>VFSW01001755.1_pt1 | contig 33077 bp, 32 predicted proteins | sample 5358111 | NCBI WGS metagenome assembly VFSW01 (sample SAMN11554181, study PRJNA540505) | mine drainage metagenome | isolation source: sediment from site ElyBrook_90M | place: USA: Ely Copper Mine, Vershire, VT | collected 2017
GGGCGGCGGGGGGAGCGGTGGGCGCTGTGTCCACCATGCGCTGAGGCAGGAAGGTCCACTCGTGGGAGAGGCTCGAGAGGGGCACGCGGGCCCAGGCGCGCATCTGCGCCAGGGTGGCGTCGAGGTCCGGCGGGGCCGCTCCGGGCGCGACCTCCAACAGCGCGCCGAAGCCATCGGCTTCCAGGGCGAAGCTCAGCACGGCGTTGGCCGCGGCCCGGCGCGGAGTTAGTTCGACGCCGTGCCAGACATCGTAATAGCGCGCGCCCTGGCGGTAGGGCGCCTGGATCTGCTCGCCGGCGACGGCGTACTCGTTGCGATTGACGAGCGTCCACAGGGTGCGGTTCTGGCCGGGGAAGCGGGAGGCGAAGACGCCGTATTGGAGAGTGGGGGCGTAAGGCTCCCAATCGGGGCTGACCAGCAGATCGGCGAACCGGCGTTCGATGCGCGCCACGCGCCGGAGCGCCTCGGCGTCGCGGGGGGTGATCCGGTTCCAGATGCCCCAGATATTCTCCCAACTCTCGTAGCCCACGCCGTTGAAGAAGGCGGCCTGCAGGTTGGCGGTTTTGTCGCGGGCCCAGCGGTCGCAGACGTTGATCATGTGGCGGGGTTCGAGCCACTTGAGCTTGCTGACCATGGGGGCGAAGGGATATTTCCAGTAGCCCCAGCTCTGGTTGTTCCACATCAACTGCTCGTCGGCGCGGGGAGAACCTTCGGGTTCGAGAACCACGGGGTGGCCGGTCTGGTCGGAGGCGGTGCGGTAGGCGCGGGGCAGGCCGTCGAAGGTGTCGCCGTTCACGCCGTCGGCGCCGATTTCGGCCATGAGTTGAGCGGCGGCGGTCCAGTAGGGCCGGCCGGCGTCGCGAGTGCCGGTGTCCCAGGGCATGGTGGGAAAGAACACGCGCACGCCGCGGCGGTGGAAGTCTTCGACCACCCGGCGCAGGGCGGGGATGCCGCCGGGGAGGTCGCGGGCCAGGTCCCACTGGTTGCGGTTGTCGATGCCGATGTTGGGATAGACGTGCCAGATGAGAACGCTGTCGATGCCGCCGTAACGCTGGTCCAGGTCGTTCAGGTAACGATCCACGGTATAGGCGCCGGCGGCGGGATCGTAGAAGAAGCGCTCCTCGGCCATCATTTGGGGCTGGATGAAGTTGCGCTGGGTCCAAAGCAGCTCGGGGCGGCGGTATTCGGAGTCGTCGTAGCCCATGCGGATGAGGCGCTCGCGGCGCCACTGGCGGAGGTCGCGGAGCCAGGCGTCGTGTTCGGCGCCGGGGGCCATCTGCCACTCGCCGAGTTCGGCGACCCAATCGGGAACGGCGCGGCGGCCGGGGCCGGGGATCTGGCTGCCATCCGGCGGATAGGCTGTGTCCTGGGCGAGCAGGGCGGCGGCGGCGAGGATTAGGGCGGCTAGGGCTTTCATCACCGTAGAAGGTATCACGGCGAACAGGGCGCCATTAAGTATTCGTAATGCCCGGGCACACGGTAAAGTTTTCACTACTCGAGAGGAAATGGGCGGCAGCTCGCGGGAGGTGGCGTGTAAGTGATTGACATTGCGGCACGCGGCGACATCGGCGGGAGAATTGCTATGCAAAGAGCCGGGAGTCAAATATGACACGGACCGCTCTAAGCGCAGGGCTTCTGGCAGCGACACTGCTGACCGGGGGCTGCGCCACCAAGAAGTATGTGCGAAACACGACCGCGCCGATCCAGGCGAAGCTGGACCAGGTGGGCGATCAGACCAACAAACAGGGGCAGCAGATCACCCAGGTCCAGACGGATCTGAAGACGGATCTGAAGGGTGTGGACGACCGCGCCCAGAGCGGCATCAGCGCGGCGAAGGAATCGGCGATGACCGCCCAGAACAGCGCGCAGGACGCCATGAGCAAGGCCAATTCGGCGTCGGACCTGGCCGGCAAGGATTCCGACGAGATCAAGAGCCTGCGGCAAGTGGTGTCGAACCTGGACGATTACAAGCAGGTGGCGGATCTGACCATACCATTCGGCTTCAACAAATACATGCTGACCGCCAAGGACAAGGAAGACCTGGACGGCCTGGTGGCGAACGCCTCGAAGAACAAGCGGTTTTTTATTGCCGTCGAGGGTTTCACGGACCGCACCGGATCGCGGCAATATAACGAAGCGCTGAGCCGCAAGCGCGCCGATGCCGTGGCCGAATACCTGGTGGCCAAGCACGACATTCCGATTTACCGCATCCACATGATCGGGCTGGGCCAGGAGAAGCCGTTGGACGATGGGCGCAGCCGCGCTGCCCGCGCCAGGAACCGCCGCGTGGAGATCAAGATTTTCAGCGCCGACGAGAGTTACGCTCTCTCGGAGTTGCGGTCGCAAGCGCCGCAACAGGCGCAGGCCCAGCCACCGCAGCAATAGACCGACCGCCGGCCGCGCAATGCCGTCGTTCAGTGACGGGTGGGTTCCCACGGGAGCCCGCCCTTTTTTTTTGTGCGTTGCAGCCGCGCTTTCCCGCATATCCGGGCGAAGCTTACCCCAGCGCCGCAAACACAGGTTTCAGTTCCGTGGCGCGCGGCGCCGGGTCCCGCGCCGAGTGCGCGTACGGCAGGGGCTTAGGCGGCATGCCGTCGAGTGGCGGACATCGTGCCCGCGCTGGAGAGTTACCTGACGGGGTGGGGAGATCCCGAGCGTCAGCCGCGGATTCCGCGGAACTTCAGCCCTACGCAGCCCATAAGGCCTAAGCCGGCCGCCAGCAGGCCGATGGTTCCAGGTTCCGGAACTCCTGCGCCGCCCGCGCCGGCGATGGAGGCGCTCCCCGAAATTCCCAACTCGCCCGATAGCACCTGGGAGGTGCCGATGACGTCGTAAGTCAGGCTGCTGGCCGGGCCGCTCAGGCTGGCCGAAAAGTCCTGAATCGCGGCGCCCTGCAGGGCGCCTTCCGGCAGTGACAGGGTGGCAAACACGTCCGGATTGAACTCGGCCTGGATTACCGAGAAACCCAGCGACACCGTGCCCGGGCCCGACGCCGGGTCCGTGATGGTGAGGTTGGCGTTGTATCCGGTCAGGGTGAGCGCCCCCACCGTGATCTGGAGTGTGCCCGGCAGGCTGTAAGTGGCCGAGTCGCCGGTAGTGCCGATGGCTGTCAGATCCTGGCTGAAGGCGCCCGACGCCATGAAGTCCTGTCCCGCCAGCTTCAGTGGGTCACTGCCGCTCAGCAGCGGGCCCAGCAGGCCCTGGACATCGAAATTGACGATTCCAGCGTGGGCCGGAACGGTAAGCGCCGCGAGTAAGAAAACTACCGCTTTCATGAAAATACCCTCTGCTGCCATGGTTGCGTGGACGGCCGGGTATGTCAATGAACGCGGGTACTAAGGCCCGCGCGGGCGGCGAAACCGTACCGGGAATCTTGAGTACCGTACTACGGCTACTTGACTACCAAACTGGCGGTTTTGGATGTTACTCCGCCGATGCTGCACACGATCGGCTGGGAGCCGGGGGTCAGGCCCGAGGGCACCTGCACGTTCACCTGGTACAAGCCCACGAAGCCGGGGGCCAGTCCGCTGAATTGTACTGGTGCGTTCTGCCCCCCGATGGTGATGGTGGGATTGGTGACCGACTTCACCAGGGGATTGGAGGGCGCCCCCAGGCCGTCGGCGGGCAGGTTATTGGAGGTGCAGGCCGGCGGTCCGGCGGTGCAGTTCACCGGTCCCAGGCCGTTCAGGTACAACTGCACGTAGGCGCCGCGCGCCACGGGATTGTTGGGGCCCACCACGTGGTAGTTCAGGTCCAGCGCGGCGGCATCGTTGGCGGCGTCGATGACGAAGAAGCCCGGCGCATACTCGGCGATGGGCAGCGTGTATAAGCCGCTATAAGTGTAATTGACGATGGCTTTCACCATCACGGACGCCTGGCCGAAGAGTTCCCACGGCGCCTGCACGTTGAGTTGGGTGGGGCTGGCGAAGTTGACGCGGCCGGGCAGGCTGACGCTGGTGGTGTCGAAGCTCAAGGAGGCGCCGTCGATGCCCATGGGCAGCGCCTGGTTCACCACATTGCAGAGGGAACACTTGGAGAAGGCCAGGTCCGTGCCGTTGTTGCCCACCGTGGTATCGGAAAGCGCCGTGCCGAAGACCGAAATCCAGGAACCGGGGGCCACGGCTTTGCCGCCGGTGAAACTGGCGCCGTCCACGATGCCGTTGGCGTTGATGGCCGGCGCCACGCGCGCGTAGCCGTCGAATGGCATCACCATGCCGGCCACGGTGGCGGTGAACTCCTGGGGCCCCTCGGCGGGTCCTAAGTTGACGGTAGCGCCGGCGATCCCGTTGGAGTTAGTGACGCTATCGGTATAGGTAGGGTCCTGGACGACGGAGCCGCCGCCCTGGGTGGTGGCCCAACTTACGGGCACGCCCGGCACCGGCACGCCGTACTGGTCGAGCACCTGGATGGCTACGGGCCCGTAGTCGTTGACGCAACTGTTATTGGTGTTGTCGCAGGCCTGGTACCAGGGAATCTGCGCGCCGGTGGCGCCGTCGAAGGCCACGTAACCCTGGCCGGGCTCCACGGCGTTCATGGGAACGATGTCGTAAGGCGAGCCGTCGCCGGTCACGAACATATAGGGGATGGTCAGGGGGACGGAGCCGCCGCTGACCGCGATGACGCCTTCGTAGCGGCCCGCGGGCGGCGTCCCGGTCAAAGTGGCGGTGGCGGTGGCGGACGAGTTGGCGGGCACGGTCAAGGTCGGCGTACTGGAGTTATTCACCAGCACCTGCACGGCCGGCGTGGTAAACCCGGCGCTGGGCATCACGTTCATGGCCAGGGTAACCGGGGTGCTGCCGCTGTTATAGAACGTCAGCGTCTGGGAGTTAGTGAACGACACACCGGTCAGCCCGAACGAGATGGTCGCCGGAATCGCCTGCACCGTGGAAATCACCGCGTTGGGGGTTTGCAACAGGCCCGCGCCGGCCTCGGAAATGGATGCCTGGGCGCTGCCGTCGGATGTGGTTACATTGGCCAGGGCGGCGGTGTTGACCAGCGCGGACCTGATTTGCAGGGGATTGAAGCCGGGATTGGCCTGTTTTACCAGGGCCGCGCTTCCGGTCACCATGGGCGTGGCAAAGCTGGTGCCCTGGGTGGCGCCGTAGCCCGAGTAACTAAACAGCGCGCCATAGGGATCGTAACTTTCCATGGGCAGCAGGAAGTCCGTGGCCGCGGCTACGAGGTCGGGCTTGAGCGAGCCGTTGGCGGCCACCGGTCCGCGGGAAGAGAAGTACGCCATGGAATAAGGCGCCAGCCCGAGTGACTGCGCGGGCACCTGGTAGGGATTGGGATCGAGCGTGCCTTGCGCGCCGGCGTTGGCATCCACGTAACTCTTGAGGCTGGCCCCGTCGCCTCCGCCGATGATGAAGGCTGGAATGGTGGTGGCGGAAAGGCCGTAGGGCAGCAGGAACGACTGCGCGTTGGCAATTTCGATGACGCCCGCGGCGCCGGCGTTCTGGGCGTTGCTCACCTTGTCGTAGTCGGTGCAGGAGCCTTCCATGACCAACACCAGGACGCCTGTCAGGGCGGTGGGGGTGAGGGGGCTGCAAAGCAATCCGCTGCTGTCGCCGGCCTGGGTGACGTCCTTGAGGGGCGCGGTCAGCGGCGCGAGCGGCGCGGGGCCGTCGAAGCTCTCGAAGGCGTCGATGGCCTGCAGACCCGCCGGCACGCCGCTGCCGGAGACCTCAATGCGCTGCACATAGCTGACGTCGTTCTGGATGCCGCCTACGGCGATGGCCGAAGGCGCGTCGGCCGGCGAATCCATGGAGCCGAAGGTGGGCGCCGAGGTGTTGTCGCAGGGCGGCGAGCCGCAGGCCAGGTTGAACTGATACCCGTTGGAGCCTTCGTTGCCCGCCGCGACCACGACCGTCACGTAGGCGCCTTCCATGGCGCTTTCGACTTCGTAAGCCAGCGGATCGCAGGCGTCCGCGGGGTAACTAACATATCCGCTCGGCTGATTGTAACTGATGCAATTGACCGGATCTTCGTCGAGAGGCCCGCCATAAGTGGGGCTGCCCAGCGATAAGTTGACGATGTCCATGCCGTCGGTGACGGCATCCTCGAGGGCCTGCAGGATATTGCCCGAGCCGTTGGGATTCACGTCATCCGAGCCGAACACCTTGTAATTGCCCAGGAAGGCTTTGGGCGCGACGCCGGTAATCCGGACGCCGTTGTAACTGGTGGTCATGCCGGCGGCGGTGGCGGCCACGGCGGTGCCATGGCCGTCCAGGTCGCGCGCCGACAGATCGTCGGGCCGGGATTGGGCGGCCTGGTTCACCGCCGTCGCGGAAACGTCCGAATACACGATCTCGCAGACATAGCTGCGCGCCACGATCACCTTGTTGCTGACGTAGGCGCAATTGGAGGGCAGGGTGGGGCAGTCCGGCGGCGGAACGTCGCAGACGGGATAGCCGGCCGGAGGCGTGAGCGAGGGGTCCTGAAAGGCGGGATGATTCTGATCGATGCCGGTGTCGATGATCCCGATCCTGACGCCCGCGCCGGCATTGCTTTCGCCGCCGATGGCGGCCAGATTCCAGGCGCCGGCCACGTTGCTCAGGCTGAGCTGGTCGGACTTGCGGTAGCGGCGTATGTGCATGACCGCGGTCACTCCAGGGAGCTTGCGCAGGGCCGCGGCCTGGGCCGGCGTGGCGGAGACGAAGATGCCGTTCAAGAGGTGCTGCAGGGACCCGGTGACATGCGCCTGAGTGGCCTCGATGCGCGGGCGCAGGCTCTGCTGGGTCTGCCGCAGATGCTGCCGGTAAGGCTCGGCCGCGGCGCGGGTGCGCTCGATCCTGCCGGGGTATTTCAGGGCTACCGGCGGCTCGTTCAAAATCACGATCCACTGCGTGGCGGCGGGCGCGGCGGCGCGCGCGGAGGGCGCCGGCGCCAGGCCCGCCAGCAAAACAAATAACCCGAATGTGAGGCTTGTGAAGCGCATGTTGGGCGATCTCTCCCGATGGTTATTGTAACTGGCCGCGACGATGCTACCAGAATGACTAAAGACGCGGGACGGGCGGCAAATTAGTACAACCCGAGGCGCATGGTGCGCAATCGCACGGTTCACTCCGTCAAATCGCGGCCCAGCGCCGCGAGGAACTCGTCGCGGCTGGTTTGCAGGTAGAAATGGCCGCCGGGGAACGTGCGCACGGCGAACCCGGCGGTGGTCTGCTCGGCCCATCCTTCCAGGTGTTCGCGGCGCACGTGGGGATCGTCCACGCCGCCGTAGGCTCGCACCGGGCAGTCGAGGGGCGGCTCGTCGGCATAGACGTAATTGCGGTAAATGGCGGCGTCCTGGCGGAGCACGGGCAGGAGCGCGCGCAGGAGTTCGGGGTCGTCGAGCACGTTCCGGGGCGTGCCGTCCAAGCGGCGCAATTCCTCCAACAATTGCGCGTCGTCCGGTTCGGGCGGCGGCGTGTGTCCGCGGCGGAACTGGGGGGCGCGCGCGCCCGAGGCCACCAGCAGGCGCGGCAAGGGCCGGCCGCGGCGGCGCAGGAGGCGGGCCAACTCGAAGGCGGCGGCCGCGCCCATGCTGTGTCCGAAGAAGGCGAAGGGCTGGTCCAGTTCGGGTGCGATGGCGTGGTACAAGGCGGCCACGAGTTCGGCCATGCCGGCGGCGGCCGCGCGCAGGGGCGTGACCACCACCGGGCCGGGCAGCCGTTGGGCCCACCCCTGAAACGCCGCCGGGCCACCGCCCGCGTGCGGAAAGCAGAAGAGCCGGAGCGCGCCCGGGGCCGCGCCGGAGAGCTTGCGCAGGCGCAGCGCGAGCAGTTTGCGGCGGTCGGGGGAAAGCCGGCCGGCCACGGAAGGGGAAGGCCCGGCGGCGGCCTCGCGCGCGGCCCTCGGTTTCGCCGCCACCTGCTCGAGCAGGGCCTCGAAGGGCTCCACGCTCAAGCCCGCCGCATAGGCCAGGGCCGCGCGCCGCGACTCGCGCGACAACGCCTGATAATGGGCGCGGTCCGTCAGCAGACGTTCGAGCGCCGCGGCCCACGGCCCGGTGTCCTGGGGCGGGACTTCGGCGAGGGGCACCATCTGTTCGTCGGTCCGCGCCTGGTAGGTCTGGATCCGCCGCACGGGCAGCAGGTAGTCCACGCCCAGCTTGGCTTCCGGAATGCCGCCGATTTCGCTGGCGATTACGGGCACGCCGCGGAGCATGGCCTCGACCACCATGCGCGAGCGGGCTTCGGCCCACAAGGAAGGCGCCAGCAGGACGCGGGTGCGGCGCAGGATGTCCTCGACGTTGTCCACCGCCTCGAGCAGGGTGACGTTGGCGCGCAACGCCAGGGCCGCGCGGTCCGCCTGGTTGGTGCCCCAGGTGGGGACGCCCGCGAAGCGCACATCCGGCATGCGGTCCGCCAGTTCCAGGAAGATGGCGATGCCCTTCACCGCGCAGGGATTCACCAGGGTGACGAACTCGTTGTCGAAGCGGCCCAGGCCGGCGTAGGGCGGGGCATCCAACAGGGAGATGGGCACGTGCACGGCGGGAATGCCGCTCCACTGCCGGATGTAATCGGCCACGTAGCGGCTCACTCCCACCACCGCGTCCGCCTGCCGCAGGGTCTCGGTTTTGGAGGCGCTGGGAAAGGCGCAATCGGGACCGAAGGGCACGGCCAGGGTGGCCCGGGCGAGGTACACGGTGGCGGCGGGGGCGCGCAGCGACACTTCCAGGAGCACCTGGGCGGGATCGTCGCTGGAGGTCAGGATCACGTCGGGTGCGAAGGCGGCGGCCTGCGCGGCGAGGTAGGCGCGCAGATGGGGATGGTGGGTAACCACGTGGGCCTCGACGCCGGCGTGTTGAAAGACCACGACGCCGCCGTCCGCGGCCAGCGGCGTAATCGCGCGCGCGGCCAGTTCGCGCAGGTACTCGTCGTGCTCGGCCAGGCCGAAACGCGCCAGCCGGGCCACCGCGCGGCAGGTATGCCCGCGCCCCGCCAGCGCCTCGAGCAGCAGGCGGTTGGAGCGGTCGCCGCCGCCGTGCGCGGGATAGTACAGCGAGTTCTGCGCCAGGAGGATGCGCATTCAGCCTTTCCCCGCGCGCGCGAGGCGCAGCAGCAGGGCCCGCTTTTCAGCGGACAGGTTGGCCAGGGAGGGCCGCTCCGGCGCGGCGTCGCCGGGCGCGAGGGAGTGCAGGTAGGCGGCCATGCGGCGCGGGTCCAGCCCGGCCACGAAGCGCAGGGCGGCCGCGCGGCCCTCGGCGGCCACCCGCTGGTACAGCGCGGCGTCGCCGAGCAGCGCGCGCAGGACGCCGGCCCAGGGATCCGCATCGATGGCGCCGATCACCGGCCGGGGCAGGGCGTGCTCGTCGAACACCGCCTCGTAACGCTCGATGGCGGGCGCGTGGACCACGAACGGCGTTCCCATCATGGCCTCCTCCAGGCCGCCGGAATCGCTGGCAATCACCGGAATGCCGTGCAGCTTGGCTTCCATGACGGTGAGGCCGAAGCCCTCGTACCACAGCGAAGGCATGAGCAGGATGCGCGACTGCCGCAGAAAGTCGGCGATGTTGGGGCAGTTGGGCAGCAGGGCGATATTGGGGAGCGCGGCCAGGCGCGCGCGGTCCCCGGCGGTGGTGCCCCAGCCCGGCAACACGCCGAAGCCCTGCGACGGGAAGCGTTCCGCAAGGTCCAGGAATAACGAAATGCCCTTGACCGCGCAGGGATTCACCATGGTGACCAGGCCCGCGCCGGGGCGGCCCAGGTTCTCAAACGGCGCGCGGCCATAGACCGGCGGATGGATCACGGCGGCGTCGCGTCCGATGTGCTCGCGTATGTAGGCGGCGGTATGCCGCCCGATAGCCACCACTCCCGCGGCCCGCCGCACCAGGTCCGCGGCGCCCGCGTCCGGATTCCAGCTTGCCGGACCGAACGGGAAAAACTGCGGCGTGTGGGCCAGGTACACCACGCGTCCGGGCGCGGCGTGGTGCGCTTCGCGCAGCAGCACGTGGCCCAGGTCTTCCGACGACACCAGCACCCAATCGGGGAGGAATTCGCGGATGTGGCGGCGGAGTTCGGAGGCGTGGCGGGCGCGTTCGGGTACGGCGTGGATCTCCACGGTTCCCGCGCCACCCGGCTGGGGCGCGCCGGCGCCCGCCACCACGCGGCAGGCGTGACCCTCGGCGGCGAGGTGTTCCAGCCAGCGCAGGTTGCTGCGCGTGGCGCCTCCGCGCGGCGGCGCGTAGGATGCGTTGGCGGTCAGCAGAATCCGCATCGATCAGTAGGGCGCGGCTCCGCTTTCCTTGGCCAGCAGGTCGCGCACCTCTTCGTCGGTGAGGCTCTCGACTTCGGCCAGCAGCTCGGCATAGCGCTCGGCCCCGGCCATCTCGATTTCGCGCAGCTCGATGGCCTTGGCCAGTTCGGCCACGGTGAAGTCCGCCCCGTAGACGACCTCGAGCGAAAGCTCGACGCCCAGCTCGGCCTTGAGCCGCGAAAGCATCTGCACGGCCAGCAGGGAATGGCCGCCCAGGTCGAAGAAGTTGTCGTGGATGCCCAGGGGCGGCGTGCCGAGCATGGCGGACCAGATGCGGCACAACTGGCGCTCGAGGTCCGAGCGGGGGGGATCGCGCGGCGGCGCGGCGCTCGCGCGCGGAATGGAGTCCACCCCGATTTGCCGCAGGATCTGTTCGACGGTGCGCAGTTCGCCGGCGATGCGGGCGTAGGGGATGGCGTCGCGCCGTTCGGCGGCGGGCGGCGGATCGACGGGGGCCGGCTGGCGCGGCGCGGCCGGGGGCTGATAGACCACCGCGGCGGCGAATTCCGCGGGGATGCGGAAGAGCAGGGCCTCGCCGCGCACGGTCTGAAACTGCAGGCCGACGCTTTCGAGAAACAGCAGGGCGGGGCGGTTGCGCTGGCTGCGCACGAAGCGCGCCTCGACCGCGCCCAGCCCGCGCTGGCGGGCGGCCGTTCCGAGCGCCGCCAGCAGGCGGTGCTCGACGCCGCGGCCGAGGGCGCGGCAGCTCAGCACAAACGTGTCGATGGCGACGGCATCGGCGCCGGCGCGGAAAATCATGGCGCCTGCCAGGCCGTAGCTGCCGAAACGGTCGCTGACGTGGACCGTGAGGCACTCGGCTTTTCCCGAGCCGAGCAGCGCCTGAATGTCGCTCTCCGAGCGGCGCACGGTGGTGAAGTTCATCTGGTTGGTGCGCTGCGTCAACTGCGCCACGCGCGCCAGTTCCTTGGGCGACATGGGCGCGATGCGCACGTCCAGATCGAGGCCCCGCAGGAAGTCCTCCAGGCTGCCGGCCTGCTGCGCGGCGCGCTGCCGCCGGCGCTCGCGGGCGTACATTTCCGGGCGGGCGAGGTCTTCGCCGGTGACCCGCGGGCGGTCGAAGGCCCAGACGTGGCGGAGGAATTCGGGCACTTCCTCGCCGCGCTCGGGCAGCGCCAGGCTGAGGGCCTGCGGACACCCGGCCTCCACCTCGCGGCACTCGCGGGGATTGTCGTCCACCAGGATGAAGCTGTCCAGGCCCAGCTCGAGTTCCTCGGCCAGCGCCGCGAGGTTGGCCGCTTTGGATTCCCAGTTGATGCGCCAGGCGGCGAAATGCTCCAGCCGCAGGATCATCTCGGGATGCAGGCGGAAGGTATCGAGCACGTCCTCGACGTTGTTCTTGCTGCAGAGGCACAGCAGCATGCCCGCGGCGTGCCGGGCCAGCATGAACTCCTGGAACGCTCTCCGGGGCGGATCCACGACCACTCCCTGCGGCCCATCCTCGCCGCAGATGCCGCGCCACAGGGTGTCGTCGCAATCGAGGGCGATGGCTTTGAAGGGCGGCGTGCGCAGGGCGTGGATCCTGCGCGCGACCACCGTGCCCAGGGCGGCGAAGTAGGCCGGCGTGTAGGGAATGTGGCCCAGCTTGTCGCCCAGCGAATCGTGGACTTGGGCGACCGGATAGAGGGCCTCGATCTCGTCCGGGAGCGCCAGGTAAACGCCGCTCATTTCGCCGGCCGCGGCGGCCACCTCGCTTTCCAGGCGGCGGCGCCGCTCCGGGTCGCCGCCGGGCGGTGGCGGGCAGATGCAGACCAGCAGCGGCGCGGCGAAGGACTGGGCGGCGCCGCGCAGGCTGGCCGCGAAGTGGGACACGCCGGCTTCCAGGCCGGCGGCGGCCCAATCCTCGAACCGCACCAGCACCACGTTCACGCCGTCGCGGTTGGCGGCCAGTTCGCCGTTGGGGTCCAGGAGCAGTTGAAAGACCTGGTTGTACGGCGCCATACGGACGCGGTAGTCGAAACCCAACTCACGCATCCAGAAGGCCAGCGTCTGCTCGATGGCATCCGCGGTGAAGGTCGCGCTGACGACTATGGAAGGCCCCATCGGATTCACCACCATTATAGGAGCAGGCGCGGCGCGCATTTTCGTGCGGCGCCGCCAGCTATACTATTTACGAATGCGCACCCTGGCCCTCTGCGGCGCGCTCCTGGCGGTCCGCGGCGCGATCTGCGCGCCCGGTCCGGAGGAGTACCGCGCGCGGCGCGCCGAACTGGCGCGCTCCTTGAATCACGGTGTACTAGTACTGTTCGGGGCCACGGACCGCGGCGAAGAAAACATTCGCACGGGCTTTTTTCAGGAGTCGAATTTCTATTACCTGACGGGCTGGCGGGAGCCCGGCGCGGTGCTGCTGATGGCGCCCGCGCGGGAGGGCGGCCAGCCCTACGCGGCGCTTTTCCTGCCGGACCGCCAGCCGGAAAGGGAGAAATGGACCGGCCCCAAGGCGGGTCCCGGCGATCCGGGCATCGCCGGCCGGACCGGCTTCGACACGGTGCTCCCGCTGGAACGTTTCGAGAGCGAGCTGCGCCATCGGCTCGACAACTATGCGCGCATTTACGCTCTGCCCCCGGCGAGCGCCCAACTCAAAGAGCTGGCGCCCCTGCGCGAGATCGCCGACGCGGGCCCGCCCATCGCGCGCCTGCGCATGCGTAAGTCGCCGGAGGAACTGGCGCTGATCCAGAAATCCATCGACGCCACCCTGGATGCGCATCGCGCGGCCTGGAAACGCGCCGCGCCGGGCCTGTACGAGTACCAGGTGGCGGCGGCCATGACCGCGGTGTACTTCGACGAGGGCTGCGCGCGGCACGCCTACGCTCCCATCGTGGGGGCCGGGCCGGACAGCACCATCCTGCACTACTCGCGCAATTCCCGCCGCATGGACCGCGGGGAGCTGCTGCTGATGGACGTGGGCGCGGAATGCGCCGGCTACGCCGCCGACATCACCCGCACCATCCCGGTGGGGGCGCCCTTCAGCCCGCGCCAGCGGGAGATCTACGAGGTGGTGCTGGGCGCGCAGAACGCGGTGATCGCCGCCATCAAGCCGGGAGTGCCGTTGCGCGACCTGACGGGCATCGCGCGCGAGTACATCGACCACCACGGACGGGACCTGCACGGCGGCCGGCTGGGCAAGTACCTGACCCACGGCGTGAGCCATCACGTGGGCCTGGACGTACACGACGCCACCGATTCCAGCCAGCCGCTGGCCGAGGGAAACGTGATCACGGTGGAGCCGGGGATCTACATTCCCGAGGAAAATATCGGCATCCGCATCGAGGACATGGTGCTGGTGACCAGGGATGGCGCGCGCCTGCTGAGCGGGGCGCTGCCGCGCGGCCCGGGAGAAATCGAGAAGGCCCTGGGCAGGTGAGCGATGCAGCGTCCCAGCCGCCAAAGCGCCGTTTACTGGGCACTGCTGGCGGCCTCCTTCGTGCTGGCCATGGCGGCCAGCTTCAGCAGCTTCGGCACGCAGATCGCTAACGACGCCTACGACTGGATGTTCCGCCTGTACCAGCCGCGCCCGTGGCTGCCCGAGAGCATCCTGCTGGCCATCGACGAGCCGTCGCTGAACGCCTGCGGCGGCGTGCCCGGCTTGCGCCGGCCGCTGGGGACGGCGTTGCAGCGGATCGCGGCGGCCCATCCGCGCACGGTGGCGGTGGACATGATCCTGGCCGACAGCATGGATCCGGCGATCGACGCGCGCCTGGAAGATGCTTTGCGGGCGACGCCCAACCTGGTGTTGGCCTGCCAGTTGCTGCCCGACGGCTCGGCGTGGGAGGATCCTCTTCCCCGTTTCCGCGCGGCGGCCGCGGCGCTGGGGCACGTGCATGCCGAACCCGACGAACTCGATTCGGTGGGCCGCAGCCTCCCGCTCGAAAAGGCCAGCGGGCACGACCGCCGCTGGGCGCTGGCGCTGGAAGCCTTCCGCCTGAGCCGCACGGGGGCGCGCATTGTGGAATCGCCCACGGACCTGGAGGTGGGCGGCCGCCTGATCCCCTCCACGCGCGCCGGCGGCCGCCTGATGCGCATTCGCTACGCGCCGCCGGGCGTGGTGATCCCGCGGGTTTCGCTGCAGGCGCTGCTGGACGATCCCGGGCTGGCCGCGCGCTTCTCCGGCAAGGTGGTCTTCGCCGGCGTGACCTCGCAAACCGCGGCCAAGGATTGGCTCTTTACGCCTTACTCCGCGGGCAAGCCCATGGTGGGCGTCGAGGTCCACGCCAACGCCTTCGAAACCATGGCGCAAGGCCTGTTCCTTACGGACGCGCCGCCGGCGCTGGTCTTCCTGTTCAGCCTGGCCGCCGCGGCCGCCATCGGGGCGGCCTACAGCCGCTTCACCGGCGTGGCGGCCAACGCCCTGGCCGGAGCGGTGCTGCTGGCCGCTCACCTGACGCCCTATTGGTTCTTCACCCGGCGCGTGGTCTTTTCCTTTGGCGAGCCGGTATCGGCGGCCTGGCTCGCGCTGATCACAGCCGGGGCGTATCAACTGCTGGTGGTGCGGGGCTGGCTGCGCACCACGGAGGCCGAGCGCGACCGCTACCGCCAGACCATTCATTTCGTCACCCACGAAATGCGCACGCCGCTCACCGCCATTCAAGGCTCCAGCGAGCTGATGGGCCGCTACGCGCTGCCCGAGGAGAAGCGCAAGCAGATCGCCGGGCTGATCAATTCCGAATCCAAGCGCCTGGGCCGCATGATTGAAATGTTCCTGAGCGTGGAAAGGCTGTCGGCCGGGCAGGTGGAACTCAAGAAGGAGACCTTCTCCGCCGCCGCGCTCATGGCCGGATGCGTGCAGCGCGCGCTGCCGCTGGCCGAACGCAAGGAGATACGGGTGCTCACCGCGGCGGCCGCCTCCGACATACTCCTCACGGGCGACCGCGAGTTAATGGAATACGCTTTCTACAACCTGCTGACTAATGCCATCAAATACTCGCCCCAGCGCACCCAGGTTACTCTGGCGGCGGTGCGCCGCGAGGCCCACGCTTACATTTCGGTGGAGGATCAGGGCATCGGCATGGACCGCAAGGAGGTCAAGCGGATCTTTCAGAAGTTTTACCGCACCCGGCGCGCCGAACAATCGGGCGAGGCGGGCACCGGGATCGGACTTTCCATTGTGGAGCAGATTGTGATCCAGCATGGCGGTACCATTGAAGTCATGAGCAGCCCCGGACATGGATCGCGCTTCACCATGGTTCTACCCGCGCCGCTCCCGGCTCCGATCGCGGAGCGAGTTGTGAAAGAAGGCTGATGCCGCGATTACTGGTTGTCGAAGACGATGCGGCGGTGCGGACCACCGTGGTGACCTTCCTGGAACTCGAGGGTTACTCCGTCGACGCGGTCTCCTCCACGGGCGAGGCGCTGGCGCGCCTCTCGGAGAACAGCTATCCGATCGTGATTTCCGATATCTACATCGACGAGCGCACGGGGCTCGACGTGCTGCACGCCGCGCGCAACAAAGATCCGGATTGTTCGGTGATCCTGATGACCGCCCGCGGCACCATGGAAACGGTGATGGCCGCGACCCGCGGCGGGGCTTTCGATTACGTGGCCAAGCCGTTTGAAATCGACCAGATGCTGGACGCCATCAAACGGGCCGAAGCCGCGCGCACGGATAAGGAGAAGGAAGCCGGCCCGGACGACTTGCCCGAGAGCGAGATGATCGGCAGTTCCGCGGCCATGGTGGAGATTTACAAGACCGCCTCGCAGGTCGCGCCCACCGGCGCCACGGTGCTGATCGAGGGGGAGACCGGCACCGGCAAGGAACTGGTGGCGCGCATGATCCACCGGTTCAGCCCGCGCGCCGCCCAGCCGTTCGTGCCGGTGGACTGCGCGTCCATCGCCCCCACGCTGCTCGAAAGCGAACTCTTCGGCGCTTTGAAGGGCGCCTTTACGGGGGCCGACCGCGACCGCATGGGCGTCATCGAATCCGCCAACCGGGGCACCGTTTTGCTGGACGAAATCGGGGACATCGAGCTCAATTTCCAGTTCAAGCTGCTGCGCTTCCTGCAGGAGCGCGAAATCCGCCCCGTGGGCGCGTCGCGCGGCAAACAGGTGGATGTGCGGGTGCTGGCGGCCACCAACCGCGACATGCAGAAAATGGTCGACGAGGGCAGGTTTCGCGAGGATCTGTGGTTCCGGCTCAACGTGGTGCGAATCATGATCCCGCCGTTGCGCGACCGGCGCGGCGACGTGCCCCTGCTGGCCCGCTTCTTCCTGAATAAGTACAACGAGCGCTACCAGCGCTTTACGCGCCTGATGGAATCCGGCCAGAAGGCCCTGCAGGAATACACGTGGCCGGGCAATGTGCGGCAGTTGCAGCACCTGGTGGAGCGCCTGACCATTCTGGCGCCCGGCGGACGCATCGACGCCGAGGCCGTGGACCAGGCCCTGACCGCCATGGAGGCGCGCCAGGAGCCGGTGGAAACGCTCGCCGAAGCCGAGGAGGACCAGATCCGCAAGGTGCTGGCGGCCACCGGCGGCAACAAGAGCCGCGCCGCACAGATCCTGGGGATCGAGCGCAAGACTCTATACCGGAAGCTCGAGCGCATGAAACTGTAGCCGGCGCCGTACCCCGGCTTATCCCTAGATCTTCAGGTGTAATTCTTAGAACGGCATCATTTGTAAGACGATCTTACACCGCGTCAGACGTTGGATTCCCCCAAAATATTTGTAAGTCTATAAGTACCAGCACTTGATGCCCATATCTTTTCCGCGTATAATCTCGCCTAAGGTAGGGGACTCTATATATGAAATGCCGCCTGTTTGCCGTTGCGTTGGCCGCCTGCGCCGCTTTGCCGGCTCAGCAGCTATCTTTCACCTCCGCGATTCTGGCGGCGGGTAATTCCCCCATTTCGGTGCGTTTGGCCGATTTCAACTCCGATTCTAAGTTGGATATCGTGGTTATCAACACGGGCGGATGGGGCGCCGTGAGTGTGCTTTTGAATGCCGGCGGGGGCGCCTTTTCCAATCCCATCACCACCACCACGGCGGGTTTGGGCGCGATGGCCCTGACCTCGGGCGATTTCAACCACGACGGCCATCCGGACCTGGCGGTGGTGAATAACCTTTCCAACAACGTTTCCATCCTGCTGGGCAATGGCGACGGTACTTTTCGCATCGGCGGTTACCCCGCCGTGCACCAGGGTCCGGTGGCCATCACGGAGGGCGATTTCAACCGCGACGGCTACCTGGATCTGGCTGTGGTGAATAGCCTTACTGGCGATGTCACGATCCTGCTGGGCAAGCCCGGCGGGACTTTCCGGCCGGGCGTCAATGTATTTGTCGGAAGCGCGCCGACCAGCATAAAATCGGGCGATTTCAATGGCGACGGCATCCCGGATCTGGCCGTTACTAATGGCACCCAGGGCTTGCAGTTGGTTTATTTATTACTGGGCAATGGCGACGGCTCCTTCCGCAGCGGCGGCGCGGTTCCCGTGGGTAACGAGCCATTCGCCCTGGTGGCGCACGATTTCAACCACGACCATAAGATCGACCTGGCGGTGGCCAACCTGGCGTCCAACAACATTTCCGTATTGCTCGGCAACGGCGATGGCACGTTCCGGCCGGCGGCGAACTATCCCGCCGGAGCCGGACCGGTCTCGGTCAAGGCCGCCCCGCTGACCGGCGGACCCAACCTGGACCTGGCGGCCTGCGCGGTCGGTTCCGCGGCGATTATGGTGTTTCCGGGCCGGGGCGACGGCACGTTCAGTCCGCCCCTGGCCTTCCCTACCGGCGCCTTGTGCAATTCGATGGCCCTGGGCGACCTCGACCAGGACGGCCGGTACGATATGGTGGCGGCCACGCCTACGGGCCTGGTGGTGTTCACCAATACGGGCAACTATACCGGGCCTTAGTAAGTTCTCGGCTTTCAGCTTTTGCGCTAGCCGGGCGGCGCGAAGAATTCGATTGGGTCGATCGCCACGATTTTCCACTTTTTGGCCTGGCGCTCCAGGCGGAACTTTACGGCGCGCTCGCGCCGCTCCACGGTGTGGGGATCGGCTTTGGCCACGATCTCCAGCATCCAGTCGAGTTCCTCGGCGCGATGGGTGTCGTCGCCGCTGTCGGAGATTACTTCGATCGAGTTGGCCAGTTCCCCCTCGGCCGCCAGCGCCGTGAGCATGGCGCGGAAATCGCGGAAACGCGGCATGGCCGGGTCCACGGCCTCGACGAACACCGCCGGATCGTCGGCGCTCAGCGCGGTGGCGATTTTGGCGAACAGGTCGAAGATCTGCTGCTGGGCGTCGGCCGCCAGCGCCGCCCCCGCCGCCCCCGCTCCGATGGTCAAAAGAAAGGGCCGCCGCCGCATATCAGGTCCGGTAACTGGCATTGATGCGAATGTACCCTTCGGTGAAGTCGCAGGTCCAGAAGCGAGCCTGTCCCTTGCCCTTGCCGCGGACGGCCAGGCGGATCTCGCATTCGGGCGAGTCCAGCTTGCGCTTCAGTTCCGCCTCGGAAAAGCGCGCCGCCAGGCCGCCGCGGCACACGGCCACGCCTTGCAGGTAGATATCCACACGGCGCGGATCGAAAGCCACGCCCGCATTGCCGGCGGCCGAGAGAATGCGGCCCCAGTTGGGGTCCGAGCCGGCCACGGCGGTCTTCACCAGGGGTGAGTTGGCGATGGCCCGGGCGATGCGCGCCGCGCCATCGTCGCTGGGCGGGCCGGTGACCAGGATGGTGACCAGCTTGCGCGCGCCTTCGCCGTCGCGCGCGATGCTGCGCGCCAGTTCCTCGAGCACGCCGGCGATGCCCTCTTCCATGGCGGCCATCTCCCTGGCTTCCGGGCGCACGCCCGATGCGCCGTTGGCCAGCAGCAGCAGGGTATCGTTGGTGGAGGTGTCGCCGTCCACCGTCAGGCGGTTGTAGCTGCGATCGGCGGCGCGGCGCAACATACGGCGCAGCATGCCCGCCGGAATGTGCGCGTCGGTGAGGACGAAGCCCAGGGTAGTGGCCATGCGCGGCTGGATCATGCCGGAACCCTTGGTCATGCCGGCGATGCGCACCACGCCGCGCCGCAACTGGACACTGCCGAAGGCCTGCTTGGGGACCAGATCGGTGGTCATGATGGCGCGCGCCACGTCGCCAAAACGGTCCGCCCGGAGACCCTTGGCCAGGCCCGGCAGGGCCCTGACGATCTTCTTCGCGTCCAGCTCGACGCCGATCACGCCGGTGGAAGCGGGCAGCACCTGCGCGGCCGGCAGGCGCAACAGGCGCGCCGCCGACCGGCAACAGTCGAGCGCCACGGCGGCGCCGGTGCGCGTGGCGCAGTTGGCGTTCCCCGCATTCACCAGGATGGCGCCCGCCGTGCCGCGCGTGGCCGCCAGGCGCCGCCGGCACAGCTTCACGGGCGCGGCCTGCACCCGGTTCTGGGTGAAGACGCCCGCGGCCGCCGCCGGAAGGCCGGATACAATCAGGCCCAGGTCGTCCTTCTTTACCTGGCGAATGCCCGCGTAAGTCGCGGCGTAACGGTAGCCGAGCGGCAACTCCACCTTATGATTCTCCCAGAATGTCCGCGCCGGCGATGCGCTGGCCGTTGGCGAAGGCTTCCCCGGCGATGCGCTTGCGGCCCTCCAGTTGCACCTCCAGCAGTTCGAGGGCGCCTTCGCCGCAGAGGGCGCGCAAGGGAGCGGGCAGCAGGCGGCCCGGCGTACCCGCCTCGCCGGGCGCCACGCGCGCCTTCCAGATATGCAGTTGCTGCCCGCGAAAACGCGTGTGGGCGCCCGGCCAGGGCTGGAAGCCGCGCACCCGGCTGTGGATGGCGGCTGCGGAGGCGCGCCAGCCGATCAGGCCGTCTTCCTTTTTCAGCAACGGCGCGTAGGTGGCCTGGGCGGGGTCCTGCTTCTCGGGCACGATCTGGTCCAACCGCGCCAGGGTCTCGGCCAGCAGCGCCGCGCCCATGGCGGCCAGGCGCGCGCCTAACTCGACGGCGGTTTCCTCCGGCCCGATCTCCGTCTCCGCCCGCAGCAGCATGTCGCCGGTATCGAGGCCCGCGTCGATGCGCATGGTGGTGACGCCGGTGCGGGTCTCGCCGTTGGCGATAGCCCATTGCACGGGTCCCGCGCCGCGGTACTTGGGCAGCAGCGAGCCGTGTACGTTGATGATGCCGTGCGGCGGAATGTCGATCACGGCCTGGGGAATGATCTGGCCGTAGCCCACCACTACCATGACGCCGGGCTGCAACTCCGCGAGCCTGGCCACGGCCTCGGGATGCCGCACCCGCTCGGGTTGATACACCGGCAGGCCCAGCCGCATGGCCGCTTCCTTGACCGGCGGCGCGCCGAGCGCCTGCCCGCGTCCCCGGGGACGGTCCGGCTGGGTCAGCACCAGAACCAGTTCGTGGCCGGCGGCCGCCAGGATCTCCAGCGTGGGTACCGCGAACGAAGGCGTGCCAAGAAAAACAACCCGCATGGTTTTGAACCCGGCCGTCCCCGGCGGTGGCGCGAGCCGCGCGGCTAAGTCCACTCCCCGGCCTTCGCCAGCTTGCGGATTTTGCGCCGGATCAGGTCCCGCTTCAGCGCGCTGATGTGGCTGATGTAGAGCTTGCCTTGCAGGTGGTCGGTCTCGTGCAGGAATGCGCGCGCCAGGAGATCCTCGCCGGTCTTCTCGAAGACCTCGCCCCGGGCGTCCTGGGCCCGCACGGTCACGCGCCTGCCGCGTTTGACCTGCTCGCGGAAACCGGGAATGCTCAGGCAGCCTTCCTCGCCCTCCTGTTTGCCCTCCACGCGCAGGATGCGGGGATTGATCAGCACCAGCTTTTCGGCGGGATTTTCGGCGTTGGAAATATCGATCACCGCGATTTTGCGGGCGAACCCGATCTGTGGCGCCGCCAGCCCCACCCCTTTGGCGGCGTACATCGACTCGAACATGTCCTCCAGGAATTTGTCGAGCTCCGGGGCGCCGAAATCCGCGACTTCCTCCGCCTCCCGCTCCAGCACCGGATCGCCGTACTTCACAATTGGATAAACCATATTTCAGAAATCCCGAACCTGCTTCAGATAGCCTTCAAAATTGCGCCTGGTTTCGCCCAGCGAATCGCCGCCGAACTTCTCCAGGAAAGCCTGCGCCAGGACCAGCGCCACCATGGCTTCGCCGATGACGCCGGCGGCGGGCGCCACGCACACGTCGGAGCGCTCATAGGCCGCCAGGGCGGGCTCGCGGGTGGCCAGGTCGACGGATTCGAGCGGCCGCCGGAGCGTGGAGATGGGCTTCAAAAATCCGCGCACAAGGAGGTCCTGGCCGTTGGTGATGCCGCCCTCCAGACCGCCCGCGCGATTGGCGCCCCGGGTGAAACGCCGCTCCTGGCGTTCGTAACCGATGGTGTCCTGCACCGCCGAACCGAAGCTGGCCGCATTTTCCCGGGCGCATCCCACCTCCACGCCTTTCACCGCCTGAATGGAAACCACGGCCTGAGCCAGACGTCCATCCAGCCGCCCGTCCCAGGTAGTGTGCGATCCCAGCCCCGGCGGCAGGCCGTGGGCCATGACTTCGAACACGCCGCCCACCGTGTCGCCGGTGCGATAGGCCTGGTCCACCACTTCTTTCATGCGGCCCTCGGCGGCGGCGTCCACGCAGCCCAGCACGACCTCGGCCCGGCCGCGCAGCGCGGCCACCTCGTCCCACGCGGCGTTGCGTTCGAGCTGGGCGCCGCCCACGGCGATCACGTGGCTGGCCACGTCGATTCCAAACTGGATCAGCAGGGCCTTGGCCAGGGCGCCGGCGGCCACCCGCGCGGTGGTTTCGCGGGCGCTGGCCCGCTCCAGGATGTAGCGCGCGTCCGGGAAATTGTACTTCAGGGCGCCGGCGAGGTCGGCATGCCCCGGACGCGGGCGGGTGACCGGCTTCTTGCGGTCTTCCGCGCCCTCGGCGTCTTCGACGGGGAGGGCTTCGGTCCAGTTCTGCCAGTCGCGATTGCGGATGACAACCGCCACCGGCGAGCCGATGGTCTGCGAATGGCGCACTCCGGCCACGATCTCCGCGCAGTCGCGCTCGATCTTCATGCGCCCGCCGCGGCCGTAGCCCTGCTGGCGCCGCCAAAGCTCGTGATTTACTTTGTCGAGGGAAACCGGCACTCCGGCGGGAAGTCCTGTGAGCGTAGCCACCAGGCATTCGCCGTGCGATTCCCCGGCGGTCTCAAATCGCAGCATTCGCCAAGAAACTTAATGTTAGCAATTCCCTGGCGTTGCCTGCACTGCGTACTACCATAGTCATTTCATGCCCACTCATTCGTCCGATGCGATCGTCATCGGCGCTGGAATCATTGGCGGCTCGATTGCCTGGCGCCTGGCGCAGGCGGGCGCGGCCGTTACGCTGCTGGATGCCGGCGCGCTCGGCGGCGAGGCCAGTTGGGCCGGCGCCGGAATGCTCGCGCCGGGCGGCGAGTTCGTGACCCGCGGCCGATGGGCCCGGTTTGCCCTGGAAAGTCTCGCCCTGTATCCCGCGTTCGTCGCGGAGCTTCGCGCCGAAGCTGGCGTGGAGATCGATTACCGGCGCTGCGGGACGCTGGAAGTGGCCCGCTCCGAGACGGAATGGCAGGACCTGCGCGCCCGCCTGCCCGTGCAGGAAGCGCTGGGAATTCGCCTGGAAACGCAGGCCGGCGGGGTCTTCTATCCGGACGACGCGCTGGTCAACCCGCGCGAGACCACGCGCGCCCTGGGCCGCGCCTGCCGGGCGCGCGGCGTGGACCTCCGCGAGCGGACCCGCGTGCTGGAAGTGCGGGTGGGCGCCGCCGGCGTCGAGGTCGAAACCGCGGGCGGGGTGCTGGCGGGACGGGCGGCCGTGCTTGCGGCGGGCGCCTGGAGCGGCGGCATCCCGGTGCTGGGACCGGGCGGGCGGCGCCTGGAGATTCCCCGCTCCTTCCCCGTGCGCGGGCACGTGCTGGGGTATACGCTGGAACCCGGTTCCCTGGGCCCGATGCTGCGCCGCGGCCACACCTACGTGATGCAGCGCTCCAACGGCTACACCATTGCCGGGACCTCGTCGGAGGAGGTGGGCTTCAACCGGGAGATGGATCCGGCCATCGTTGCCGGCATTCGTGAGCGGGTCTGCGAATTGCTGCCGGCCCTGCGCCAGGCGCCGCCGCCGGAGGCGTGGCTGGGCTTCCGGCCCGCGGCGCCGGATTACGACCCGGTCATCGGCCGCCGGGAGGATACCCGGCTGTGGCTCGCGTACGGCCATTTTCGCAACGGCATCCTGCTGGCGCCCGCCACCGCGGCGCGGGTAGCCGGTGAGATCACGTCCAGTTTGGGAAAGGATTGACGCGCGCCTGGCGGGTATCGGCAATCAGGCCGGCCACCCGCGCACGCCGGCGCAGCAGATTCTCCAGCAGCCGCTCGAATTCCTCTTCCTCGCCTTCCAGCCACTCCGGCGGCACCCGCTTCAAGGCGCGGTCCACCTCGTCTTCGGGAAAGTGCGTCACGCGGTCCAGGCAGGGCTGGAAATCGTCCAGCGAGCGCACCTTCTCGTACACCAGTTTGCGCGGATACAGCCCTTGCAGCGGCGACTCGGTGAAGTCCCAGTTGGGACCGTTGAAGACGAAACCGTGGTCGATCATGACCGCCACGAAGGCCCGCCTGGAAACCTGCCAATCCTCCACCTGCGCGCGGAAGAAGATGCACTGCCGGCCGTCGGCGTTGGCCATCCACTTGTCGAACACTAGTACCGCCAGGAAGTCGGAGAGGTTGTTCACGCCGCCCAGCAGAGCGTCGGGCACGAAATCGTACACCGCCAGGGAGTCCGGGTTGCCCGGGTGGCGCGATCCGAAGTGCCAGCCCGGCGCTACCGGAATGCGCCGGGAGCCAAGCTGAATGGAGATTTCCGGGTTGGCGGCCAGGAACTCCGGGGTAAGGCGGATGATGCCGCAGGGCGCGGCCGAAACCTGCAGGTACTTCAGGAACTCGGCGGCCACCAGCTCATTCACCAGGACGCGGCGGTGCTGGGGGTTGTTCTGAAACTTGACGATGTAGAAGTTGCCGTCGTCCGCTTCCAGGAGGTGGGATTGCGCCCCTCCGCGCATCTTGCGGACATGCCGGCGGGCGGTGAGCGGCATGGAAAATGCTGTACCCTAGAGTTGTAACACACCCCACAGGAGAAGCGGCAAGCATGGCTGAAGAAACGCACGAAACCCCGGCGCCACCGGCCCCCCCGGCCAGAACCAAAGACGAGATCGCCCTGGAACTGACGAAGTTTATCGCGGCCGCCACGGGCTACGGGAAGGGCAACGCCTCCGCGGCGGGCTTCTCCGGCAAACCGGCGGCCCGGTCTGCCGAAGAACACGCCGAGGCGCTCCTGGAGCTGTTTGAGCGCTGCCGGACGCTAGTCGGCAAGTAGACGCTACTTCCTGCCGCCCTTCTTCTTGGCGGCCTTCTTGGGCGGCGCCTTCTTTGGGGCTACCTTTTTGGCGGCGGTCTTGGGCGGCGCCTTCTTGGCCGCGGCTTTTTTGGCGGGGGCCTTTTTGGCGGGAGCCTTCTTCGCGGCAGCCTTCTTGGCCGGAGCCTTCTTCACCGCAGCCTTCTTGGCCGGCGCCTTCTTTGCCGGAGCTTTCTTGGCCGGCGCCGCCTTGGCGGCCGGCTTGGGCGGAGCCTTTACGGCGGCCTTCTTGGCGGGCGGCTTGGCCGCGACCGCCTTCTTTGCCGGTTTCCTGGGCGCGGCCGGTGGCGGGGCGGGGGCAGCCGGCGGCGTTACGACCGCTTCCGTCACAGTCTCCACGACGACTATTTCCTCCTCTTCCTCCTCGTCTTCATCGAACTCGTCGAGCTTCGAGCCGGTGTGTTCTTCGTCGTCGTAGTCCTGAAAGTCTTCCAAGTCTTCTTCGTCGTTGGCAGAGAACTTCAGAGCATCAAACATTATTCACGCCTCCTGTTGTCAGGGCACAATCACCCATAGAATAACCTTTTTTCGCGCGGAGGCAACACCAAATCGGCAAAAATCGAAATAATTCTCGCGGCGCGCCGTGCCGCGCGCGGCGGCCGGGCCTTTCAATGGGACTCGGCGGCCTCGGGAGCGCGGCCGGGCGCGTCCTCCTTGGCCTTCAGAACGTCGAACGCGGCCTGCCGGAGCTGGTCCTTCAGCTTGCGGATTTCGCCGGTGTGGGCGCTCAGGCGGGCGAACAACTCCTTCTGGCTCTCGATGCCCGCGCCGATCAGAAACGCCGCGCACTCCGAGCGGCTGGCGAACAGGTCCGCTTCCACCAACTGGTCGACGCGCGCCAGCGCTTCGTCCCCCAGCCGCGCCATCACCACGTGGCCGCGCCCGCGTCCGCGGGTGTATTGGCCGAGCAGGTCCTTCAGCTCCTTGCCTTCCTTCGTCACGGCGATGACTCCGGCTCTGCCGCGCAACCGCCCCGCTCCGAATTCGAACGACTTTCGCATGACTCCTCCTAATCCGGGATGTCCCATGCATGTATTATAATTACGCGTAAGTCGTAAGTCAACTACGCCCGGCCCGCCACCACGTCGATCTGCAGCTTCGGATCCGCGGCCGGCACGTAGGTTTCCGGCAGCCCCAATTCGCGCCGCACGATGTTGGCGCCCTGGGCGATGGCGCTGGCCTTGTAGAACGCAATCTCGCGGTTGCATCCCTGCCGCCCGAAGCCGCAGTCGCTCGAAACGATCAAACGCTCGGCGGGAAGGTAGCGCAGCGCCTTGCGGATCTCGCCCGCCACATCCTCCGGCCGGTCGGCCTGCAGGACCCGGTGGCTGACCACGCCGATGCAGATCTTCTTCTTCAGATCGTTGCGGAACGGCGCGAACAGCTCCAGGTCCTGCTGGTTGCGGTCCTTCATTTCCAGGGTCCAGACGTCGCCGCGGCAGCGCTCCAGGTAGATCTCCAGCGAATTGGCGTAGCCGGTGTCTTCCATCACGCGCTGCATGTTGGGGTTGCCCCAGCAGGTGTGGATCCACAGCTCCACGTCTTCGAGTCCCCGCACCTCGCGGTTGAACGCATCCACCATGAACTTCACTTCCTCGTGATCCTTGCCGTAGGTGTTGGCCATGAAGTGGAAGGTGGGTTCCTCGATCTGGATGCAACGGCAGCCGGCGCCGCGCAGGGCGAGCAGTTCCTTGTTCATGGCCTCGGCCATATCCCAGATCACCTGGCGCTTGTCTTTGTAGACCGGCGTATGGATATCCAGGAACAGCGCCATCACCTGGGAGCAGCAGGAGCCGAACTTCACCGGCTTGCGCGTTTTGGCCTGGGCCAGCCGCCAGAGTTTGGGGTAGTCGAGCGGGCGGTGCTCGATCCTGCCGGTGACATGCGGCCAGCGCCAGCCGGTGTAGATCTCGTTCAGCAGGGTGCCCGGCGGATAGTGCAGCCACGGCGCGGTGGTCTCCTCCGGCTGCAGGTGGTCGCCTTCAAATCCGGCCCAGCGCTGCAGGGGATAGTGGTGCCAGGCGCGGCCGGCCATGTCTTCGTCGACGTGCAGGTCGCCGTGGGTGAGGATGTCCAGACCGGCGCGTTCCTGGTCGCCGATGAGCACGGCCATGGCGTCCTGGAATTTTTCGCGGAAGCGGACGTCGAGCATGCAGGTATCCAGCGGGCGGCCCCACATGCTGACGTCGAACCAGCGCGGACGGGGGAACGATCCGGTGGTGGTGCTGGGGAGAATGAAATCGGCGGTAGCGGTGAACATGGGTTCCTCCAACCGGCATTGTAATGCCCGGCGAGCGCGCCGGAGCGGCTGGCGCCTGTGGCAAAATAAGAGCGCGGCATGCGATTGGACGTTGCAGCCCGTCGTTCCAGGGTGGTCGATATCGGGGTTGCGCGGAGCCGGTTGCAGCGCGGTCCCCGTCCCACTCCACTGCCCCGGTGACGTAACCTGAAAGAAGGAGCGCAGGTCATGGCAGCTGCAACCCTCGATTGGTCCCAATGCCCCGCCGTGGAAAGCGTGCCGGGGCGATTGAGCGGCGCATGGGTATTTCGTGATACCCGGATGCCCGTTTCCGCCGTGTTTGAAAACATTGAAGCCGGAGCCACCATAGAAGAAATCATCGAGCAGTTCGACATCACGCGGGAACAGATTGTAGCCGTGCTGGAATTCGCGGCGCGCAGTCTTGACGCGCCGTCTTCTATGCACTCCCCCTCTGCCCAAACGGTCGATGCTCATTCTCTTTGACCATGTAACGCCTCGCGGCATCGCCCGTTCTCTGGTGGGTCACACCGTTACAAAAGCCAAAGATCGGGGATGGGATAACCTGAACAACGGCGATTTGCTGGCCGAGGCGGAGCGAGCTGGTTTCGAGGTGCTTCTGACAGCCGACAAAAATATGCGCTATCAGCAGAACCTTACGGGCCGACGCATTGCCCTTGTGGTGCTGAGCACGCCGCAATGGCCGCCTGTGAGACTGCATCTCGATAAAATAGCTTCCGCTATCGACGCAGCAACACCCGGAAGCTTTGCCGAGGTGGACATCCCCTACAAGTAGCCCCCCGATTGGTTTGGAGTACGACCGGCCATGGAAGCCAACCGGCTACTCACGTTCGCTGCACGACGGCCACCGTCGCAAAAAGGCTAAGTTTTGCGTCGTTGCCGGAAGTCCCGCAAATCGCGGGGTTGGCATGTTTCAGAAGTCAGTTTCAAATCCCCACCTTGCCGCATTCATCAAGCGAGGCGGTATCGCCGCGCCGGCCGTAAAGCTGCGTGGTGCGCGTGTCCGCGTGGTTCGCCATCTTGCGGGCTTCGGACAGTGAGCCGTCCGGGGGCATGAGCATACGTGTGACAACGTCCTTTATACTACGTTCCACATGTAGCCGTGTTTCGTGCGGCCGCGAAGCGCCGCCGAAATTGCAAAAGGGCTGCCCTTTTGTGGGCAGCCCTTCCCCGCCCGCATGGCAAACGGCGCTTTATGGCGAACGGCGCTTTGACGAGGCGTTTCTTTATATAGAACTTCCGCCCCAGCCCTGCAAGACGCTGGCTTCGGAAACCGGTGGCGCACTCGAGCTTTTGGGGCTGCCGGCGGAAGGCCGGCCGTTCCGCCCGCACCTGACCCTGGCGCGGATCCGCGGCCGCGTACCGCTGGAAGCGTTGCGCGAGGCCGTGGCCGCGCTGCCCTCGCTGGATTTCGGAGGCTTCAGCGCCGGGTGTTTCTTCCTGTATCACAGCCGCCCCGGTCCGGCCGGTTCCGTGTACACTAAGCTTGCGGAGTTTCCGCTTTCCAAGTGATGATCCCGGTTCTAGGACTCGCCATCGCCTACCTGTTGGGGGGCATTCCGTTCGGATACCTGCTGGTGAAGTTCACCACCGGAGGCGACGTGCGCGCTTCCGGGAGCGGCAACATCGGCGCCACCAACGTGCTGCGCACCACCGGACGCGCGGCCGGGGTGGCCACGCTGCTGCTGGATATCGGCAAGGGCTACCTGGCGGCGTGGCTTGAAGGCCGCCTGGCGGGCGGCCACATCGTCTGGATGAGCGCGGCCGCGCTGGCGGTGATGGTGGGCCATTCCTATCCGGTGTTTCTGAGGTTCCGGGGCGGCAAGGCGGTGGCCGCCTTCGTGGGTGCATGGCTGTGCGTCACGCCCCTGGCGCTGGCGGCCACGCTGGTGGTCTTCGTGGTGATGGTGGCCTGGAGCCGCCACGTTTCGCTGGGCTCCGTCATAGGCGCGGGCGCCTTCCCGCTGGCGGTGTATCTGATTGCGCATCCCCCGCTAGCCGTGGTCGCGGCGGCCGTGCTGTGCGGCGCGCTGATCGTCTATCGCCACCGGGAGAACATCGCCCGGCTGCGCGCCGGAACCGAGTCGGTATTCTCCTTCGGGAGCCGTAAGTGAACGAACTGGCGATCGTCGGCGGGGGCGGTTGGGGCACCGCGCTGGCCATGGTCCTGGGGCCGCGCTTCGAGCGCATCCGCTTGTGGGTCTATGAGCAGGATCTTGCCGCGCGTATGCGCGCCACCGGCTGCAACGACCTGTATCTGCCCGGCTTCGCGCTCCCGGCCAACGTGGCCGTGGAAACGGAATTGGCCGCCGCGCTGCCGGGCGCGGGCATGGTCCTGAGCGTGATGCCTTCGCACCTGGTGCGCTCGATCTACAACCGCATGCTGCCCTTCCTGGATCCCTCCATGGTGTTCGTGAGCGCCACCAAGGGCCTGGAAAACGGCACGCTGCTGCGCGCCTCCCAGGTGATCGGCGAGTGCGTCTCGGCGCGGTTCGAGCCGCGCGTGGCGGTGATCTCCGGGCCTACCTTCGCGCGCGAGGTGGCGCGCGGCGATCCTACGGCGCTGGTGGCGGCCTCCACGGATCCAGCGCTGGCGGAGCAGGTCCAGCGCCTGTTTTCCGGACCCACCTTCCGCCTGTACACCAGCGGCGACCCTATCGGGGTGGAAATCGGCGGCGCGGTGAAGAACGTGGTGGCCATCGGCGCGGGCATCTGCCACGGTCTGGGGCTGGGCAACAACACCCAGGCGGCGCTGATCACCCGCGGTCTGGCGGAAATGACGCGCCTGGCGGTGGCCATGGGCGGGCGGCCCGAGACCCTGGCCGGACTGGCCGGCCTGGGCGACCTGGTGCTCACCTGCACGGGCGGCCTCAGCCGCAACCGCATGGTGGGCCTCGAACTTGCGAAGGGCCGTAAACTGGAAGAGATCGCCGGTTCCATGACGATGGTGGCGGAGGGCATTAAGACCACCAGCGCCACCGTGGATCTGGCCCGGCGGCGCCAGGTGGAGATGCCTATCTCGTCCCGAATGTTCGAGATGCTGAACTTCGGTCTGCCGGCCCGGGAGGCCGTCGGGAAACTGATGGAACGCGCCCTGAAGGGCGAATAGCGGCGTGCTTTGGGAACCGGCGCGCAACCTTGTATGGAACCCGGGGTTAAAAAACGTATGGGGGTAGCGTCGGTCACCCTGGACTACGATGCCGAGTTGATGCTCCGCGTCAAGGAAGGGGATGGCGCCAGCTTCGGTATCCTGCTGCACAAGTACCGGGCCTCCGTGGTGCACTTCGTTTACCGCCTGGTGCAGGACGCGGCCGTCGCCGAGGAACTGGCCCAGGAAGTTTTTTTGCGGGTATACCGCTCGCGGACGAGCTATGAGCCGACGGCCAAGTTCACCACCTGGCTGTTCCGGATCGCGACGCACCTGGCCCTGAACTGGCTGCGCGACGAGAAGCACGAGCGCATCCAGGAACGGCTGGACGACGGCCCGCCGGACCTGCCGGCGCGCCAGGTTTGGGACCGCCGGCCGACGGCCGAGCAGATGCTGCTGTGCCGGGACCAGGTGGACGAGATCCGGCGCGCGATCGCGGGACTGCCCGGCAAGCAGCGGGCAGCGGTGCTGATGCACAAATACGATGAGATGGGATACGCGCACATCGCCAAAGTGCTGGGTTGCTCGGAATCGGCGGTGAAATCGTTGCTGTTCCGCGCGTATGAAACGCTGCGCGCCCGTTTGGCGCATATGGTGCGAACATGAATTGCCCGATGGAAAATCACAATCCGGAAGCCCTGGTGGCCTATGCGGCCGGGGAACTCGATTTCGAGGCCGCCGCCGCGATCGAGCGGCGCCTGGCCGGCTGCGCCGCCTGCCGCACGCTGGCCAGTGAGCAGGCAGCGCTCTGGAAGGCTCTGGACGCCTGGGAGGCGCCGTCCCTCTCCCTGGACTTCGACCGGCGTTTGTATCGCCGCATCGACGCCGAAGGGCGCACCGGCTGGTGGGCGCGCATCAGCCGCCAGTTCCGGCCGATGCCCTTGCGCCAGGCCCTGCCGCTCACCGCCATGGCCGGCCTGCTGCTGGCCGCGGGCCTGATCCTGCGCCAGCCGGGAAGGATGGTTGCGGTCCCCCATGGCGGGGAGATTGTGCGCGCCGACCAGGTGGAGCGTACTTTGGACGACCTGGAATTGTTGCGCGACTTCAGCGCCGCGAATTCCGCCGAAAGCGGGCGCTCCGATGCCATGTGACTTCCTCCGTCCGCTGCTGGTGCGCTCGGTGGCGGTCCTGGCGCTGGCCGTTGCGGCGCCGGGGCCGGCGCGCCCGCAGCAGCCGCAGGACAACCCGCCGCCGCAGCAGCAGACCCCGGTTGCGCCGATCGACCGATGGAACCGGATGTCGCCGGAAGAGCGCGAGCGCGAACTCGCCAAGCTGCCGCCGGCCCGCGCCCGCATGATCCGCCAGCGCCTGCGCCGTTTCAACCAGATGCCGCCGCAGGAGCAGGAGAAGGTGCGGGAGCGCTACCGGACCTTCGCGCAGCTTCCCGCGGCCCAGCAGCAGATCGTCCGCCAGCGGCTGCGCGAGTTCCGCAAGTTGCCTGCCGAGCGGCGCCCGGTGGTGCATAGCCAGGTCCAGGCCATGCGCCTGCTGCCGGAGGACCAGCGCCAGGCGCGCCTGAACAGCGAGGAGTTCAAAGGCCGCTTCTCGCCCCAGGAACAGGGCATTATCCGCGACCTGACCGAGTACCTGGAACCCCAGGAGTGACCGCCGGCGCGGATCAGCGCGCGATGGTGACCGCGCCCGGGTTCAGCTCGTAGCCGTCGTTCCTGGCGTCCTCGACCGCCAGCGCCACCAGTCCGGCGTCCGCCGTGTCATGGTCCGTGTCCGGGTGCGCGTGCTTGATGACTTCCGCCCCGATGTGGAGATGCACCGTCCAACCTCTGTGCTTCCTGTCACGGTCCTGCCAAAGCACCTCGGCGCTGCCGGCCGGCGCCAGTTGCGGTGATGTCATATTTCCGTCACCTCCCGACAGTCTGAAAAGTAGCAAACTGGTGGGAATGAGTCAATCCCCCGGCATGCGCATGGTGGACGCCAGCGACCGCGCTCTGCTGCTGGTTTTCGGCGACGGGATCTCGCCGGCGGCGCACCGGGACGTGCGCCGGCTGACGCCCCTGCTGCGGTGCGCGCCCGGCGTGACCAACGTGCATCCGGCTTACGCTTCGATCCTGGCGGAATTCAACCCGCTGGCTACCGGCCGGGCCGCCTTGCGGCGCGCCGCCGCGGAACTCTTCGCCCAGGCAGCCGCCGCGCCGCTGCCGGAAGCGCGCATGGTGGAGATCCCGGTAGCTTACGGCGGGGAGTACGGGCCGGACCTGGAAGATGCGGCGGCGCGGCTGGGCCGCACCCCGGAGGAGGTCATCGCGATTCATTCCGGCGCCGAATACCTGGTCTACTTCCTGGGCTTCTCGCCGGGATTTCCGTACCTGGGCGGGATGCCGGAATCGATCGCCCTGCCGCGCCTGGAAAGCCCGCGGCGCAGGGTGCCGGCGGGCAGCGTGGCTATCGGCGGACGCCAGACGGGGGTGTATCCGGTGGCGTCGCCGGGCGGATGGCGGATTATCGGGCGCACGCCCCTGCGGCTCTTTCAGCCGGAAGCGGATCCGCCCGTGCTGCTGCAAATGGGCGACCGGGTGCGCTTCGTGCCGGTGGCGAGAGGCGGCTTTTGAACCATATCCGCGTGGTCTCGCCCGGCTTTCTGACCACGGTCCAGGCCCTGGGCCGGCCCGGCTACGCGCACCTGGGCATCTCCGCCTCGGGCGCCGCGGCTGCGCTGTCGCTGCGCGCCGGGAACCTGCTGGTGGGGAATGCCGAAGGCGCGGCCGCGCTGGAAATGACGCTGGCCGGGGGCGCCTTCGAGTTCGAATCGGCGGCGGTGGCCGCGCTGACCGGCGCGGATTTCGAGGCCGGCATTCCCATGTGGACCGCGGTCGAGGTGCCGGCCGGCGCACAGGTGCGATGCGGGCACGCGCGGAGCGGGGCGCGGGCCTACCTGTGCGTGCGCGGCGGTATCCACGTGCCGCCGGTGCTGGGCAGCGCCTCCACCCACCTGCTGACCGGGTTGGGCGGGCTGGAGGGGGCCGGCCGCCCGCGCGGGCGGCGGGGGGCACGCCGCCGCGGGGGGCCCCCCCCCGGCGGGGG
>VFSW01001756.1_pt1 | contig 33075 bp, 25 predicted proteins | sample 5358111 | NCBI WGS metagenome assembly VFSW01 (sample SAMN11554181, study PRJNA540505) | mine drainage metagenome | isolation source: sediment from site ElyBrook_90M | place: USA: Ely Copper Mine, Vershire, VT | collected 2017
CCACCGACAGGACTTTCACCTGTTAGAACGGCAGCTAGCTTCGCTGCACCGCCACCATCAGGTTGCCGCCCTGCTCCGCCAGCGAATGCGCGCAGTTGAGCCCGAAACATAGCGTGCCGTTGTTCGGATCGTTGCCGCTCAGCGCCGCGGTGATGGTCCTGAAGCGCGCGTCCTGGCCGGTGAAATCGAGGTACGGGAAGCCGCGAAACTGGTAAACGCTGCCGCCTTGCAGCATCGTCGTTTGCGTCGCAGTCTCCAGCACCACGATGCCGACGTTGGTGCCGATCGGCGCGGTGCTCGAAGGCCCCGCGGTGACGTCCTTGAGCACCAGTTGCCCGGCACCCGTGATGATGCCGCCGACCGGGCCGCCTTCGAGCTTCGAGGACGAATTGCTGGTTCCATAGTACGAGGTGATGGGACTTCCGCTCATCACGCCGTAGAAACCGGTAGTTATCGCCTCGACGCTCGATGCGCAGTTAACGATCTCGACCGGGGCCGGGGTCGCACTGCCGCAAACTGCCGGAGCCGTGATCGGAATGTTCGAGTTGCCGTTTTCGAAATGGCTGCCGAAATCCTTGAACAGTCCGTTGCCTTCGAGGTCGGCGCCGTAAATGTTTCCCTCGAAGGTATTGCCGTAGGAGAAGACGTCGGGCGACGCGCCGGATGGCACCAGCATCCCGGTCACGTTCTCGCGAATCCGGTTGCCGATGAAAACAATTGCGTTCGATTCAGTCTGTCCAGGAGTGTCACCCGAGCCGAGGCTGATGCCGGTGCCCCAGTCCTCGATGGTGTTGTCCGACATCATTCCGCGCAGCGCGAAATGGGTGCTGACACCGGTTCCGATGTAGCATTTGGTACCGTTGGACTTTTGACAGATGATCGAATCACCGGCGATGGTGAAGGTCGAGAACGGCGTGGAATTGTTTACCGGCCCGATCTGCAAACCCACGGTGGACGCGTTGCCGATCGGATCGCGAATCAGCACCCCTTCGAGGCCGACCCCATTCGCATCCACCTGCACGATCGGGCATCCGGAGCCGAGAATCTGGGCCGACGGCATCTGGCCGATATCGGTACCGCCGTGCCCGCTCGCGCCCATCAATGTCGCGCCGAAGGTGTAGAGGTTGATGGCGGGATTGTTGCTGCCCGGGCAGGTCACCATGTAACTTCCCGGCGCGACCCATGCGATCGTTTCGCTGCCGCTGGCGGAGATCGCCGATTGAATCGCCGCGCGGTTGTCAGTCCCCCAGAGCACCCCCGCGCCCGAGGTAGTGGTGCTCGCGGAGTTAGCCAGCGCGACCTGCGAGGCCGAAATGAAATTCGCGATCGTGCTCCGTAGGACCGCGCCCGATGCGCCCGCGCCACCGACGATGATCGCTTTGCCGAGGTCCGAAACTTTGAAGGGGCCCGAAGCACTGGTCAGCGTTGCCGATCCCGAAGTCATCGCGCCATCCGATGCGATCTGCGCATCGGGCTTCGCACTGAAGGGCGTACTCTTCAGATTGAAGGTGCCGTTGAGACTGGCGCTGAGGTCATTGAGCAGCGCGCCCGATTGCCCCTGAAACAGAACGTTGCCGGCGGTGTTGGGCGCGGTGCAGCTCCAGACTCCGTTTTGTCCGAAGGCCCATGCACCGCTTCCGCTATTCGCACACGGGATCGTCGCCTGGCAGTCTTTGCAATAGATCAACAGGCCGTCCTGCTCGGCGGGCAGGCTCGCGAAAGTCTGATTGGTAATCCGCGGTGAAATCGGCTGGACCCCGGAAAGGCGATCGTTAATCGCGCCGCGAAATGAGAAGCCGGCATTGTTGCCGACGAAATCGGGAATCGTCTGGTAGGCGCCCGCGCCAGGCAGGTTCTGCTGCGCGTGCGAAGGCGCGACGCCAACGCAAAAGAGGAGAAGCGTAACCGCCGCCGACACGCGAAGGAGTTTCATCATAGAGTATGTTCCCGTCGGCGCGACGCGGGATTCCAATCGATCCCGGAGTCGCGTCACCATTCGCAGGCCGGATGGGGCGGGTCATCTCAAGGCGCGCGTGCAGTATCGCAAAGCATGTTGGATGCTGAGGAGGCAGACCTCGAGCAGCATCGCGTTGTCGGTATTGGTTGTAACTCATTCGTTGCTGCTTGTCAACTACTGTAGTTTACAGTTATGAAGCTGGTTTTTGGGCTCCGCGCACGCGTCCGCCATCCCAAGGCTACCTTCCTGGGGAAATCTGCTTCTTCGTGCCGCTATCGCTGCGTTAACCACTAGGTACTTTTAAGGAGACATCTTGATAATACGTCACAGCGGTAGTGGCAAGGATAAATACGACACGCTGACGCATAGGCATCAACATATAGTCGCTTGCGAGCTTTGGGATGAATTAAGGGAAATGTGACCGAAGGAGTTTTCTAGGGATTTTGCTCCGAAGACGTCAACTCCAGCGTGACTTTTTAAAACCCGGGTCTTTTTTTTTTTTGGTGTGGTGTTGTTTTTTTGTGGGGGGGGGGCGCAACCCGCCCGCAACGATAGTGCGATTGCGCAACACCTTGGCGCTCCCACCCTCGTTACCCGAAGAAGAATTTTCGAAATTTTGGCATCGTGGTAGCAGCTCGCCCCCGGTCGCCCCCGCCTTTTTGCTCATAGACCCACATGTTCCGAGAATGTCGATGGCTTGGGTTTTTGATTTTGGGCCTGAAGCCAATTCGGCGTTAGCCAACGACAAGCGATTGCAATAGCATCGTTGACAGCGAGTATGGGCGAATCTTCTGTTTTTGTCGGCGAGGGGAGGCGACGATGAGCAAGCCAACTTCAGTCCGTGTTGGTGCGATCGCGCTTGTGTGCGCAGCGACGTTCGCACTTTCGCCGGCGGCGCTGAGCGCCATGCTGCAAGGACCAGGAGCGGTGGCCGCAGCCGCCACTACGACGGTAGCATCCGAAACAGTAGTGTATTCCTTTTGCGGTCACGCCCTCTCGGCACCGAACTACTGCTCGGACCCTGCAGTTCCTACAGACGGCCTGATTCAAGCCAGCGATGGCAACTTCTATGGCACCACCGGTGGCCTCTCTTTCCCGGCCGCGACCGCTAACGGCGGGGCAGTGTTCAAGATCACACCGTCGGGCGCGCTGACGACCCTTTATTCGTTTTGCAGCTGGAAAGGCCCATATATTCCTGGCGGCTTCCCTTGCCTCGACGGTGCTGACCCCACAGGGCTGATTCAAGGCAGCGACGGCAACTTCTACGGCACCACCTACGACGGCGGGGCCGGCGCGAATCCGAGCAACGGAGATGGGGTTCATGCCGGCGGCACGGTCTTCAAAATTACACCAACGGGTACGCTGACGACCCTACACTCGTTCTGCAACCAGACAGGCACGACCAGCTACGGCGCTACTACTTGCCTCGACGGCGACAAGCCCAAGGGCAAGCTGATTCAAGCGAACGACGGCAATTTCTATGGCACCACCTCTGATGGCGGCGCAAACGGTGCCGGCACGGTGTTCAAAATCACGCCGTCGGGCGAGCTAACGACCCTTTATTCGTTTTGCAGCCAGACGGGCCCGAACGGCTCGGGCGGTTTGGTTTGCCTCGACGGGGCTAGCCCTCAGGGCGGCCTGATTCAAGCCAGCGACGGCAACTTTTATGGCACCGGTGGTTCGGTGTTCAAGATCACACCGGCGGGCGCGTTGACCACCCTTTATTTGTTTTGCAGGCAGCCGAACTTGAGCGGGTCCGGCGGTCCTATTTGCCCCGACGGGCAAATACCCGTCGGCCTGATTCAAGCCAGCGACAGCAACTTTTACGGTACTACTTACGGTGGCGGCGCAAATCCAGGCGGCGACGATGGGGGAGTCGGCGCCGGCACGGTGTTCAAAATCACGCCAACAGGCGCGCTGACCACCCTCTATTCGTTTTGCAGCCTGACAGATTCTATCGGCAACTGCGTCGACGGGCAGAACCCCAACGGCGGCCTGATTCAAGCAAGCGACGGCAACTTCTATGGCACCACCCTTGGCGGGGGTGCAAGCGATGTCTTGGAATCCGTGGCCGGCACGGTGTTCCAGATCACACCTGCGGGCGCGCTGACCACTCTCTACTCGTTCTGTACCGAATTGAGCCTGGGCGAAAGCGGCTTTTGCTTCTACGGAGGCGATGCGCCTCAGGGCAGCTTGCTTCAGGCCAGTGACGGCGACATCTATGGCACCTCCGAATATGGCGGCTTAAACGACGGGGGCACGGTCTTCAAGTTAAGTCTGTCGCTGGTGACGCCGGCGCCCGCGACGTTGACAGTTTCGCCACGCAACGCATCCTTTGGGAACGCTGTAATCACAGGATACAGAGCGAAGACCTTCGAAGTACGGGCCAAGACCAGCACGAAGAGCGAGAGGAATTCGGTGTTTTTGGAAAACTTCTCGATCAAGCCGGGGAACAGCCAGGATTTTTTGATCGATTTCGCGGCAACGAGTTGTGTGCGAGGCAGGCCGCTGGCGACGGGATCGACCTGCAAGATCATGGTCTTATATGCGCCGCTATTCGAAACGTCCAAAGGGCAATACGACACAGCCACGCTCGAGCTAACAACCAATGCTGAGAAGACGAAACCGGCGGCGAGCGGCAGCGTCGTCGACGTGATGTTGAAGGGTCAATATAGTCCCCTTCACTCGAACAAAAGATAGACATGGCAGTGAAACCTGATCGGCTATCACGAGCGACGGCCGAGCATCAACATGTTGTCGATGGGAAGCTTCGGGCCGAATTGGGCACCGTCTGATCGGAGCGACCGTTAGCGTGTTGTTGCTAAGCGATCAGGATGGTTAGCAACAACACCCTCGTTTAAAGACCCCGAGCGGAAGCCCTTCAAATCCACCGCGACGAAGCGGAATCCAATCTTCTTGAACTCGCGATCGATGATCTCGCGGGTCGAATCCTGCAGCAGCCGCGGCAGTTCCGAGGTCTCGACTTCCAGTCGCGCGACGTCACCATGATAGCGGACCCGCGCCACCCGAAATCCCATCGCATGCAGCAGGGTCTCGCCGCGCTCTACTTTCTGTAGGCCTTCGAGGGTGATTTCGGTGCCGTAGGGGAACCGCGACGACAGGCATGGCGACGCGGGCCGGTCCCAGGTCGGCAGTCCCAGCGCGCGCGAGGCCTCGCGAATCTCGGCCTTGGTCATGCCGGCCTCGACGAGCGGATGGCGCACGCGGCGCTGCTCGGCGGCCTGAATGCCCGGGCGGTAGTCATGGAGGTCATCGAGATTGACGCCGTCAACGATCTCGACAATCCCAAGCTCGCGCGCCTTGGCCTCGCACACCGTGAACAGGTTGCTCTTACAGAGATAGCATCGATTGAGGGGATTGCCCGCGTAGCCCGGCACCTCGAGCTCGTTGGATTCGATAACGACATGGCGCGCGCCGATGAGCCGCGCCATTTCGAGCGCCGACTGCCGGTCCTGATCGGGCATCGTCGGCGAGGTGGTGGTAAGCGCGAGCACGCGCTCCCCGATGGTGTCCTGGGCCACTTTGAGGACGAAGGTCGAATCGACGCCGCCCGAGAACGCGACGATGACGCTGGTCATCGGCGCAAAAATGCCTCGGAGGGTATCGAGTTTCGATGTGAGCGCTTCAGCCATCTACCTACACAAGGATTTTAGAGCAATAGCGTGTCTTTGGCGAATGCTTCGGGGGCTTGACTCGCAATTCCACCGTTGCGCCGCCGATTACTTCGACTGCCCTTCCAATAGCCGAATCAACATTTCAATTTTCTGGAGCAGTTCATCGTAAGTAACGATCAAAAATTTTTTTGAATCGTTGCGAATTAGGGTGAAGCTTCTCTTCCTCTCCTCGTCTTTCAACTCCGACATGCTGCCGACTATCAACATGCATTTAGGGTCGAACGCGGCAAACCGTACCTCGTCCTCTTGAAGAGTTCGATAGTTCTCCTGAAGCCGCGGGCGGAAGAGCAAGGTCTGGTTCACGGGACCGCTGAGGTCACCGCTCAGACTGTACACGCCCCGGTACTTAGCACCCAGAAGGGGAGTTACTGGGGTCTTTATTTCAACGACGAGTACTTCGTCCGAGAGACGATTCTTAAAGAGAAAAGCGACTATGTGACCGCCGGCATTTCCTATAGTTTTTCCGCCGACGTATGCTTTGCCTTTGAACAAGACCACCGGAAAACAAAATACGTGAGCTATCACCCAGGAATACTGGCTTAGGAAAATCTTCCAGAACTCTTCGTTCCCCTCTTGAGCATTGTCCTTCAATGTCCGAACTACTTTCCTGAGGCTGCCTAGATTGCTGATCAAAGAGAGTTTTTTGAGATCCTCGACTGTCAGATTCCACAGGTTCCCAACGAGACTAGCGATCGCTTCAGCAGTACCCTTCGGCGTAGGAATGAAATGAGTCTCGCCCGGTTTAATTCCGTATTTTTTGTAAATGTCATAGTAGCGATCTAGTTCTGTTATCAGAGCCTGGAGTTCGACCGCATGCAGTTCAAGCTTTATCCATTCGCCGTCTTTGAGTTTACTCAGATCCAGTGTCTTGTAGTCGTCCCAGACACCAGTTGGTTTCTTTTTCTGAAAGATGAACGTCCCTCTAACCGAGGCTTCGATCTCGTGAGGGTCTTTGACCACTTCAGGTCTAAACACCAGTCGTGTCGCGGTGTTTTTGCGGAGTTCGATGTCTTCGCCTACCCCCGACTTTCTCGACGTTGCGCGTGTCGTGATAGTGTCGTTCATTGTCTTAGGGTGCTTCTGCCTAGTTGCGGATCACCTCTCGCATCTTTAGCACGCGGGCGCGCACCTCGCTAACTCTGAGTCCAGCGGTTACGAGCATTTGACACCTATACGCACTGCCGTATGAGTATCAAGATGCGCAAATCACCCGAGAACAGCCACCATGCCTAACGTCGGGAAGCGATTGATCGAATCCGCAAAGCAGGCGCGGGCGTATCCGCGAGGTGAGATTAGCGAGGGTTCGTCGCACATGTCCCCGACGATATCGACGTCAAGGCGTTGCGCAGGCGGCTGGGATATTCGCAATCGGAATTCTCACGACGCTTCGGATTTGCCATCGCTGCGGTGCAGGAATGGGAACAGCATCGGAGGACGCCGGGCCGGACCGCGCGCATCCTTTTCCCTCACTCTTGTCTCTCCCAGTAGGGAGAGAAGTTGAAGGAAAGCAGCCAGTTTCAGGATCTTTGAAGGAGCGCGAGCCTGACGCCGTCACCCGCGCCCTCGGAGACTAACCACCGAGGCACGGAGATACAGGTTGTGAGCAACCTCACGGGTGGCATGCGAATGGAACGAGGCCGACCTGCCCGTCGAGCGCTAACCCCAAGACTCGACTGCCGGTGGCGACGCTAGTGTTGCCAGAGGATCTGGGTAGCCTCGAGCGGCACCTGGACGTCGTGGAAGGACGGAACAATTCGCGGCGTGTAGTCGCCGGACGGACGGCTCGACGGAACCTGTCCGGTGTAAATGAACCCGCCGATGGCGCCGGGCAGCGCTTCCTCACGCACCATCGGTTGAATGGTGGGAGGCTCGCCGTCGCGCGGTTGCGCATATAGCTCGACCCGCACCGCCTCGTGCGCGAGCTCGTCGAGGTAGACCTGCACCCGGAAGTTATGGAAGTCGCCGGCGGTCGCGCAGTAGGTCCGACCGAAGCTGAGCTTGGACCAATGTTCGGCGAGTCCGGCGCGCCACGCCGCGATGCGCTGCGAGAGCGCGCAGTGGGAGGCCTCGCGCTGGCGGTAGCGGGCAGCGGCCTCCAGGTAGTATTTCTCGGTGTACTCGCGAACCGCGCGGTTGGCCGAAAACTGAGGCGTCAGGCGCGCCATGCTCTCGCGCATCATCGCAATCCACTTGCGAGGCAACCCTTGATCGTCGCGCTCGTAATATCGCGGAATGATCTCATGCTCCAGCAGGTCGTATAGCTGGTCCGCCTCCTTCGCATCCCAGGCAGGATCGTCGTCATGCTCCTGGCCGTCGCCTAAAGCCCATCCGACTTCGGGCCGATAAGCCTCCGCCCACCATCCGTCCAGCTCCGATAAGTTGAGGCCGCCGCTTGCGAGGATTTTCATGCCGCTGGTGCCGCTCGCTTCCCATGGCCGGCGCGGAGTGTTGATCCAGAGATCGACGCCTTGAACCATGCGCGCTGCTAACAGCATGTCGTAATCGACGAGGAATACCGCGTGCGGGCGGAGGTCGGGACGGCGCACGAAATGAATCCACTCGCGGATCATATCCTTACCGGCCTGATCCGCCGGATGGGCTTTGCCGGCGAGCACGAGCTGCACGGGATGGCGTCGATCGGTGAGGATCTTCGCCAGGCGCTCGGGATCGTGCAGCAACAGATTGGGCCGTTTGTAGGTAGCGAAGCGCCGCGCGAAACCGAGCGTCAGCGCATTGGGATCGAACATCGATTTGGCGCGCTCGATGTCTTCCATTGCGGCGCCGTAAGCGGCCATTTGCCGATGCGTCCGCCGCCGCACGAAACGAACCAGCTCGTGACGGTTGTTAGTCCGCAGTGCCCACAACCTGTCATCAGCGACGGTTCTAATCCTGTCGCCCACACCCTCGGTGGCGCCGCGCCAGCGATCCTTTCCGGCCACCTGCGACCACATGGCTTCGGAGAGTTCGGATTCCCAGCTCGCGGTATGGACACCGTTGGTCACGCTTCCGACCGGAATCTCATCCAGCGGCCACCTGGGATAGAGCGGCGCGAAGATGGACCTGCTTACCACGCCATGAAGTCGGCTTACTCCATTGATAGCGCCTGCGCCGCGCGCCGCCAGGTACGCCATGTTGAAGGGTTCGTTTTGATCGGCGTGATGCGCGCGGCCCATCGCCATGAGGTCTTCGAAGCTGATGTTCAAGCGCTCGGCCGCGTACCAGTTCAAGTAAAGACGCATCAGGGCTGGTGAAAATCGATCGAACCCCGCTGCTACCGGGGTATGCGTAGTGAACAGGTTACCGGCACGCGTAGCCGCGAGGGCTACCTCAAAGGGCTGGTCATTTTCGTGCATGAAGGTGCGCGCGCGTTCGAGCACCGCGAATGCGGCGTGGCCCTCGTTGAGATGACAGACCTCGGGGCTCAGTCCCAGTTGCTTCAACAGACGCCATCCGCCGATTCCCAAAACCAGCTCCTGCTGCAATCGCAATTCGGGGCCGCCGCCATAAAGCTCGCTGGTGACGGTGCGATGAATCGGCATGTTGCCGGGGTCGTTACTATCGAGCAGGTAAAGTTTGAGGCGGCCGACTTTGGCCTCCCAAACGCGGAGTCGAAGCTTGTAATCAGGAAAATCGAGTTCGACCCGCAGCAGCTCGCCCTCGCTATCACGCATCGGCGTTATGGGCAGCCATGCGAAGGGATTGATAGGGTACAGGTCGCGCTGATTGCCGTCCTGGTCGATGGCCTGGCGAAAAAAACCCTGCTGATAAAGCAATCCCACCCCGACAAGCGGGACTCCCAGGTCGCTGCCGGCCTTGAGCTGGTCTCCAGCTACATTGCCTAAGCCGCCGGAATAGATCGGCAGCGCCTCGCTCAGGCCAAACTCCATGCTGAAATAGGCCACCCCGCTGAGCGCCGAGCCGGGATAGGTCTTTTGAAACCACGTCGGCGCGTGAGAGAGTTCGCGCCGACCGAGGACGAGTTGTTCGACTCGACGGCGCAGGTCCTGATCGTTCGCCATCGCGTTGAGTGTCTTCTCGGACGCGTGACGTAGCATCAGCCACGGATTGCGCGTGATGAGCCATACTACCGGATCGATCTGTCGCCAGATATCGTCGTTGTGGCGATTCCAAACCCGGCCGAGATCCAGCGCCAACTCACGCAGAAGGTCGATCATCGGTTCCGAATGAATCGACGATGGATCAGCTTGCGGCATTTGTAACGGTGCTCCGTTCCGGGCTCAGGTTTTACGATCGACTACATCAAATCAGGAAAGTGTTAACTCTCGACTGCGAAATCAAGAACGTGAGGTGATCCAACTTCGCGGCCCGACCATCGCTGATTATAGAGGCGTCGCGCACCGCCACCAAGCCGCCGAACATCGCGAGCCATGTCGCGAAGGATCGTAAAGATGTCTCGATGTAGGTGATTTCGACGAATTGTTATTGGCAGATCTGACTCGCTATGGAACGCCGGTTTCAACTTTCCGGGAGGGATTCAGCTACCTGAAGTGTCGACCGAGGTGGTCTTCGCTGGTGGCGTTCGCGCTCTTCGTGATGGCGATCGCGCCGCGAGCGCCGCCCAAATTGCTTTCCTGGGCCTCGGCTGGCTCCGGCACCGATGCGCTGAACTGCTTCGCACCTGGCCAATAAATCGGGGCAGGTGTCTTGAGCGAATTGCCGAAACGGCGGAATAGACGGCATGTTTGGGGAGCCGCTGAACCTCCCAGCAGGTTGAACCTACCGATTCAGTTTCTTCCGCGAGATCAGGTCGGCTTAGACGCTCTGTTAGCGGCGCAGCAGGATCTCGCCTCGACGAAATACCATCGATGGCTCACGCCGGAACAATACGCCGAGCGATTTGGCCCGGATGAAAATAATTTCGACTCGGTTGCAGAGTGGCTCGAAGAAGGGGTTCGTTATTTCCCGCGGCGCTCGTGACGAAGGTCAAATCCGGTTCACGGGAAACGTCGGCCAAGCGGAGGCGGCCTTCGACGTACCTATTGCGAAGTTTTGCGACGGTTTCCAATTCGCCAATACCAGGGAGCCACGGATTCCAGCTCGATTCGCGAGTGTCATCGGAGAGATTTTGGGACTGAACAACCTCGCGCGAAGCCGAGTTGCGGAGGAAAGATGCTCCGGCGGCCACGCCCACCCTCGCCAGAGCGCGAGTTGCTCTCCCGAAGGCGACATCCGGACTATCGCCGGCGATAAGCCTGGGGGTAACACCAGCCTTCATTAAACAGCGCAGGCCCCGGCTATGAGCTAACCACCGGATGGGGAACGGTGGATATCAATATATTTGTGAACGAATATGCGGCGGCAGTAGAAGCATCCACACCGTAATACGAATGGGTCCGCTCAGATGCCCTCGGCCTGGAACAGGTCGGTAGTCAGGTAGCGCTCGCCGGTGTCACAGAACACCACCACGACAACTTTGCCCTTGCCGAGGCGCTTCGCGACTTGAGATGCCGCGCAGCAATTCGCGCCCGAGGAAATCCCGACCAACAACCCTTCCTCGCGCGCGAGGCGGCGAGTGTACAAGGTTGCTTCCTCGTCGCTGACTGGAACGATTTCGTCATAGACGCGCGTGTCGAGGGTCTTCGGCACGAAGCCCGCGCCGATGCCCTGGATCTTATGGAAGCCGGGCTCGCCGCCTGACAGCACCGGAGAATTCTTCGGCTCGACCGCGACGATGAGAACGCGATTCTTCAGGTTCTCGTGCAGGTAGCGTCCGACGCCGGTGATGGTGCCGCCGGTGCCGACGCCGGAAATAAACGCATCGATCTGCGGAACCTGCTCGACCAGCTCCGGTCCGGTCGTATGGTAATGGATCTCGGGATTGGCCTGGTTGTTAAATTGTTGCGGCATGAAATAACTCGGGTTGTCGCGCGCCAACTCCTCGGCTTTCGAGATCGCCCCATGCATGCCGCGGGTGTCGGGCGTGAGCACCAAAGTCGCCCCGTATGCGACCAGCAGCGAGCGGCGCTCCTCGCTCATCGTGTCGGGCATCGTGAGGATCAGCTTGTAGCCCTTCACCGCGCAGACCAGCGCCAGACCGATGCCGGTATTGCCCGAGGTGGGCTCGACGATGGTGTCGCCGGGCTTTATGCGCCCGGACTTCTCGGCGGCCTCGATCATGGCGAGGCAGATGCGATCCTTGACGGACCCGCCGGGGTTGTAGTTCTCGAGCTTCGCCCAAATTTCGGCATCATGGGGACCGGGGATTCGATTGAGGCGAACGACGGGCGTATGCCCGATTAGGTCGAGCGGCGATCGCGCAACACTTTGCGGCATGAGTGGATTTTAGGGCAATCGCGGCTTTTTGGCGAATGTCCAGTGAAAGTTGATTTGGCCCCTTCTTGACGACGCCTCTTGCACAGCGTTTGATCTCCTAGCGGGAATTCGATTCCTGGAGGTCCAACATGAAGACGTTTCTTTTTACTGCTTTCCTCACCGCCGCCACTGCCGGACTAGCCTTGGCGGGTGGTGGATTCCATGGCCCCGGCCACTCCGCCTGCGCTAACAGTAATAGCAAGGAATGCCAGGACGCCAAGAAGGCCTTCGCTGAACATCACAACGGGATGTATCCGGAGCAATACTACAACCAGTGGTATCAAGGGCATCAGGGGCGCTGGAATCAACAAGGTAAAAACTGGCGCTGGGAAAACGCCGATGGCGGTCAGTATCGGAAGGTTCACGACAAGTGGCAATGGGTGCAAGAACATCAACACCACGATCATGCTGCTCACTAAAGGTTAGCACGGCAAATCATCTCGACCTCCAACCAGGAACACAGCCGATCCCGAGCCGGCGCGCGATCGTGATGGTGTCACACGATCCGGGCCGGCGCCGCACGCGGTGAGGCTCGGCTTGGCTGATGTTCTACGCCATCAGGGTCTGGAGGCTGGCCCGCGGAGGAAAATATGCATCCATCCAACGCGGGCCGTGGATTGGTGACTCGGCGGGGGACTTACCTTGATCGGATGTTCGCGATGATTCAGCGAGTGTGGCCGCTCGGCAGCCCCGAAGGGCATCCATCGGCACCAGATCAGCCTCGTACCGGCGAGCAGCTCACTTGCCCGTTCCCTCCAGCATGATGGTCGCGGTCGCGGGCGCGGGTTCACCGATCGATATCGTCAATGGGACCGGAGTTACTTTGCCTTTGACGGTCGGCGCGAATGTGACCCCGATCGTTTGAGGCTTTCCCGGCAAAAGCGGACCGATGTTGCCACCTGTAACCGTGAAAGGCGAGCTGGCGGTGGAGATTACAGACGCATAGCTCCCGGTCAAGGTGCCTTTGCCCGAGTTCTTGATGGTGAGGTTCTTCGTCACCGGGGTTGCGCCCGCCTTGGCCGAAATAGTGAACGTCTTTGGCGCCGCGAGTTTCCCGATTAAGCCTACACCGTTGAGCGTCACCGTTAGCGAGCCGTTACCGAAGGCGTCGTTACTCTGAATTGTCACGTTAGCCGTGTTGGTCGGCATCGTCGGGGCGAAAGTGACGATCTCCTTCTGACTCTTACCGGGCGCGAGGGTGAATGAGTTCGGCGCAACGTTAAAGATTGAGGTATCGCTCATCGTCACGGTCCCGTTGAGAGTTCCGCTGTCCTTCTTACCCGCATTCCTGATGGTAAATGAGGGCCTCGTCGAAGACGGCCGAGTAGCCGGCGGCAATCCAATTCCGGCAGCGGCGACAGTGATGGTCGCGGGGACGCTGATTTTTGCGCCCTTTGGAGTTGGCGTCGCGCTCGGCGTCGAGGGTGAAGTACTGGTAGGAGTCGGAGTAGGCGTGACCTTCGAAGTTGAAGTAGCGGTCGGCGTCGCCTTTTGAGTCGAAGTGGGTGTCGCGGTAGCTTTCGAGGTGCCAGTAGCCGTAGGCGTCGGAGGTGGGGTTCGAGTAGGCGTCGGCGTCGTCGAAGCCACTCCGAGTCTGAATGCGCCACGCCCGTGCGTTCCGATGAAAATCACACCCGACGAATTTTGTTCGATGTCGTAGACTGGAACCGCCGGGAGCACGCCGAGGTTGAAGGGCTGCCAACTCGTCCCGCCGTTGGCGCTGTGAAAGACGCCGATGTCGGTACCGGCATAGATGCTGTTGCTGCAGGGATTTCCACCGCAGCTTCCGTTGTTGTCGGTTGAATCGACCAGAAGTTTCAGGACCGGCACGTCTGGCAAGCCGGAGCCGTTTTGCACGATCATTTTGTTCGCAATGCTGTTTCCATCGGCCAAGGTCCAGGTAATGCCGAAATCGACGGTCTTATAAATGTGGCCGACTTGAGTATCGGCGATAAAACCCGAAAGGCCGATATAGGCCACATTCGAGTTGTGCGGGTCCGGCGCGATGCTGGTGGCTTGGGTAGATAGAACTCCAAGCGGACTGGTTTTAAGCATCACCGTATCCAACCCACCCGTCACATCGTTCCAGATTGCTCCATGAGGAGGATTGGTCGCGACCGACCGTTCGGCCTGCTGTGTGTTGTTGACCGCGAACGCCACGGTGCCGGCCAGATCGCTCATCGCCAGCGACCAGGCCGGCTGTATTTGCCCGGCCTGCGGTCCAAACTCAAGGTCTTCGATGGAGCACTGCGCCGAACCGCACTGAGCTCCCTCAAACGCGCCGCTGGAGGTAAGGTCGAGGTCGGTCTGTTGCCCCCACGTCGCCATGCCGTCGGTCGATACGTAAACCGAATGCGCGCCGAACCAGACTCGATGCGCCACCAAGGGGTCGACCGCCAGGGCGGGATAGAAGACCGGACCCGGATCACCCTTGATGGTGTTGAGCAACGCCTGTAGGTTCGGCGTCCACTCCAGTTTTCCCAGGGTGTTGCAGGCCGCAATGTTTACATCAGGGGCGCTGCACCAGGTTTGGCCTCCATCGCTGGAGGCCGAGATTTGCGCGTGATTTACCTCATCGAGCGAGAAATCGTGATAGACAAAGTTCGGATCTTGGGGATCATAGAACTCAAATCCGCCATCGCCGGTTTCACTGTCGGGCGCCGCCCAGTTGGAAACCGAGCCACTGAATAGTTGAGTACCGTTGTCCTGAAAGCCGGCGATCAGTTTGGTCGGATCAGTAGGATGCGGACCGATGCCCTGGATCTGGCTGGAATTGATATTCTGGTTGAGCGAAGTGAAGGTCGGGCTGCTCGAGGCCGGATCGAACATATACAGACCGCCGTCGTTAGCCACCAGGATCTGGTTATTGGCCGGATCGAAGGTCAAGGCGTGCTGATCCGAGTGAACACCACCATTCAGGGCAAGGAAGACCCACGAATGTGCATAGCTACCGGCCGACTTGTACAAGCCTACCCCACCGAACCACAACGTCGATGGATCGGTCGGCGAGACGAGCAACGCTTGATCGTAGAACGACTGAGAGAAATTGTTGGGATTGTTGCCGTCGATGCCGATGGGACCGGATGTAAACGACGGAAACGTGGGAGTGTTCACGGTGCCGCCGGAACCCCACGTCAGGCCGGCGTCGAAAGATGCAAACATGCCCGCGTACTCGGTCCCGTCGCCCGCCCCGATCATTGCGTACACCACGCCGCCCAGTGAGGGCGAAGGTCCGAGCGGAAAAGGCACGACCGGACCCACCGCCAGGCTCTGGCGGCCCTCCACAAAATTTACTCCGGGAAAAGAAGCCGGTTGAAAGGTCGACCCGCCGTCATGCGAATAGTAAACATCGTCCGTGTCGATGCCCACATACACATTCTCGGGATTGGTCGGATCGATCACTACATCATCGGCTGCACATGGTGCGGTCCCATCGCCGATCAAATCGCAGTTACGGAATACGCTTTCCGGATATTGCGACCAGGTCGTACCGCCGTTAGCGGAAAACCATAGTCCGGCCTTAGTGGTGTCGGTCTCGAAGATCCCGGCATCCGCTCGATTCCCACTAAATCCACTGGTGGTACAGGCGAAAATGCGGGCCTTGCCCGGCGTAGTCGTGGTATCAATCGCCATCGAGGTGAAGGATGCGTGATCGAAGGTTCCCGCTGAGAGCGCCGTCCAATGCTGTCCCAAATCGGTGGACTTGTAGATTCCGGATCCATAGAGCGAATCGATAGAGTTGTTACCCTCGCCGGTGCCGACGTAAATCGTGCTGGGGTTGGTGGTGGTATCGAGGGCGATCGCGCCGATGGCCTGGGTTGGCTGGCTATCGAATACCGAGGCGAAGCTCCCGCCATTGTTGGTACTGACCCACAAACCGCCGGATGCGGCGCCCGCGACTATAACTCCATGAGCATCCGCGGCGACCGAGGTCATCCTGCCCGTCATCGCGACAGGATTGCCGATGGCGGACCCGGTGAAATTAGATTTTTCCATGATCGGCTGCGGACCGATGAAATTCCACGCTTGGGTGACAGCAGGGCCGGCGATCGCCGCGCCCGGCTGCGCTACTAACGCGCGTTCCATCTCATGCATTGCGGAAACCGCGCGCGACATCGCCTGCGTAGGGACGCCGTACTGCAACCCCTCGCGAGAAGCGTAGAAGAGCTCGCGGCGCCGCGCTTCGAGCAGGGCCGCACGAGCGTGGGTTTCCTTTTGGCGTATTTCGGGCGTTCGACGAGCGCGGGAAATGTCGAAATTGAGGAGCACGCAGACTGAGATAGCGGCCACGGCGCCGAGGAAAACCGCAGTTCCCGGTCGATTGGCGTTTAGGCGACTCATGAGCCTCAAAATTAAGCTATCTCCTGCGTCTGCAATAATGACGGTGCCGCAACGCCACTCGATCCTATCGATTTAGGGGTTTTTCACCGTCCTACAGCATCTTATAGATGCCAATGCTGCGAGAAACCGCGTCGCTTCTCCAATACCAGCAGCGATTGTCCATTCGCAAGTAATTTTCCGATGTGGTGTGAACGGTACTCTGGGCATCGCCGCTTCGGAAAGGACTTTTGGACAGGGAAAGATCATTCGCAGGCGCTCTTCCCCTCTGACTGCGAGGAAAAAGTTGGTGAGGAAAAACGAATTCAGAACCGCAGCCGCTCATTAAATATGGCGCCGTTCCTTGCGGAGGAGTCATCTGGTAGTGTCGCGAAGTTGGTAGAAAAGTGAAAAGGCGTCAAGATCCGGCGAGTTGAGCCACAACTCGCGCCCGCTGGGAGGCGGTGCCGGAGGATGATGCCACGGCAAGCGATAGCAGTAGTGGGTAGCAAGGGAAAGGCGCGAGCGAGGAGTTGATGCGGGAGCGGATCCGCACCACCATCGAGGGCATCAGCGAGGAGGAACTGGTGGCCGCGCTGGGTGCGGCACGATCGCAGCGCAGCGGTCCGATTCGAGTCGGGTATCGGCATGGTAAGCGCGCGCGAACGCTGACCACCAGTCTTGGACCCACGATCATCGCAATGCCGCGGGCACGCCTTGAGGGAGACTTTGCCCCAGAACGCCCGCTTGCCTATTAAATCCGACGGCTGCCCAAAAAAACTTTGCACCCAGGGATACAGGGTGGGGAGCATCAGCTTGATGTGGACATAAGCTATGACGGCCCCCCAGAGAGAGCCAGCGGAGCAGTTTTAGCTGTGGAGTCATCCCGACTGGCATCGGCCGTGCACCTGCGCCGGGATCATATCGGTCTCGACGATGGCGATACGCGGGCGTGCCGAAGCAGCTCAAATCCCTCGTAGATGAAGGCGGGGTCGTCGAGGTCAATCGCGGGCAAAGTGTCTTTTTCGCGCCAATAGTCCTGGGTGTGTTGCCATTCCGGTTTGTCGCCGCGTTTCGGCAGCAGGTGCATGGCGCGCATCAGGTAGCCCGGATTGAAGTTCTCCGGGTCGATCCAGGGCAACAACGGCATGTCCTTGTCCTCGGGCCGGAGTGCGGGTGTGACTTTTTTCGCGCCGATCAGCTTCATGTGATTGAGCAGGCGGCACACGAAGTCGGCGATCAGATCGACCCTCAGGGTCCAGCTCGCCCGGAAATATCCGAACACCCAAACGAGATTGGGCACACCGGTGAACATCATGCCGCGATAGGTCACCGTGTCCGAGAAGATGAGCGGCTTACCGTCGATCACGAAGTCGATATCCCCTAGTACATTGAGGCTGAAGCCGGTCGCAGTAACGATGATGTCGGCCTCAAGCAGCTTGCCCGACTTCAGGCGAATTCCCGACTCCGTGAAACGGTCGATCTCGTCCGTGACGACCGATGCCTTGCCAGCGACGATTCCCTTGAACAGGTCGCCATCCGGCACGTAGGCGATCCGCTGCCGCCATGGCAGGTAGCTCGGCGTGAAGTGCTTTTCGATGTCGTAGTCGTGACCGAGATAGGCGCGAACGCCCGCCAGCAGCTCCTGCTTGACGACTTCCGGCTCGCTGAAAGCACGGCGGGTAAAGACGGCTTGATCGTGCAGGATCTTGCGGCGCACGATTTCATGGATCCACGATTCATCGATCTGTAGCTCGCGCAATGTATTAGCCAGCTCGTTCTCGTTGCGCGCTGGAATGAAATAGGTCGGCGAACGCTGCAGCACCGTGATGTGGCGGGCGTCGGCGGCCATCGCGGGAACGATCGTCGCCGCGGTGGCGCCGGAACCGATGACGATGACGTTTTTGTCCTTGTAGTCGAGGTCTTCCGGCCAGGTCTGCGGGTGAACGATTCGGCCCTTGAACTCCTCCATCCCCTGCCATTCGGGCGTATAACCCTGCGAGTGTCGATAGTATCCCTGGCACATCCACAGGAAATTCGCGGAGCAGCGAACCACCTTCCCGGTGTCGGTCTGAACGGCCTCGATGGTCCAGAGATTGTCGTTACTAGACCAATGCGCCGAATTGATCTCATGGCGATAGCGGATGTGCCGGCCAAGGTCGTTCTCTTCGATGACCTCGCCCATATAGGCGAGGATCTCGGCCGCGGTCGCGATCGGCGCTCCAATCCACGGCTTGAAACGATAGCCGAAGGTATAGAGGTCGCTATCCGACCGGATACCGGGATAACGATGGGTTAGCCACGTGCCGCCGAAGTTTTCCTGAGTTTCGAGGATCACGAAGCTTGTGCCTGGACACTGCTTGGTGAGGTGATAGGCACCTCCAACCCCGGAGATTCCAGCCCCAACGATAACTACGTCGAAATGCTCGGTGTTACCGGCTGCGCTTTTCCCAAACGTCGCTGCACGTTGACCGGACTTGGGGTGTTTGATTTGCTTATTCATGACTTCATCTCTCGGTCGTCCCTCGCCATTCGGCGAATTCGCAATTGTTAGTTAAGCTCTGGCGGTGTGCGGCGGCGCAGAAGTCCGGCGACGTCGAACTTGAACATCTTCGCCGCGTTCAACCCCAGCATTTTCGCTCGGCTCTCGTCCTTCAGACCTCCCATCTGACGCTCGATCGATTCGGCCGAATGCGGCCACGAGCCTTCATGATGCGGGTAGTCATTATCCCACTGGAAGTCATCGACCAGGTTAAGCGGCTCGGCGAGGGCGCACCCGACCGGATCATCCTGGAAAGATGCTGCGCTATGCTCGCGGGAGTACTCCCTCGGGAGCTTCTTGAGTTTGGGATAGGCCCACATGTGATGCTTGCGCGAGGCTTCGTCCATGGTTTCGAGCAGCCACGGTATCCAGCCGATGGCGCATTCGATCGCGATAAATCGCAACCCGGGACATCGTTCAAGTACGCCGGAGGCACAGAGGCTCGGGATAGGCTCAATCGTCGGAGCAAAAGCGTGTGCGGAATAGTTAATGATTGCGCCGCCGTCCTTGCGTGCAGCGCGCGGATCGCGTCCGGTCGCGATATGGAAAGTGATTGGAAGATCGCAGTCCTGGATCACCGCCAACAGCGGATCGAACTGAGACATGTTGTCGTTAGGATGGCGAGCGTCATGGGGACCGTAGATTGGCTTGCAGGTTAGGTTGATCGCTCGAAAACCGAGTTTGGCGACGCGCTTGATTTCTTCGATCCCCAGGTTCACGTCGGCGCTCATAATAGCCGCGGCCGGCGACATGAAATCATTGTAAGAACGGAACATCTCCCATGCCCAATCGTTCCACACGCAGCACCGCGCGGCGCCGAAATCTGCATCGGTCCTCGCCCACATCGAGAGACCTTTGTTGGGAAACAGAATTTCCGCATCAATTCCGTCACGACGATGATCGTGGATGCGCTCTGCAGGGGTCGCACCGGCACGGTTACGCTCCGCATCTTCACCTTGCAGCTTCGACTCAAGGAGTCGCGAGCGTTGGTGGCCTTCGGACACCGACCACTTGACTCCGTTCGTGCCCGCTTCGATGCGGGGCAGGCGGCTGTGATACTTCTTCTCCATACGCTCCAGCCATAGTCCAGCGGGCTCGTTAGCGTGACAATCGACGGAAATCATCAGATAACGATTCGGGTCGTCCGGGCGCGCAGTACGTTTCCAGCCCGGGTATGGCCGGGGGTCTCGAGTCGCCACGGGTAGGTTCGTCGATCTGAATGTTGCTGTTTTCGATCATAGCCTTGGCTCCTATATCGGCCGGACGCAGTGCGGTTTTTATGTGCGCCTCCGAACGGCGGATCAATACCGAATGATATCGCTTACCCCTATGACTTAGATGAAGACAGGGACAAGCGCATTAGTCGTGCCACACTAAAAAGATCAGTACTTCGAACTGTTCACCTAATTTTCTAGGGCCAAAAGGAAACACCGAAGACTCTGAAACTGTTTCGATAGGCATCAAGGAAATCCCGCTTCGTCTCCTTAAGAAGCCCACAACGGTTTGATTGCTCCCGACTTTCGCCGGAAGCTAAAGAGCGGACGCATCGCAGCGATTTCAAATCCTTGGCGGGCTGCATCACCAATATGTCCGGGTTTAGGTTTGACTAAGCACAGCAGCCGAAGACATCTTCTTTGGGGTCCTTAGCAGATGCGCGGGAGTTGCGCGCCTGCGAGCACATCGACCAGACGGGTCGTTCCAAACGCGGTGCGCAGGAGGACGCGTGCTGCGCCGCTTCGGGCGACGGTGCCGATACGGCGGGAATGGCTCCCGAGCGGATGGTCGCGCATCGCGGCCAGCACTCTTTCCGCATCTGCGTTGTCGGCGATCGCAACCAGCGTGCCCTCGCATGCGACATAAAGGGGATCGAGGCCGAGGATTTCGCACGCCGCGCGGACGCCGTGGCGCACCGGCACCGCGGTTTCCTCGATGAGAATTTCGACCCAGGAGCTTTTCGCCAGTTCGTTAATCACGGTTGCGGCGCCGCCCCGCGTAGGGTCGCGCATGCATCGAATTGCGCCGCCGCTTTCCAGCATCGAAGAAACGAGGCCGTTGAGCGGCGCGCTGTCACTGACGATCGTGGTCTGGAATTCAAGACCCTCGCGCGCTGACATCACGGCGATCCCGTGATCGCCAATCGGGCCGCTGACCAAAGCCGCATCGCCGACCTGGATTTGCTCGGGTGTCAGCTCAATCCCGCTTGCGACGATGCCGATGCCGCTGGTTGATGAAGAGGCCGTCCGCTTCGCCGTGCTCGACGACTTTGGTGTCTGCTGCGACTACTGCGACGCCGGCGCGGTCGGCCGCAGCGCGCATCGATCGCGTGATCGTTTCGAGTTCTGCTAGTGGAAAGCCCTCTTCGAGGATGAACGCGGCGGACAGGCCAATCGGGTGACCACCTGCGACCGCCAGATCGTTAACCGTGCCGTTGACCGCGAGCGAGCCGATGTCGCCGCCCGGAAATCGGAGGGGATTCACTACGAACGAATCGGTAGTGAACACGATGCGACTCGCGCCGACCGTCATTTCGGCGCAATCGCCGAGGCGATCGAGCAGGGGATTGGAAAGTGCGGGCAGAAAAACCCGGCTCACCAATTCGGCCGTCAGCCGCTCATAGCTTCCGTGGCCAAGCACGATGACCTCGCTCTTGGGAACCGGCGCGGGACAGCTGAGTGAAACTGCAGAGGCGCTCCGATTCGAATCGCTCATTTCGCCTCCGGTGCCGCAGCGGCAGTGCGACCGGCGCGGAAGTACGCGGCGCATGCGCCTTCCGCTGAAACCATCGGTGCACCGAGCGGATGATCCGGGTTGCACCGCGTTCGGCCATGCACGCGGCGATGTGCTCTGCCTCGCCTATGTGCCGGGGGATCACATTATGATCGTCGCGAGAACGCGCGCAGGTACTTCGCCCACGAGAGCCATCGGCGATCGACCAAGGTAAACACTTCCGCCACCAGATCCGACCGCAAAGAACACGACCTCGCGCGAAGGCTCACGGGCCACGTGTGCACGATCATGATCTTCTCTGGAATGCCGAGACACATGACGAACCTCCCATCGATTCGGCATCCGGCGCGGATCGCCGCCGGATTTTTGTTAGCGTCCTATCGCCTCGCCGCCCCAGATTGCGCCATCGAGGCCATAGCCGGTCCCGTCAAAGGCGATACCAATTACCGGGCCTTGTGCGTGGCTTTCGATCCATTCACCGCAAAGGTAGGGGCGTCGCAGCTCGCGAACCGCCGGCTCGATGGCGATGTCATAGAGCCGTTCGAACGCATGAACCGTGCTTATCTGGTATGCGACCGGGCAGATTCCGCAGATGCGCGCGGTGAGGTCGGGCGCTTCGCGCGAGTCACGTCCGCGTAGAAAAGATTCGAAGAAGCGCGACGGTTCGAAAATTTCGAGATGCAGGTCAGCCACCTCGCCATCGCGCATGTGAATGCGCAGGGCGGCTTCGCCCTCAACGCGGGTCAGATAGTTGACCTGGATGGTTCTACTTTTTGTCCGCCACGATGGCATTCGTAGTCTCCCGCCATGGCCCCGCGTAACCGTTCATTCCGCGCAGCCTACGAATCGCGTCTTCGCCGATAACGCCCAGGCTCGCCAGCAATCGTGCAAAAGATTCCATGTTCTGATCGTCCGCTGGCCCGAAGCATCCGTAACATCCTCGATCGAATGCGGGACAAAGTGCGCCGCATCCAGTGCGCGTCACCGGACCAAGGCAAGGCTCGCCACGAGCCACCACCACACATACATTGCCGCGCCGTTTGCACTCCGTGCACACGCTATGCGCCGGCAGAACCGGTGGCGCTTTGGACAGCAGCGACCGCACCACGGCAAGGAGCTGATGCTTGTCGACGGGGCAGCCCCACACTTCAAAGTCGACCCGAACGTGTTCCGAAATCGGAGTCGACGTCGAAAGCGTCGAGATGAACTCCGGGCTCGGATAGACGACGCGCCGGTATTGCTCGATATCGGCCCAATTGCGCAGCGCCTGAATCCCGCCCGCCGTCGCGCATGCGCCGATCGTCACAAGATAGCGGCTCTCTTCGCGCACCTGGATGATGCGGCGAGCATCGTCGGGAGTAGTGATGCTGCCCTCGACGAAGGCGATGTCGTACGGACCTTCGAGAGCGCGGCTACGCGCTTCGGGAAAATAAACGAAATCCACCTGTCCGGCGAGTTTGAGCAGCTCATTTTCGGCATTCAGGAACTGCAACTGACAGCCGTCGCACAAGGCGAACTTGAATACTGCTATGCGAGGCTTCATATGCCCGACATCCCGAACGACTCTCTGACTGTGTGATACGAAAACACCGGCCCGTCCTTGCACACAAAATGCTCGCGATACTGACAATGACCGCAGAGCCCGACCGCGCATTCCATCCGCCGTTCCATCGAGAGGTAGATGTCTTCGTCGCTGATACCTTTTCGCCGCAGCGTGCGCGCCGCATACCGCATCATGACTTCAGAGCCGCACATCATCACGATCGAGGATGACGGCACGCTAAGCTCGTCGAAGAGCTCCGTCACTACGCCGATTTTGTAGTGCCAGCTTTTGTCGGGCTTGTCGGTCGTCAGGTAAACCTTGGTGCGCGGCGCGCGGCGCCATTCGTCGAAGCGCTCGCGATACAGAAGATCATTCGGCGTCTTGACGCCGTGCAGGATGTGCAATTCGCCGTACTGATCACGGCGGCGAAATATATAGTTGATAAGACCGACGACCGGGGCACATCCGAGGCCGCCGGTGATAATCACCACGTCGCGGCCGCGCGCCGCTTCGACCGGCCATCCGTTGCCATACGGGCCGCGCACTCCAACCATATCGCCGACTTTCCATCCCGCCATCACGCCGGTGACGCGCCCCGCAATCCGGATCGTGTGTTCAAGGTCTTCGGGATCGGCGGGATCGGAAACGATCGAAATCGGAACCTCGCCGACGCCGAATGTGTAGAGCATGTTGCATTGCCCAGCCTTGAAGCTGAACGCCCGCCGCACCTCGTTGTCGACCAAGCGCATGGTGAAGGTATAGATGCCCGCGGGTCTCCGTTCGTCGCGCGGTAATACGCGCCGGATATATCGTGTAAGGCGTCATCGCTTCACTGGATGCGCACGAATCGCCGCGACCTCCTCGGTCAGATCGATACCTACCGGGCACCACGTAATGCAGCGGCCGCATCCGACGCACCCCGAGGTGCCGAACTGATCGATCCACGAAGCCAGCTTGTGCGTGAGCCACTGGCGATAGCGATCCTCGATCTTCGGGCGGTAGTTGATTCCGTGGATATGCGCGCGCTCGAGCGAGAAACAGGAATCCCACTTGCGTACGCGCCGGCTCATGTTGCCATCGATCTCCTCCTGATCGACCACGGTGTGGCAGAAGCAGGTCGGGCAAACCATCGTGCAATTCGTACACGAAAGGCATCGCGATGCGACGTCCTTCCAGCGCGGGTTCTCCGCTTCATCGTAGAGTAGACGAGGCAGATCCGCGGTATCGAGGCGGCGCTGCATGCCGGCGGCGCATGCGTCGATACGGGTTTTTGTCACCGCGACTTCATCGTGCTGTGCGGGAACCAAGCTGAGCTTCGCGGCGATCGCGTCGCCGGCGGCGGAGCCGATACGCATCAGGAAGCCTTATTCCAACTCGGTCAGCGAAAGATCGAAACCGGTCGTCGCTTCCGGACCGGTCTCATCGAGACGCAAAAGCACGTCGGTGCGGAGCGGGTGCAATTGACGGCAACCAGAAAGGCGTCCTGACGCCGCGCCTGGTAGTGCGTGTCGTGAAAGCGGTCGTGCAGAAAAATGCGATCCTGCACGGCCAGCGCCGCCAGATCGCAGGCGCGCACCCCGATAAATGCAACGCGCGGGCCCACTGGAGGCACTTCGCTGACCTTGAACCCGCGCCTCACGCGATTTACTTCAAGCAGCGTTTCCTCGGACGCGAAAAAAAACGGCTTAAGTGATCCCGCTCCATTTACTACTCCGAAAATTTCTCCGGCTGCGCCTCGCTCGAGCCGATAACGTCCGGGCTCTTGCACGTCGCGCATGTCGATCGCTAGGTCGGATACCTTGCGCACTTCGTCGAACGCGATCGCGCCATCGCTAGCAACCGGGCCCAACACCTCGAACCGTTCGCGCCATAAAATCGCGATGAGTTCGTCGAGCGCGGCCTTGGGCATGCGCAGCGATTCGCTCATGCGGGAATACCTGGCGAAAATGACTGTCGCACATCGTCGATTACGGCGAGCAGATCGCCGACGCCTTCTCCGCTAAGCGCGCAGGTCTTAATAATCCGCGCGCGCGGATTGACTGCGCGAACATATTCGGTCCATTCGTCGAGGTTGAAAGGCACGTGCGGGATCAAATCGGATTTGTTCAGCACGACGACATGTGCGGCGCGAAACATCGGCGGATATTTGAGCGGCTTGTCGGCGCCTTCGGCGGGACTAGTCACGACTACCCGAAGGCGCTCGCCGAGGTCGAACAGCGCGGGACAGACCAGGTTGCCGACGTTCTCAATGAAAACCAGGTCTCCATCACTGAGGTCCAGATAGTGCAGCGCGGCGTGAATCTGGCGCGCATCGAGATGACAGCCAAGGCCCGTCTCCACCTGGCAAGCGGTCGCGCCTGCAGCGCGGACCCGTGCGCTGTCGCGATCAGTCGCCTGATCGCCTTCGATCACGAAGATACGGGGGGAGTCGCGCCACCATGCGATCGTCGCCTCCAGCAGCGAGGTCTTTCCTGCGCCGGGGCGTGCCCATCAAATTGATCGCGAGGATATTTCGCTCGGCGAGATGAGCGCGGTTGTGTTCGGCTTCCGCCGCGTTCGATGCGAGTAGGCGCTCATTAACATCGATCGTCCGCGAGGCGGAAGCATCGCAGCCGCAAGTCTCACACATCGGCCACCTCGATCGTTCGCAGGATCATCTCATCACCTGACAAAAGCTCGCCACCCAACCGCCCGCAGGCGGGGCATCGACCGACCATTCCGTCGAAGTCAAAAAGTATGTCGCAATTTCCGCACCGGCTGCGAGCGGACACGCTCGCGATGGCAAGTTCAGCTCGGTCGGCGCGGGTTCCTTCTGCAAGCGCGCGGAACCCAAAGCGTAACGACTCCGATACAGTTCCCGCTGCCGACCCAATGCTGATGCGGACGCGGACGACCCGAACATCCTCAGACCCGAGAGTGCGTTCGATGGTATCGAGCAAATCGCGTGGGAGTGCAATCTCGTGCATAGGCGAAAGCGCTCAAGCTCTCCCTGCCGACAGTGAACCGTTTCCGCTTCATGATGCTACAACGCTATCGCGCGGTCGGGAAAGGCTCCATTCCGGATCGACAGCTGTTCTTTCGACGGCATTCATCACGCAAGCCAACGGAAAGACTGATAGATAAATGCACATCCGTTGTTGGTAACGCATGAACCGTGAGCCATGACTACGCCAGCGGGATCCCAAGCGAGCGTCTTGTTTAGCGCTTCCCTGGCGATGGGCCGCCGAACGAAGTCCAGACGCCATTCCAGGGGCTACGACCCCATACGTAGGCGGCTCCAGCGGGTAGTTTATGGAGACCGGAATTCGGGGTGGGAGGGATTTCGTGCTCGGTATGTTGACCGTTCGCTGCACGCGCAAATTGCTCAAGCAACTCAAGCGAGAGCTCTTCTCTGACTCGGGCCACTCGCCAAACTACTCGCCTCGGCGACTGGTACGCTACTCGTTCCCGCTATACCTTTCCCGGACGATATACAAAAACCCTCAATCTATAGTTTTTAGAAAGATTTAGTATACGGGAAACTAGCGCGCTTGCTCGAAGCCAGATCCATCACCCGCAGATTCGGATGCGCCATCGCGTTCGACGGCGTCAATTTCGTCGCATGGGTCGGCGAGATCCACGCGTTGCTCGGCGAAAATGGGGCCGGTAAAACCACCCTGATGAAGGTTTTCACCGGCGCCGTTCGTCCCGATGCCGGCGCGCTTGAACTCGACGGCACCCCGCTTCCGCTCAGTTCATCCGATGCTGCGTTGCGTGCGGGGATTGCCCCAGTGCATCAGAGCCCGATGTTGTTCGTTCGCTACACTTGGGAAGAAAATCTCGGACTGGACAGCTTCGGACGCGACGGCGGCAGGCTCGGCCTTCAGCAAATCGATCTGGAAGACGTCGTGGCGAAGGCGTGCGCGTGCAGGGCGACTTTCGGATTGTTCGGGGTCCCGGGCAGTGACGGTTCGTCGATGGCCGTCATACCGCTGGATCGCGACCTCGACGGGCTCATCCTCGACTTGGAGCTGTGGGAAAATTTTCTCCTCGCACAGCCGGTGCGTGAGCGAATGATGCGCCGTAGATGGCTGCAGGCCTCGCGCGCAATGGAACTTTGCCGCGAGGCGCTCGGCGCGTTTCGGATTCGTGCCGCCGGCACTGAGGCCCTCGCCTCGTCGCTATCCGGAGGCAATCACCAGCGGCTCGAGGTCGCGCGCGCGCTGACCCAGAACCCGCGAGTGATCGTAGCCCACAATGTGACGCGAGGATTGGATCTCGTAGCAAATGCTGCCGCGCGTCGGACCCTGCTCGAATTTGCGGCCGACGGCAGCGCGGTGCTCCTCATATCTAGCGATCTCGATGAGTTACTGGCGATTGCGAGCCGGCTCTTTGTGATCACCCGGGGAAAATTCATCCCGCCGATCCGCAAGATTGTTCGCCCGAAAAGCTGGGCTTGCTGATGGTCGGCCGCTGGAAGGAGTGACGTGCTATCCACGTTGGGAAAGCCCGCCGGAGCAATCGCGCTCGCCATCGCGCTGATCTCTCTCGTGTTGTTGGCTCTGGGAGCCTCTCCGGCGGGAGTCTTCATCGCGCTGTGGCAGGGCGCATTCGGAAACTGGATCGCTTTCACCGATTCGCTGGTAAAAGCCACCCCACTGGTATTCACCGGGCTCGCGATCTCGGTCGCGTTCTCCGCCGCACTCTGGAATATTGGCGCCGATGGGCAATTGGTGATCGGCGCCATCGCGGCCGGCGCGGTCGGACCGTTTCTCGGCGGATGGCCACGGCCGCTCGCGCTCACGATTGTTTTAATCGCAGGTGTGATCGGCGGCGCCTTATGGAGCGCCATCTGCGGATGGCTGCGCGCACGCCGCGACACCAACGAGGTGATCAGCACCATCATGTTGAACTTCGTCGCGGCGCAAATTCTGAGCTGGACGGTTCACGGCCCGCTGATGGAAGCCTCGCACGAGTATCCGCAGAGCATGCCAATCGCACCGAGCGCCGAGATGTACATGTTTATGCCGCCGACGCGTCTCAACCTCGGAATGATTCTCGCGATCGTCCTCGCGGTCGCGATGTACCTTTTTCTGTTTCGCAGCGACGTCGGCTTCCAGCTGCGCGCGATGGGTATAAATCGCCGCGCGGCGAATTTCTTTCGCATCCCGATCGCGTCGCTCACAATTTGGACGATGGCGCTGAGCGGTGCGCTCGCCGGGATTGGCGGCGCAGTCCAGATCTCCGCCATCAATCACCGCCTGTATGAGAAAATCTCTCCCGGCTGGGGTTTCGAGGCGATCGCCGTGGCGCTGGTCGCGCGGCTAAACCCGCTCGGCATCGTGGTCGCGGCGATTTTCTTCGGCGCGCTCGACAACGGATCGCAGGCGATGCAGCGTGCCGAAGGCGTTTCGCCGGTGCTGGTGCAGGTGATTCAGGCGGTGGTCATCCTGATTCTGCTCGCGTTCGATACCAGCGCATGGGGCTATATCCGCGAGGCGTTTTCGCACGCGCCGGCCGCGGCCACGCCGGTCGAGGGTGCCGATGCTTGAGGCATTTCTCGTCTCGACGATTGCGATGGCGACGCCCATCCTGCTCGCGGCGTTGGGCGAACTACTGGTCGAGGAAAGCGGCATCATCAATGTCGGGATCGAAGGCGCAATGCTGGCGGGTGCGTTCTTCGCGCTGTCGGGCGTGTACTTCACCGGCAGTATCGCAGTCGGCCTGACCTGCGGCATCGCGGCGGCGACCGCGATCAATGCGATGCTCGGCGTGCTGTTGATCAACCTCGCGGTCAACCAGGTGGTTGCAGGCACCGCGCTGAATATTTTCGCGGCTGGAATTACCGGAGTTTTTTATCGCAAGTTTTTCGGCATCACCGGCAAGGCCTTCATCGTGAGCCCGCTGCATGCGCTCGCACTTGGGCCGCTGGCGCGAATCCCGTTTTTCGGCCCGATGCTGTTCGATCAGAGTCCGCTGGTTTACCTGGCTTTTCTCCTGGTCTCGGTCTTCGCCTGGTTGATTCGCCGCACACGCTACGGTTTGCGGGTGCGTGCGGCCGGCGAACGTCCCGAGGCGGCGGATGCGCTCGGGCTCGACGTGTATGCGCTTAGATGGCAGGCGCTGATCGTATCGGGAGTTCTCACCGGGCTCGCCGGCGCGTTTCTCACCCTCGTCTACGCCAACACGTTTGTGGAGAACATCTCCGCCGGACGCGGATTCGTCGCGCTCGCGGTGGTGATCCTCGGACAGCGCAATTCATGGGGAGTGGCGGCCGCCTCGATACTGTTCGGCGCCGCGATGGCGCTCCAATTCGGATTGCAAGCGCTTGGCACCGCGGTGCCGTATCAGCTTTTCCTTGCGCTCCCGTATGCCCTGACATTGATCGTGCTCGCGTTCTTCGGCGGCCAGGCGCGCGATCCGAGCGCGCTCGGTATCCCCTACATCCGTAACTGATTTGGCCGGAACTGGCGCTCAGCCCTTGCGGGCGATGACAATCATCCGCCGGGTTCCGATGGAATAGACTTCGCGCTCGAATCCACCGAATACCGCCGTCACCTGGAAGCCAACACCTTCCAGCAGCCGCGTCATCTCGGTCAGCGTATAGAGCCGGATGTTGTGGCCGATGGACTCCCGGCGGCCGCCTTTGGGATCGACCACGATGAAATGCACGTGCATGCGACTGGTTGCGAGATCCAGATCGCGCCGCTCGACGTACAAGGTTCCGTCTGCCCCAGTGTGCCAGTCGTTCGGGATGTAATTGTCGATCGCCCACTCGCGGTTGAGCATATCGAGCAGGAGCGCCCCGCCCGCTTTCAGAGCCTTCGCCGCCGATTGCAGCACCTTCAAATCCTCGGCCTCGGACTCGAGGTAGCCGAACGAGGAATACATATTGACCATCGCGTCGAACTTGTTCTGAAAAGGAACCTCGCGCATGTCGGCTGCCACCGTCTCAATCGAGACGTTGCTCGCGAGCGCCGCCTGCTGCGCGAGTTGGACGTAATCGGGATTCAAATCGAGACCGGTGACTTTGAATCCGCGCTTCGCCAGCTGCACCGCATGGCGTCCCTGACCGCAACACAAATCCAGCACCTGCGCGCACGGTTTCAGATCGAGGACACTCGCTACGAAGGAGCTTTCCTTTTCAGCGCGCTCGTCCGTGAACATGTGTCGGTACACGTTCAGATAGTCGGCACGAAAAAAATCCACGTACCAGGCGGAGCCTTCCGCAGCCATCGCGTTCCTCTCTCCAGATGCGCGGCGGATTTGGAAATTTTTCGGCCCGCGCACGCCGAGCACATGAAGATCGCACAAGCCATCGGCCACGTCGAGTTACGCGCCCGGATGGCTCCAGTACTTTCAATCATGATAGGGTGGCGCGCCAACGGTGAGGGAATCAGCGTGGACAAGATCGCAGTACTCGCGAGCGGCGGCCTCGATAGCTCGGTTCTGATCGCGCAAATGGCATCGGACGCCGCGGTATCCCCGATTTACGTGCGATGCGGCTTCGCATGGGAGGAAGAGGAGATCCACGCCCTTCAATCTTTCCTCGATGCGCTCAACAACCCGAAGGTACAATCGATAACAGTGTTGTCCACGCCCGCCGCGTCGCTTTATGGAACCCATTGGAGCATCACCGGAGCGCGAGTTCCGGCCGCCGACGAGCCCGACGAGAATACCTATCTGCCGGGCCGCAACATTTTATTGATTTCGCTAGCTGCAATTTGGGGAAGCACCCATGACGTCTCACGCGTGGCTATAGGATCCCTTGGAGGAAATCCGTTTCCCGACGCCAGCCCGAAGTTCTTCGAAACTTTCGGTCAGGTCTTAAGCACCGGGCTAGGACGAAAAGTGCTCATCGAGGCACCCATGCGAGGGCTTCTTAAGGAAGACATTATCAGGCGATTCCAAAACCTGCCCCTCGAGCTGACGTTAACCTGCATGGCTCCCAGGAACTCTCAGCACTGCGGCCAGTGCAACAAATGTTACGAGCGTCAGAAGGCTTTCAGACAGGCAGCTATCATCGATCGCACCGTCTATCTCGATTGCGTTCCATAGGAATGGAAGCTAGTTCTCTGCATACCTATCGCGCGCGCATACTTTGGGTCTGGGTTCTTGCCATGCTGCTGGTGAGTGTCCTCGATTCCTGCACTTCCCATCCCGCCGCGGATACCAGGCCGGCATCCACCATGTTTCGCGTCGGACTTCTTACACCCGGACCTGTTAGCGACGCGGGGTGGAATGCCGCGGCATATCAAGGGCTGGAACTGATCAAGATCAAGCTCGGTGCCGAAACCGCGCTGGTGCAGACCAAATCCCCCGCTGACTTCGAGGATGCTTTCCGCGATTTCGCCTCCCGCGGCTTCGATCTGATCTTTGCGCATGGCTTCGAATACACGGATTCCGCGATGGATGTAGCCCGCAGCTTTCCTAACACCTACTTCGTGGTCAGCTCAGGCAGCGCCTCCGTGAAGAATGTTGCGTCGATAACCTTCGATGTCGATCAGGCAACCTACGTCGAAGGCGTGCTCGCGGCAGGAGTTTCGAAAACCGGCGTGGTGGGTGCGGTCGGCGGCATCGAACTGCCATCGGTAAAATTATTCTTCGAGGGCTTCAAACGCGGCTTTCTCTCGGTAAATCCGAAGGGACGCGTCCTGATCAGCTATACCGGCAACTTCGATGACGTCGGAGCCGCGAAGGAGGCGGCCCTTGCGCAAATCAGCCAAGGCGCCGACGTACTGATTCACAACGCCGACGCGGCCGGGCTCGGCGTATTTCTCGCCGCCAAGCAAGCCCACGCCTATGCCTTCGGGGTGTTCAACAATCAGAACGATGTCGCCCCGGATGTGATCCTGGCCAGCGCGGTGACAGCAAACGCACTGGCGTTTCTAAAGATCGCGACCGAGGTTAAAGAGAAGCGCTTTCATGCTGGGATGCTGGTGTTTGGGATGCGGGATGGGATGGTGAGCCTCGTGTACAATCGCAAGCTCGAGTCGCAGATTCCTCCCGCCGCTCTTGAGCGGGCGCGCCAAGTCGAGCATGACCTTGCGACCGGCCAGCTTGTACTTCGGCCAACCAGTTTGAGCCAGCCAACGAAATAGCACGCGACATTCGCAATCACGAGTTTCTTTCCAATTCCTTTTAAGCACCCCCCGACAGGCGATCATAGGTGGAGCAATTTGGGACCAGAACATTAAACTCGAACAACACCCCAAGGATGGCAGCCGCGTTTCAGTGCTCGCCACGATTTTTAATGCCAAGGCATCTTTAGCCTTGAGACGCGAATAAGCTGGCTTGCCGCGATTAAACCTTGGCTTCCGACGAGGCGTGACGTCCAATTTTGACAAATTGTTAAAGATGCTGATATTTTGGAGTGGTCGCGGGCGCGCGTTCACGTGCAGGTGTGAGTCCGCACCTCACCTGGGGAAGTAAGGGATATCTCCTTTCGGAGATATAGCCGGGCCGACGGGGAAACTTCAACGCAGTTTAAGTGCCGATTTGTGCCAGTCGCAAGCGCAAAACTGTCCCTGAGGTGACAATTAACCTCGGGTACATCTCAATGACCGAGAGCCTACGCTCCGCCTCAAAATCAGCGCCTTTGGGCTGACCGTTTAGCATCCTGGCGCGGCTGATGCGAAATTCCGGTCCCAATGTGCTGCCGCTCTGGGTGGGCAGACAGTCCGAATCCAATGCTTCACCCGTTTCGCTCGACGCCATTCGCGAGGTGACGCAAGAGCTAGAGAAGGTCTGCACAGGTCGGTGTTGCTGAACGATTGGCTGAAGTGGTCATAACAATCTGGTTCAGAGAACGGCGAGCGAGTGATAGTTGGTCCGGTGATGAGCGCCATCGAGACTGCTTGCAGCCCGAAGTTTCCTCACAGCTCGCACCTGGCCCCTGCTGGGAGCAGTAGTCGGTGGACCTGGTAGACCTTGTCGTAGAGCAGGTAAAAGCGGTAGTCGGGCTCCCGCTTCGCCTTCTCGT
>VFSW01001757.1_pt1 | contig 33067 bp, 29 predicted proteins | sample 5358111 | NCBI WGS metagenome assembly VFSW01 (sample SAMN11554181, study PRJNA540505) | mine drainage metagenome | isolation source: sediment from site ElyBrook_90M | place: USA: Ely Copper Mine, Vershire, VT | collected 2017
CATTTACCTCGCCAATTTTAAGAATGCCAAACCATTAATCAAAGCGTAATGGCCAGATTTATTGGTGATATGAAACCATATCTGAAGATCAAAACCTATTGTACTAACGTACAGGTGAAGGGCGACGAGGGACTCTTTAAGCAACTTAATGGGTTTTGCCTCTGGCTAACAGCATCCGTTTGATCAGATTTCTGGCAAACAACGTGATTGCAAAAGGGATATTAATCAAGAAGTAACGTTTAAAAAGACGTTTTGGCTCCTGTAGAACCCGATAAAACCATTCCAAACCAGCCCTTTGCATCCAGACTGGGGCACGCTTAACATCCCCAGCCACAAAACTGAAACTCACACCTATCCCCAACCACCATGAAGACGGCAAGAGTTCCCGGAGCAACGCAATTAGCTTTTCCTGCTTCGGTGATCCCAAGCCTACAAATATAATGTCTGGTCGAGTTGCTACCAGAAATTTTCGAATTTTCTCCATTTCATCAACGCTTTTTTCAAAGCCGAATGGAGGTGCGTAGCAACCGGCAAGGCAAATCGCGGGGTATATTTGCTGAAATTTTTGGGCGGCAATTTCTGCAACACCTGGATTGCCACCCAACAGGAATATCGTCTTACCATTTGATGCGGCTTGTGCCACAAGCTCGACAAAAACATCCGATCCGGCAACACGTTCCGGTAGAGGCGTGCCCAACAAACGACTCAGCCAGATGATCGGGGCTCCGTCCGCTGTAAAGATTGTGGATTCGCTACTAACTAGTGCGTGAAAAGATGCGTCCGTTACCAAGCGATGCAATATGTCAATGTTGGGAGTCACTACCCATCCGCCATATCCTTGTGAATGTCGATGAATGATCAAATTCACGACTTCCTTCATTCTTAATTTGGCAAAGGGTACGTTTTCTATCAACACAACAGGTAGAGAGTCCAATAGCATTTTTTCACAGGCCGATCTAATGGGTTGAATCCAGGATTTTTTGTTCGATTTCTTCCGTGGCTTTTCGTTTTCCAACGATCAAGCATCGCTTCTGATAAGCATGAAGAAACCGAATGAACTCAGCGTTGTCGTATTTTGGCAGTCCCTTTGCCCAGCTCGTGATGTATCCCCACAGCATCGCAAGTCCTCCAACGACAACAGGAGGCCGGGTCATACGAAACCCGGCACTGGCAACCATATAGGGAAACCATGTACCCATGAAGTATTGGCCGAAACCATGGCGTTGCCGACCAGTAAGCATGCCCTTCTGGCTTGAACCCATTGCACGCAAATGAAGGAAGCGCAAGTCTGCATCGTCCCAACTGCGAGCAAGCCAACCTTTCATCCGGCAAGTGTGGCAGTCAATCCCGTCCCACATCACTTCACGAACAAAGCCACCGATTTCTTGAAAACATTGGGTGCGATAGAACTTCGTCATGCCCACCGACATTTCATCACCACACATTTCGCTGATAAGCTCGCCTGTATCAGGATCAGGGAAATATGGCTTTCCGCTACAGGTGCCAAGACGCGGCTGTTGCTCCATCCGAGCCATTAGTATTTCGAAATATCGGGGAGGAATCTCTAAATCAAGATCAAATTTGCAAATATATTCAAAATCATCAGTATTGATCGCAGCGTATCCCTCATAAAAGGCTTCGATAACACCCGGCCCAACTTTGCGAACTCCACGATCAGGCCGTCTAATTATTCGAATGAAGGGATAACGATTCGCATATTCTTCCAAAATTTGTGGTGTTGAATCTTTTGAGCCATCGTCAACAATTATCCACATTGATGGAGCAATGCTTTGCTTAACTACGCTTTCCAAGGTTCTGCGTGCGTATTGCTCCTCGTTTCTGCATGGAGTAATTAAACAGTAACGCCTATTCAATGGGTTCTCCAGGTTATCCGTTAGTTTCGCCAATTGTTTGGGCTCTAAGTTTCACTTGCATCTGTTCATCGATCGACTGCAACAACTCATAACGCCGTCGATACATTGCACGTTTCTTCGAAGGTACCTCTTCCAGGTTTCTCACGGGGGTCTCTACTGACAGCACAAAAAAATCCTCGCTATCCTGAACCCCGCCCCGTTCCAACCAGATGTCATTGTAGTTCAGAAGCAACACTTCCGATTTTGCTGATCCAAAATAGCTGCTGCGATGTTGCCGTTTGGCATCGTTCACTGCATATATTCTGGTTACTCCCATGCAGCGGCAGAAGATACGGAATAATTCCACCAGAAAATCCCTTGGACGCATTCCATGCAATGATTTTGTCAGATCTTTATAGTCACCTAGAATGCCTTCGACATCGACACCCTGTATTGCCCCAATATGGGCGACAACCTCTCCCTCCTCAAATGCCAAAGAGAATGCCAGTGAGTAAATTCTAACGTCCAGCATAAAAAGATTGATGACGAACAGACCTTCGCGCATGAACCATTTAGGTTGATCAAGTACCACTCGCAAGTTGGCGGCAACATCTGCAAGATCAAGCAACGGCAACATTTGATTGACCGGAAAGTCCAGCGGGAAGCCCACCTTTTCTATCACCCTGAAATGCTCGTCAATTTTCTGTAGGCATGTCTTGGCGTCCCAGCTCGAACAGATATACGGCCAGATCGTGACTCCTATCAATTCCGGACGCTGTTCCATGACAAGTTGAAGGGGACTACCCGGTCGAGGACGCATGTATCCCTGAAGCGAACTGATCAACGGCAACGATTTGGCAACGTAGTACATTCTCCGCTTCAATACTCGAACCGCTCCAAGTCCAGCTTTCTTGGTATTAGGGTTCTCATGCTCGCAAACCAAAGCAGATATTTTCCACAACCATTTGAGATCATCCACAATCATGCATTCCGTTTAAATGAGCATCTTGATATTGCATTATTTATATTCAATCAGGTAAGCCGTCTTTCCAGACAGCCTGTTATAAAGGAAATTAACCTGTCCCGCCACCTCCGGGAATTTTCCCAGTACCAAAAATAAGGCACGCCACCAGTTTTCATGTGCAGACCGTGTCCCGCGCAAAGCCAGACGGACGACCTGCAACGGATAGATCAGCAAAAGCGCGAAACCCCACACACAAAACCACAGAACCAGGCCGATTGTTAGTACAGGAATACCCAATCCCCATATCCATGCACTTCTTGATTGTTTAACGCCATGCCGTTCCGATGGTGTGCCGTGCAAATGGGCTCCATGGGCATAGGCATAACCGGCCCGCTTGTTACGTTTCCACCATTGCCCAATGCGGGTCATGGCAGCATCGTGCAGCGTCATTTCCTCGCCCAGTCTCCATATCTTCCAGCCTGCAGACCTGACCCGCACACAAAGTTCGGGCTCTTCCCCGGCGATCATATTTTCGCGGTACCCCCCAACACCTTCCAGAACACTGCCTCGCATCATCGCGTCGCCACCACAGTTCCTTGCTTCACCCACTGGCGTATCCCATTCCATATCGCACAACATGTTGTACACGGAGCGATCCGGAAAGCGTTCACGCCGCCTACCGCAGACGACCGCAACATCACTGTGCTCATTCAGAAACAGTACTGCCTTTTCCAGCCAACCCGGTACAACTTCGCAATCACCATCCACGAACTGGACATAATCCAACTCTGGCGCTTCTTCACGCAAGCGTCTGAAACCTTCATTCCGCGCTCTGGCGGCCGTGAAAGGACGCGTCATATTCAGTTCGACCACCGCGACTCCATGACTACGCGCCATTGCTACCGAGCCATCGGTAGAACCGGAATCAACGTAAACCACTTTACTCACCCGTCCCACAACAGACTCAATACATTTGCGCAGGCGATCACCTTCATTGCGACCAATCGCAACTAAACCAACCAGCATCACCGGGAATTGATCGTCAGGCATCCGCCTTGATCCAGTTAAATGTATCAGCCGAGGTCATCCGCTTGAAGTTTTTACAGTCTATGTCCGTTCCAAGCCATTTCCCCAGCATCGCCAAGTCACGATCAAATTCCGACTCCAGTCGGGCTCGCGCATCGTCACCGAGGACCGGACGTTTCTGCATGCGCAATTTAGCTTTGACAGCATCCCGCAGGTTCTGCGGAATGAAATGGCGGCGCAACCAAACCGCAGGACCAAATTCAACCAGCAGACTATAACCGGGAAATCTTCGGATACGTTCACTGGAAACATTGTCCGGTTTCAGATCATGTATCCAGGCTGGTTGACCTTGATATCCAATAAATCGGCAAATACGTTCAAGTTCGGCTTGCGGTTCTTTAAGCAAACGGTCAAAAAAAACCGGCAATACGGCATCACGGCCAAAGGCTTCAAAATAAGGTTCCAGTTGCATCGCATAGCAACCATAGGCGACCAACTCAGGATACTTGTTTATCGCTTTCTCGATGCTGCAACGATAAACCCCGGTACTCCATTCATGGATGTAATGCGAAACCAGACGATCCACCGGATGGCGCATCACATAAACAAAACGCGCATTGGGCAAATGCTCTTTCAACCTCTGCACCACATCAGGATAAGTTGGCAACTTGGTGTAATGCGTGCTTGCCTCGCCCATCAGACTGCCTTCCGGTGCTTCGGAAAACAGGCCCGAATACCATGGCATACCCTTGGCATACTGATCGGCATCGCTGAAAAAATTAGGCTCCTTGGGAGTACACATGAAAATACCCGGCTGCCCGGCCAACTGCTCCTGCAGTGTAGAGGTAGCCGACTTCATTGCACCAATGATTGCAAAATCCGGCAAGAATGAAGATGTATTTTTCATGATTTTGGTAAGGGATAAGGTTTAAGCGGATTGAGCCAATTAGTCCAAATATCCAACCACTGCCCTTCAATGGCTGCCTTGTCTGAGCGTCCCAATATCTGCTGGAATCCCGATATTGGCCGACCTGCCCACCACCACAAATTTGCGGCTGTCAGACCCAACCAGCCATAGGTCTGGTAGTAGTATCGGGTGCGGGCTGCATAGTAATATCTGGGTACGCGTTTCTTCAATTTTGTTTGTTTTTTTACCGATGAACTGCCACCACGCAAATGCACAACCCTTGCCTCAGGGTTATGCACAATCGGCCACCCAGCCTTATAGGCACGATGACAAAACTCCACATCTTCGTAATACATAAAATAGCCTTCGTCCAACAGCCCAATCTGTCTGAAAACCTCATCCCTTATGAGTACACATGCAAAACTGGTCCACTCGGGCCTCGCAATTCGAGTTTGCACCGGTAGGGCAATAATGTATTTTTGAAGCAAGCGGTCAATCAGACCGGTTTTTGAAGCGCTGCTTAACTCGATAATAGGCACCGGAAACCGAAAACAACTTTCCTGCCCCGTACCGTCCGGCCACTCAAGCCGAGGACTCACCATACCGACATCGCTAAAGGTATTTGCTGTATCCATAATAACTCGTATCGCACCAGGTCGAATCAAGGTATCGCTGTTTAGCAGCAAGTAATACTGTGCGCTTTGTTCCTTGATGCCGATATTGTTGCCGGCTGCAAAGCCTGCATTTTGGCTTGACTGAACAAATTTGACCTTATTATCCGAATCATGAGCCAGCAACCACGAACGTATCACTTCGGAAGAACCATCTCCCGAATTATTATCCACAACCACTACACAAGCGTTAAATTGATCTAATTCTGGAAGCAAGCTTGCCAGGCATGCGGTGGTGAGTTCAGGTGTTCGGAAGTTGACGATGACAATGGAAAGTACCGGTAAGCTGGATTTCTGCAAAATCATTTTTATATGGAATATGAACGTTATTTATGGACATGGATGTCATGCAAACATCTTTTCTTCTCTGCATCAAACGCCTGCAATACACTCCCGGCAACGATCAATAAGTTCAGATTCAAAGTTCAGATTCAAACCGTTCGAAGATTTATTCTAGCATACAAATATTTCAGGAATAGCGATAAGCCTCGCTGGCAATCTGCCAAGCGGCTCTGTGACAACGTGCAACAATCTGCGGCATAATTCATAGCTATCCCACCAACTCGGCAAAATTTAAATATGGCCACGAGAATTGCCTATGTGATCAACCGGTATCCAATGATCAGTCACAGTTTCATCAGAAGAGAGATTCTGGCACTGGAACGTCAGGGCTTTGAAATTCTGCGAATTTCCATGAATGGCTGGGATGCCACTTTGGTAGACGAAACAGATCAGCAAGAACGCCTGAAAACTCGCTATATTCTGCAAAACCGAACCGTTGCCCTCTTGCTGGCGGTATTGCGAACCATGTTGATAACACCCAGGCGTTTCTTTACTGCATTTGCCCTGGCAATTCGCATGGGACGCGGCACACAACGTTCCGTGCCGTATCACTTGGCATATCTTGCTGAAGCATGTTGCATATTGCCCTGGCTGAAGTCTTTCGGTGCGACGCATGTGCATGCCCATTTTGGAACCAATTCGGCAGAAGTTGTCATGCTGGCGCATGCCTTGGGTGGACCACAATATAGTTTCACGGTCCATGGTCAGGATGAGTTGCTTTTTGGGGGAACAGCCGAAAAGGTACACCGTGCTGCATTTGTGGTCGCAATCAGTTCGTTTGGACGTAGCCAGCTTTATCGCAGGGTTGAGCACAAACACTGGTCAAAGATAAAAGTAGTTCATTGCGGGTTGGAAACAGCGTTTCACGGCATCGACTCCGTGCCGCCTGCTGCAATTCCGCGTCTAGTTTGCGTGGGTCGTCTGAGCAAGGAAAAGGCCCAGTTACTATTAGTTGAAGCAGCCTATCAATTGATACAGAAAGGTATCGAGTTCGAATTGGTTCTTGCAGGCGATGGCGAGATGCGAACTGAAATTGAAGATTTGATCGCGCAATACGGGCTAACCAAACAAATTCGAATTACAGGCTGGCTCAGCAGCAATCAGGTCCGCGAAGAAATTCTGGCGGCGCGTAGCCTGGTTTTGCCCAGTTTTACCGAAGGCTTGCCTGTGGTCATCATGGAAGCTTTTGCTTTGCGTCGGCCCGTATTGGCTACCTATGTAGGTGGAATTCCAGAACTGGTCATTCAAGGTGAGAATGGATGGCTATTCCCTGCCGGTTCGGTTAACGAACTAGCGGCAGCTATGGAAGATTGCCTTTCGAAATCCCCCGAAGAATTGAAAAAAATGGGAGATTCTGGATATCATCGTGTCGTGGAACGTCACTCTATCGATACTGAAGCTGTCAAACTTGCAGAACTATTTCGTGCATCCAGCGAGCAGCATTCATGATTATGCTGCCGCAATATTCAATTTCCAGCCTTGAGCATCCGGCTCAATATACCTAACTGCACCAGTTTTTCGACATCCCCGACGCGATCGGCTTTACCAAGCAAAAATTCTTGCCAGCATTGCCGAACAGCGTCTCTATCAAAGATTTCGGGATCGAATAAATCAGCTTGATTCAGAATATTCTCGAAGCTGCGTCTCCATTCAGGATCGGTTGCATACAGTATTGAATGCTTGGGCCACGAACCTGTTGTTCGGTAGGTGTTGCCGAATATAAATCGTCGCACCTTGCCCAGAATGGGTTTGATACGTCGTGTCAGTTTATGTGCTGCAGGTGGCCAGCACATCGGTAGCATACTGTTGGAATTCATCACCCATGCTGCGCGGGGATGCAGTTTATGAATCAAGAGCGCCCCCAAGTTTTTTTCGTTGCGAAAGCGCGAAGGAAGCATTTCAAGCACTTCATGAACATTGGCATCGAACATCATGTTTCTTTCCGGTACGCTGCTGCGCAGGTCCATGAACATGAAAAAGGTTGGAATGGTCTGAACGGAATTCCAGCGCAAGCATTGATCCCCTAAAATAAGAGGATCATTGGAGGCATCGAAAACTTTCCCATAATAATCCGTGATTTCGCGCTCGATTGAAGTTTCAACTTCTGTGCGAATTTTTGCATTCAGCAAAGACAGGGTTGATTCCCTGTTTGCAGGTCGATAAAGAGGTAATCTCAGTTGATCGAAAGCACTTACAAATTCTTCTGGCGACCATCTTTCCTTGCCGGCCTGATCCACCGAACAACACAGCTTGCTAAAGGCTTCACATAAATCACCGAGGATAAAACTCGTCGCGCCGTACTCCGCTGTGACGCTGGCGGCAGCTTCGGAAAAGTGGCCGTGAATCCAGACATAGTTTCCACCGGACTCGTAAACGGTATTTTCCAACGATCTCAAATACCACAGGTTGTCACGCCAGATAACCTTGTGTCGAAGACCAAGCGCTTTTGCCGTCTTTCGTGCCACTTTAACTTCGAGGTTTTCGCCATCCCCCAGAGTTACCAATAATGGATCCCCACCAGCCGCCTTCAGCGCCGCGGCAGCAAGCCTGGAGTCGGTCCCGCCGCTGAAGAAGACTGCCAGGTTTTCACCACTCTGGACCAATCTGGTTGCGGCAGACAACAAACGTTCTGATGTCAGGTTTACCCAGTCAGTCAAGGATAATTCATTGTCAGGCCGGTGATGAAAACTATACCAGCGATATTCATTGTGATTTCCTTGAGCATCCAATCTGACAATCGTTCCAGCCGGAGTGCCTTCGACTCCTAGAAATAGATTCTTGCCAGGATCCACCGGACCGCCATAGAGAAGGAATGATGCAACGAAACCCGCATCCAATTTGGGGGACGGCAAAGAAAGTGCAATGGCCGTGGGATGCGAAGAAACAAGCCATCCGGAATTGTGCCACTTTCTCCAGAGCGGGCGCGAAGCCATGCGATCCGCAATACAATAAGTCACGTCACGTTGGTCGTTGCGATAATAAAATCCAAATGAGCCATGAAGCTCTGATAACCATTCCGCCAACGCTTCGAACGATTCTTTCCCGTCAATCTGGGCAAGACACCACTCTGCAGCATCGCTCTGATTGTTAAAAGCTTGTCTGGACTTGGCTCCAACAAGATAGCCGGAAAGTACAAGGTAGGAGTTTTGCCCTCTAGCGATGAAGTGAATATCTCCATTGGAGCGTCCCCAAGTGAGAATATTTGCTCCTTGTCCGATAGGGCTGTATTCATAAGATGCCTTGCAGGCAGCGGGAACGATACGTGCAGGATCAACACCTGCCCCGCCGGTGCCACGGCTAAACACTTCAAAACCATTCATCATGCATTCCTCATTAATCTGTCAGTGGTGCAGCCCCGTCAGATCGGGCAGTATTCTCCATTGCTTAAATGGAAGTCTTGCGGATAGTTACCTGCGCAGCTTTTTGCATTACGGGCAGATTGTCGAAGTAGAACTCATCCTGCGTTTTGCCGTCAAGCGCTGCATGCGTTAAAGCTTGCCTCTGTTAAACTAAGGGTGAAATTCTTAGTACACATACATTTTTTCAAATTTCTTTCAACTTATGAGTATAAAAAAGCTTCTTCGCAATAACATCGCCCAGTTACTTTCACTAACGGGACTCACTTCACCGGCTCGCAGCGGTCGTGGACGCCTCTCTATTGCAACCTTTCACAGAGTGCTGACTGAAGCTGAACGCCAAGCCTACCCACTCCCCGGCCTTTGCATAACGCCCGAAGAACTCGATGCGTTATTGGCATACTTTGCCGAACATTTCGATTGTGGCACGCTCGCAACACAACACGAACGTTACCTGAGCGACGAAATCACAACGCGCCCGCTTCTCGCACTCACATTCGATGACGCACAGCATGACAACTCCTTCAACGCACGTCCATTACTGGCAAAGCATCAGGTCAAAGCATCATTTTTCGTTCCCGTTGAAGCAGTCGAACGGCAGGAACCGCTGTGGCATGACCGACTCGGTTTTGCAATCCTTGCTCTGCTCAATCAGGCAGACAGTGGTCGAGAAAAATTGACCCGGATACTGGACAACACAGGTCTCTCGGCAAACGGCACCAACGGATTGGTAGTAAGCGTAATTGAAGCATCGAAAAAACTGGCTCTCGAAGCAAGATTGAGCCTGATCGAACGTCTCATCGACGCGTCAGGCACAGCCCAGGTTCCAGCGTTTGCAAGGCTCATGACCTTCAGTGAAATTGCGGAGCTAGTTCTGGATGGGCACGAAATAGGCTCACACAGCATGACGCACTGCCTGATGCCTGAGTGTGACGACCAAGCGCTGATGCACGAACTTGCAGAATCCAAACGTATTCTGCAATCGCATCTTGGTCAACGTATTGAGTCATTTTGCTACCCGAATGGCAATTCGGACATCCGTACTGCCGAAGCCGTAGCAAGAGCCGGTTACCTGCGAGCAGTAACCACTACATGGGGAAATAACGGAAGAAACGGAGACCAATTCCAGCTTCGTCGCTACAACATGGATGCCAGGCGAGTTTTTGATTCAAATGGAAAGTTGATGCCAGCCATTCTTGCGTTCCGCATGAGCAGTTTTTTTCCAGTGTGATCTAAATTGTCGTGATTTTCGAGTTCAATTCCGTCACTCATGGCGTCAATCATGAATCATGATGACCAAAGTTCTTGCGGCGAACCGGGCGGGCCCGGCCAAAAGAAGCACTTCACCCAGATCAAGCCAATTGTCTGAAAAATAATTGATTCCACACCTGTACTCGTTCGCCACCATGCTTGAGGATCGTAGCCATCAGGTTTGGCCGCCAATATGCCAACCTGAACTTTATTTCCTAACGCCATTCTGAAGAGCAAACGCGAACGACGGGCATGAGCACCTGACGAGAAAAGATTGATCGCTTCGATTTTACTTCCCGACTTTGCTAACGATTCGCGCAACATAACGGCACTCAGGAAGGTGCGTTCCTGTGCCGATGGCGGGGCCGGCACAACATGAATCAGCTCTCTAGGTACGCCATGCTGCGCGAGATAATCGGCAGCCATCTGTGCGAAATTGCCATATTTTGTTTCGGGCCAGTCTGTCGGACCGCCTGTTGTTGCGACGCTGGTATAGTTGCCCATTTTGAAGGCCTGCACAGCCTGGTCAAGCTCGGTCCGCGCAAGCCACCCTTCTACTACCAGCATACGTGCATCAACGGGGGCATTGGGTGCAAGAAACCTGTAGATATTTTGCACGCTCAGTACGCACACCACAGAAGAAATGATCAAAAAAAGTAACCAACCCCAAATTGTTGGCAGGCAAACCTGGTGTTTACGACAGAACTTTATATTTGGCATTAAGTTAAGAGTTAATCAGCGATCTCTATCACGATTGGATGACAAAATTGCAATACAAGATGAAGAATCCAGTCAACATCAATGCCGAATTCGAACGCGATGAATACTACGCAACAGAGTGAAATCATGCAACAATGCCAAATAACCAGATAGACTTGTGCAACTTTAGTTTGATGCAGCCAGTGAATTGTTCTCGTTTCACAAAAAGTCGTGAACGCACCCGTGAGAAAAATGAGTTTTTCTGCCAACGATTTGGGAACGGCTTCCGGGATGACGTGAGCATCCGAACTGGAAAACGCGCCATTTACAAATGCAAGATTGCGCGAATTTAGATCTTAAGTTTAAGTGAGGTTATGATGATCACAAAATTGGCATGGAAAAATTCTAACGTTAAAATTTTGGCAGTTTTCGCAATTCTCTGCCTCGGTGCGTGTGGAGGTGGAATCGCCTCTGGAAGTGCCACCGCTACTCCACCAACTGGCACTACACCAACTGGCCCCGTAGCAACTGGCAGCACACCACTTGGCAATCCGCCAAATCTCACCCCACCATTAATAGATTCGCCCTCGGCCTTAGAATCCCGTTCTTCCGGCGTTGCTCCCTTGTCTGTGTTCTTCGATGCCACCGCCACTACTTCGGCACTGACCACTAAGCCTTTCCATAAACTTCAGTACACATGGAATTTTGATGACGCTGCTGGCACCGCCAGTGGCGTCACCACCTGGGGAAATGGTGCAGCATCAGGAGTATCCAGCAGAAACGCGGCAACAGGTGCAGTGGCTGGGCATGTGTATGAAATCCCGGGGACTACCCACAACCCAACTTTGACAATTTATGACGGAGTACATCCCCCTGTGGTGCTGCATCTGCCCACCATCACGGTATCCGACCCCAATGCTCTTACAACATATTGCTTCGCAGCAACTACCACTTCGGCGGCATTAGGAGGCTGTCCATCTGGAGCGGCACCATTGGTTCAGCTAAACTTTGCGACAGCGATGAGCACCGCAATAGCAGCCGGTGCTACTCGAATTTTGTTCAACCGGGGCGACAAGTTTACAGATCCTGTTCAAACCACGATTACCACTCAAGGCCCCGGACTGATCGGCGCTTACGGTAATGCTGCGCTCCCTATACCTGTAATCCAGGGAACCTTCGATGGGGCGCAACTGATATTTGGCGCCCTGCAGTGGCCCTCCGTGAACAATTGTAGCAGCCCCACCTCTTGTCACGGAGGCCAACTTGCCGACTGGCGGGTGATGGATTTGAATTTTGTTGGACAGGCAACTGCAAATACCTCTGCAGTTAATATGAGTGGTTCATTCAACGATATAACCATTCTGCGAGTCTCCATAAGCGGACAAGGCGCCGGATTGGGAAATAACGATACTCTGCTTTCCCTGGACAACAATACCGGTTGGTGCTGCCATCACATTTGGTCCGGTATAACCGTGCAGGATTCCACCATCTCCAACCCAATAATTGGAACGCCGGGCAACACGTCAACGTATGGATATGGGGTTTACCTGGGCGGTGACAGAGTATCTTTTTCAGGCAACTCGGTCGATCTCGGTGGTACGGCCTCGGCCACTGAATCCCATGTCGCCAGGTTTACGTATCTGGGTCAGGCCGCAATCACAAACAACACGCTGGCGCATCCGGGACCTACTGAATCGAATATTAAGCTGATGGGGCCAGGATTTCCGGCGGCATGGGGTGGGGCTGGCGATGACAACCCAGGCGCTGCCAATCATTATTCTTGGTGCCCTACAGGCGCGGGCTGTCCCACACCTGACATACAGGGTCTCGGCCAGGGATACAGCAGATGGGTGGAAATATCGGATAATCAGTTCATCAGTGGATATAATAATTACATGGTTGCCGCCGCGCCGCAAAACCAGAATAGCGATGAACGAATCAAGGATGTGGTCATTGAGCGCAACCAGTTTGTGTCTTCAGGATTCAACACTGTAACGATAGCACTTTATCTCGATGGCTTCGACTACACCGTCAGAAACAACACGTTCAGTATGATCAAGCCTGGAGACCCGGCAAATGCCATTGCGTTCATAGCCGAAGTGGGTGGGACCATTTCTGTTGCGCCTGACGATTTGATGGCGTACAACAATTCTTACTATTCGGACTACTCATTAGGAAACAACATAAACTTCCTGCAAGTAAATACCGCAACCACCACTGTGGATGTGGAAAATAATCTCGTATACACCCCTAACTCCACCAGCGGACAGACCTCCCTCATATTCGGGACGCCCAAAACGGGGAGTATAGTTACCCCTAATTCCACAACAGTGCAGATGAAGACTGTCAGCCCCTCGTACTCGGTAATGTCGCCGGTTAACCCATCAGACTTCAAACCAGGCACGCTCAGCTACGCAACAGGAACGGGGGCAATCGTGCCGGTATGGACAGACTTCTTCGGCTCCCCAAGAGGCGCAGCAAGCGCGGTAGGTGCAGCATATGATATGGGCGCCGTGAATCATTAACTGATACGTATCAGGGTCGACCCGAACAGTATTAGTAGTTGAATGTTACAGAATCACCGAATTCGCTCGAATACAAACAACTGCTCCGCAGCCGAGGATTGAGCCGATCGATCAACGAGCCTTAACCCTGCGTTTTCCGTTATGGAAAGGAGCCGTTGCATAGTAAGATAAGTATATGTTCCGGTCGTGCCATTCGATTTGCGTGCAAATATTTTTTTTCCGGTCCAACTGAGACTAAGAGAATTAAGCATTTTCTCGGCGATACCTAGCCTTTGCCGAATTCTAAAGCCTTGCTGCGACGTCCCTTTCATTTCATCAAAGAACCGTTGAAATGTATTGTAAACCAGATATAACCTTCCACCAATTCGCAGGATACGCGCCATCTCGGGGACAGCAATAAATGCGTCCATATACCACAAGCTTCGTATACATATAATGGTATCGAATGTCCCACCCGTAAATGGTAGTTTTTCTCCGGTTCCGCGCACGAAATGGGCTGAACTTACACCTTCCTTCAGACCCAGAATGGAAGACATCTCAAGGTACGTCTGTTCCGCCTCCAAACCAACGGCCAGCAACGCGCTATACGATGCCGCGAACACATACCGTCCAAATCCACAACCGATGTCCAGAACCGCCTTACCCTGAATATCTTCCTCGGTAATTGCAGTCGGCAATCCGCGTCCATCGTCTAGCCAATTGCAGTACTCACGCGCGGAATCGGCCACCTGACCTCCATGCCGCGTCAATTTCCATTGCCCGTTGTCGTCTTTCGTAATCCACCCAAGTTGCAACGCGACACTGATGACTGTTTGATCAATGGAACTTACCTGCCCAAAGAATACTTGGCGCATAAAGCGCAGCAAATCGCCTCCCATAGGTCCGAGAATTGCCTGACTAGTTGCAGTCCAGTTCGGCGAGTTTTCCCGGTTTACAGTTTCCGGCGGCATTGCATTCTCCTAAATTGATAATGCGTAGATTGAATGGTGATATAGTCAAACTTGGTATAGCGCCGATTGTACACACCCGGCATCAGAACAGAAAGCTGCCATGCGTCTAGCGAGGAAACAGTTACGCTCCAATCAGGAATTAAGAAGTCATTCATACAACTATCGCCTTATCGGCGCATCCCTAAGGCCATCATATTTACTAATAATCCCTCAGCTTCATATAGAATAATAAGTATGAGCAGACTAAGCATTAACCCGATACGTTGACATGCCAGAAGTTTTCAGATCGTTAGTTGTCGTTCTTTTCATTGCCACGGCCTTCTTTTTTTTCGCGCGCCGCCTCACCATCTCCCTTGATGAGATTAATAGTTTTAAGCGGAGAAGAAATATTTGGATGTTCTTAACTCTTGCCGCCTTTCTGGCACAGAGTTTCTGGATATACACAATTATCGCCATACCGGCGCTGTTGTATGCAAACCGGAATGAATCCAATCCGCCGGCCTTGTTCTTTTTCATGTTGTTCGCAGTCCCAATGTCGACAACCGAGATTCCGGGCCTAGGGCTGGTGAATTATATTTTTGATCTGTCACATGCCAGATTGTTGGAACTGTTCGTGCTCCTGCCCGCGTTTTTTTCATTGAGTCAACGAAGCGACGCTATCTCTTTCGGACGGACAAAGCCTGACAAACTTTTAGCAGCCTTTCTCCTGCTCACAATCGTACTCGACCTGCGGATATCCAACCTGACCAGTATAGCGCGTGAAATTTTCTACCTGTTCATCGATGTATTTCTTCCCTACTATGTCGTCAGCCGTTCGCTCAAGAATATGCAAGCTTTTCGCGATGCCCTGCTGGCCCTTGTGATAGCGATCATGATGCTTGCACCGATAGCTGCTTTTGAATTTTCAAGACAATGGTTACTCTATCAGCCTCTAATTGACTCGCTCCAGCTTAGCAATGCAATGACGCTATATCTTGGGCGAGGCGACATGCTCAGGGCTGTTGCCTCTGCTGGTCACTCTATTGCTTTGGGCTATCTTATGCTTGTGGGAATAGGTCTGTATTTGTTTCTGCAACGCGCAATCAAGCCCAAGCTTGCACGTCGCTCCGGCGCAGGATTGCTGATTGCCGGTTTGCTATCCTCATTATCGCGAGGTCCCTGGGTTGGCGCCGTTACGGTATTGATTGTTTATATCGCCACCGGCAGAAAGGCAGTGCAGCGGCTAATGCTGCTAGTTGCTGCGTGCTTGCTGGCTTTTCCCTTGATTGCCATACTTCCCGGTGGAATGAAGGTCATTAATTTGCTGCCCATAGTCGGTACAACCGATAAAGGAAGTATCGATTACCGGGAAAAGCTGCTCACTAATTCGCGTATCGTGATCATGAAAAATCCCTGGTTTGGCTCTACCGACTTTCTCGAAACGCCCGAAATGGAAGCCATGCGCCAGGGCCAAAACATCATCGACGTTGTCAATATCTACATCTCGATTGCCCTATCCCAAGGATTGGTCGGCCTCGGGCTGTTCGTGAGCTTTTTTGGCTTTGTGGTAAGGGGAGTATATCGAGCCGTGCGTTCTCTTCCCGACAAGGAAAGTGAGGAAGCCCTGCTTGGACGGGCACTGTTAGCCACGCTTTTGGGTATTCTTATCACCATCTTTACGGTAAGCGGGATTACATTCATTCCTATTGTTTACTGGTCAATTGCCGGGGTGTGCGTTGCTTATGCCCAGATGATCGATAGTAATCGTAGTGACCGCTAAAAATTGATGCGCAGCGTTTTTGCGTCCGTCCTTATCTGAAGTTTTACCGGTTTCAAACATCTCGAGATTCCTCACGGTATCTGAAAGACAGTCAATCGCACTGATTTAAGTTTTATGAAGGGCTTTTCAATCACATGCCAACTGACCATTCCAAATAATATTGAAATAAATAGCGTGATTGCCATGCAAAGAAACACATTAATGTTTGGCCATTCTTGATAAATCACTTTCGTAATTGGCCATGCATACAAATAAATCCCATAGGAAACATCTGGTAATTTGTTGAATAATAACAATTTACCTTGAGTGTTGGCGAAGTATATTACTGAATAACCCCAAAAAATTCCAATTGCCACTTCGGCAAATGAATGACTAAATAGGAGCACGAAAACAATACAAAGAGAATAAGTGGAAAACTTGAATCTCCAGTGAATATATTCCCTGTAAAAATAGAAACAGGCGCCATATAAGAAAATCATTCCAAGTCTAACGTATGGTTGGACTTTCCCTAGTTCTAGAATGCTTCCTTTATTTAATAGAAACAATCCAGTTAACAGTAAGGTAAGTATAAATAATGAATATCTTTGCTTGTAGAATCCGATGAGACCCAGTAGCAATACAAGTAGGTAACATGTGAACTCGTAATAGATGGTCCACATTGCCCCATTTACAACAGGAAAATGACTTCCGAAAAATACCGGGGGTGTATTGGGCTGTTGGAGCGTTACTATGCTCTTCAAAAAGGAAAGTATTCTGAATTCAGAAAGATAGTTGGATTCCCCGTAAGCCGGACCTACAATAAATACGCAAACTAAGGACGCGACAATAAATCCTGGATAAATGCGAAAAATCCGACTTTTAAGAAATCTAACCAAGTTTGGATTTTCAATCCAACTTTTAAGTATCAAGTAGCCACTTAAAATAAAAAAACTGTCAACTGCAAGTTCGCCGAAAGAAATAGTTCCGAACATGTTTGTCAGCAGTTCATTTTTTCTACTTCCATCCTGTATTTCTGGAGCATGTGAAACTATTACCAAGCTCGCAAAAATAAAGCGCAATATATTAAAATTATTTTGCTTCAGCATCATATTAATACGCCTTTTGATTGCGGCAAGTGAAGTGCTACCGATTAACCATGAGTCCCCAAGCCTAATCAATATATTTAATTCTCGGTCTGAACAAAAAAGCACCATTGAGAATCCAGGGAATCACCCGCACAGGCCATTCACCTTTAAATACTTTGAGCATCAGCTTAAATGATACGCGAGCAACTCTTAGAATCTTCAACACGAATGAGCCCGGTACAAGTTTCGCCCTGGCAACATGATTTCTAGCGTAATAGGCAATTTTTATGAAATCCTTTCCAAACGGATCAAAACTGTCATCCTGGTAATGTGTGACTACGCTAGTCAACACGCAATAGCCTTTACCATATCTGACAAGCCTGCTAACGAACTCCCGATCCTCGTCCCAAAGAAAGAATTCGGCAATGGGCAGCCCGGCCTCATGAACTGCGCGCGTTCGCACGAGCAGCCCTAGCCAGCACGCGTCAACCGCTTCAACGCATTTGTCATCCAATACGCTGCCATACCAGGCGATAGACTGGCTGCCGCCAGGAGACATGTAAGTTTTTCCATGCCGGTCAATAATCCGGCTGCCGAGGAATACCGTTTCCTGTCGTGTGAAATACGGGCACTTGACCAACTCTTCGAGAGCAGTGGGGGATGGCACGGCATCGTCGTCAAAGATCCATGTCCAGCCATGCCCGCGTTGAATGCTTTCCGTAATTCCCCTGCAGAAGCCACCTGCACTCCCCAGATTCCCCTGAATAATAACGGTCAAATCCTGCTGCTCGGCTAGCCACGATGCAATAGTCGGGTTATTCCCCTGATTAACGACAATGATTTCATCAGGTTTCCTGGACTGATTTCGCAATGCCGCGATCAGATCCGGCAATATTTTTTCTCGCGAATACGCAAGAACCACAGCCGATACGCGATCATCATTGTAAATTGGCATCATAGCTCGTCGTTTAGAATGCAAATTGATTCCATTCGCGTTGATCTTATTTTCTGATTTTTTGGTCACAAAAAATTACCAATCCTAAGGCTTAATAACCGTTAATTCATAAGTTATTCCATTTGCCGGAAATATCCTACACAACCTTCTTTCAAAGAAATCTTGTCGCTTTATATTTTTGTTTATAAAGTTATATAAGCGTGGAAATACAATTCTATCGATCAGCGAATGGTTCAGGAGGGTAATTGTGACGGATTGAATTTTAAAACGGCATTTTGAATAAAATGCTGGTACTTTTCTAAACTCTGGTTGATTCTCAAGTGGCACAAAGTAATACATGGTATATGCCCCGAAAAATCGCACATGTGTAGGATCAGAGTAGTAGTATGGATTTGAGAAATGCGGAACTTTGATTTCCATTTTTCCGTTGGGGCGCAAAATCCTGTGCAACTCTTCCATCAATCCGATGAAATTATTTATATGTTCAAGTACGTGACATGAATAAATTTCGGATACTGAATTATCCGGTAGTAATTCCAAAGTGCGATTCAGATCGGCAACAATATCGACATTATTATCGATATTTGCCATGTCCAATCCATAAAAGCCTTCTTTCTTACCCCCGCCACTTCCCAGATTGATTTTTAAAGGGATCCCTTGGTCAATGTCATTTTTTACTGACAAGTTTAAAATTTCCACCTGAGTCCTCCGCAATTATTAATGATGATTGAAACAAGTTGTATACGTGCCATGCCTGTATTCGACTATCGGCATAGTCGTACAAGAGACCAAGTTATAGTTCCCTTTTTATACACAATTTTCATATGCTCTGAGCAAACATTTTTATCAGGGCTCCGAACGCAAGCCCAGCCGGCAGTGACGTTGCGAAACTGAGTACATCTGGCAGTTGTGTAAAAATCGCACAGGAATAGCAACAACCAGTGTTCGCCTACCCTACAATGACTTTGTCGATTGCCTCAATGAACGCCTTGCGGAAACTGATGTCGTTCTGAACATACCATGCGCGAGCCTTCGTGCCGACTGCTCGCAAATCCTCCTCGCTGGTTTTGAGTATCGTATCTATAGTGTTTTCCAGCGATACTTCGTCGATTTTATAACGAGTCCCGAACATGTGGTTTGTCTTTTCCTTCGACTTGACAAGAAAGCCCCTGTCCGGAGTAACGAGTTCATTCATCGGCACTCCGTCGGTCGTTACAACAACAGACCCGAGGCTCATTGGCTCTACGATGTAATGACCAAAACCCTCCATCTCGGACAGGCATAAGTGAACCCCAAGGCGTCTCTGCATTTCCGCATATTCTTCTTCTTGTACATATCCGTTCATGCAGGTGATATTGGAGAGGGACGGGTGATGACATCCAGTTATGGTGAGGTGTGGCCAATCCGGTCGTCTCTTCCAGGCGTGATAAATGCTCTCAGTGCCCTTCACGCCGACACCTCCTGGTACATGAACACTTGATGCGTGGAAGAAACCGTGCCAATTTCTCTCACCGTTCTCAATACGTTTTGTGGGTGTCGAAAATCCAACCATTACAGCTGGTAGCCCCTTTGCACTTAAAACAGAATGCGTTTCCCTGGTTTTGCAGAAAATTGCATCGAAGGCATCAAGATGTTGTGCTGTCTCTGGGCGTAGTGCCGCCAGATTGGGAACTAAAATGTTTTTGCGCGCAAGATGAAATAGTGCTGGAACACAAGATTCAACGTGGATGTTAATGTCATAGATTGGCTGCCGTTTAATTGCATAATGAAGCCGCCTGCCAATGCGCAATGCAAGTGTTGGAGATATTAAATCGCTTTGAATGACATTATAGCCATTCTCTCTAAGTAGGCCGGCCATCAAATGCCCATCCTTGGCAAGGCCATGAGCGTTATAGAAACATATTATGTTTACACGAAGCATGTCTTTGATTGCTCTTAATTGTGTGTTCGGGTTAGCACCTATTCAATGAGCCTGTCATGCCATCCTCTCATCGTGACACCCCCTGCGATTCACCGCGACAAACTAACAATGTGCTGTGCCAGCATATTTACCAGGGCACCGATCGCCAGACCCGCAGGTAGCGCCGGCAGTACGTACAATTCTCTTTTCAAATTAAAGAAGCCGTACTTAATCATGAAATAGGCTCTTAGCGGCAAAGCGAGCAAAGGAGTTAATGCAATAACCCAAATGGCACCATCTAATCCATAAGCATTGTAGGTTGGTGCAATTACACTGAAGGTTATTAGCAACTGAAGAATTTGCGCTGGTATCAACAACCTTGGCTTGCCTAACGCAATAAAAACATTCTCGGAAAGAACATATCTGACGCCAAACAGGGAAATAGTTAATATTTCGAGCATATGCCCTGCATTTGCATACCGATTATCGTATAGCACGTCAGTAATCAAATGCCCTGCATAAAACAACAATCCACATAAGAACAGTATCGCCAAATCGATCGGAAATCTAATTCTATAATAGACTTGGCTCAAATCTTCTCGTCGTTCGCGAACCACTTTACTGAGTGCAGGCAACGCAGCGTTTGTTGCCAACTTGGTTAAAACTTCCTGCAAGGCACCAATCATGAATAGTGCAATCGTATACACTCCAAGCACATCTGCCTTTACTAGGCCCGCTAACACAAGTCTGTCTCCATTGTTAACAAAGTACCCCAAAATCGTAGTCAGCAGAATCCATTTCCCAAAAGCAAATAATTCCACGAACATACTCCTGTTCCACATTAACCGATTAGCTTGCCCTTCAATAAACCAATGGCTTAATACGGTCTTGATGCAGGTAGACAAAATTGTGCCGGCGACTAAAGCCCAAATTGATTTTTCCATTAGTGCCCAAGCGATCGTTACAGCGAGCCCGGCAACTTGAGTAGTCAGATCCAGTATCGTTATACGCCCCAGTTTCATCACTCTATGGGCTGATGCCAAATTTGTCGATTCAAACCCTGAAATCAGTGCTGTAAATGACAATGCTGCAAGGACACTGGGTAAAACCGGGTCATGGTATGCGCTGCTTACAGCTACAAGTCCGAACGAATTTGCAATGGCAAGTCCGCCAGCCAGGGAGATTGCCAACAAAAAAATGATTCCGCCACGCAGTATCTGAAATGTCCATGCCGTATTCAGAAATAACGGATCATCACCTCTATGACTTTGAATGATGTTGTGCTGAACTCCAAAATAGGAACAGAGCTGCAATCCCATGATAAGAATATTTGCCACAGCCATCACTCCAAACATCTCTGGCACCAGGATGCGCGTCATGATCAAATTACCGCCTAATCTGATGACCTGAGAGGCGAAATGTCCGCTCAATATCCACATGCCTGCATGAATTATGGTTTGGCGCAGGGATGAATGCGGTTTACTCATATTGTTTAAATAAGGAAATGCTTTTGAAAAGAAAAAAATTAACAGGATTCAATTTATTGAACATGACCTAATCGGTACTACCTGAATTACATATTATTTCGCCCGGCATCACTATCTTGTTTCATTTGCATCCAATTGAACAGAAGCGACAATCCATCCTGAATGGCAATTTCAGGTGCCCAATTTAATTGGGATTTGGCCTTTTCGATGTTTAGCACAATTTCGTGAACATCAAATGATCGCCCTGCTTTATATTCTATGTTCAGTTTCATTCCGCTTGCCTTTTCAATCATGTGTGCAAGCTCAATCAATGTTATTCCCGTACCCGAACCTGCATTAAATATGCCGACCAGCTCAGATTCAGCAGCCATGCGACAAATTCTAGCCAGATCGGAAACGTAGAGATAATCACGTTTTGTAGATCCGTCTCCCCAAATCGTAACTTTTCCGTTCGACAACATTTTTTGCATAAAGGTGGATGCAACTCCCTGTACACCATCGTGCCCCTGGCGCGGACCGAAGGGATTCGACGCTCTTATGATCAGGGGTTTAAAACCATAAAGTTGCTCAAACATACCGAGGTATTTTTCAACCGCCACTTTAACAACGCCGTATGAACAAATCGGATTAAGGGGATGGTCCTCCCGCACTGTAGCCGTGGAAGGTATGCCATACACAGTACCACCCGAGGACAGATAAATAATCCGCTTCACATTTACCGATACCATCACCTGGAAAAGACGCACACTACTTTCGAGATTGCCTTGAATATCACTGATCGGGTCGAGGTTTGAAGTACTTGGGACTGTCGTACTGATCAGGTGAATGACGACATCTACTCCCTGTAATGCTTCAGCCAGCAATGGCACATTTGAAAAATCGCCCAAAAAATAATTTACCGAAGGCAACGGTTTTCGCCACACCTCATATCTGCGTCCGAATACCCGGACTTCGTGACCCGCATCAAGAAGTTCATCGACCACATGAGAACCGATAAATCCATTGCCGCCTAATACAAGTATTTTCATAGTTGCTTGGCACCAACTCTAGAATCGAGGGCAGCGAGCAATAGCTCTCTGCGTTGTCGGCCTACATTGTTCCACAAATACTCTCCCGCCCTGTTCAAAGCATTTCTTGATAGATTCATCCGCAATTCAGCATCGGAGAATACCTTGCGTATCGCATCAATCCAGCCATCTACATCATGGGGATCTACAATCAGCCCCTCGCATCCGTCATTGACGACGCCGCCCCCTCCCATCGGGCTTACAATAGAGGGCAGGCCGGCACCCAAAGCGAGATAAGTGACCAACGGGCTTCCTTCTTCCAGGCTTGGAAAAAGAAAAATATCCGCATCCAAATACAGTGACTCGAGATCGCTGGTGAAAGGAATATGCTCGATATCTTCCCTCGTAAAATAAGGCTCAACCAATGGCTTTGCGCTTGGTTCAATATCGCCGATCAGTTTCAACTTTCCCTTGATTCCGGCTTTGGTCCAATATTCAAGCAAGAGATGTACTCCCTTGCGGATACCTATCCTTCCAACAAAGATGGCCGTTAACTCACGTTTTTGGGCACGCACTTCAATATGCTCGGGTGACACAATATGCGCCGAATCAAGCCCGTAACTTGTCCTGATTATTTTCTCGCGGGGGACATTCGCATCAAGAAGCGATTTGCTCACTTCCTCACTGGGACTAAATACATAATCGACCAATTCAAGTTTGGCATTTTCATCGAAAATTCTTTTCTCATCAATTCCATGGGCAGGCTTTAAACCAAGCCTACTATATTCAGCGTCCAGAATTTTCTTGCTGGTGGTCTGATGAGTATTGATGTTTTCTGTTAGCAAAATGTGGCCTTCAGATTTTGCAAATCTGTAAATATCAATTGAAGTAAGGGGCCACAAATACGCGATCTGCTGCCCCTTAAATGAACGTTGATAGCGCCACTCCGTATACTTTTCCCATAAATCAGCAGGAATCAGCTTGTACCCCAAAGGCTTTGCCCAAATCGGCAACGAAAGCCGATGAAAAGGCATGAGACGCACATCGCGATTAGCAGAAACGCAAAATAATCTTACGTCAGTGTCTTCAGATTGCATCGATTCGAGAATTGATTGGCATGCGTAGCAAACGCCGCTTTTGTCAAAATGAGTTGCATAAATAGTATTGATCAGCATCGCGAGATTACCTTATCAGCTTGCAACTTTTTTCGAGTACCACACGGCACGTAAAGCTTCATAGATCGGTTGGCTGGACGCTTATGTAAGAAGATATGTGAGCTGACAAACTTACCAGCGACTGAGGACTTGATCAGCACATTCATGGGATCTTCTGCTGGTTGGCCGGGTTCATTACTTAAAAAATTCTGGCTTGCCAACCTTTGAGTCCAAAACCCAGTCGTAAACTTTCCTTGTTTGCCTGGCCTTGGCCGCCCAAGTGAAAAGACTGTGCACGCGACTTCTGGCTGCAAGCTTCATCGGTTCAAGGCATTGCCGGTCATCGGCTATAATTTTCAATTTATCGCTTAAGGATGAAATAATTATTTCGCGTCTCGCCATTGGCAGCTTGAATCCCGTATCTTGATTAACCAGTTCGCCCGGACCAGCGTAGTCAACAATTATTGGAACGAGTCCCAAGGCCATGGCCTCAAGTACGACACCGCCACCGAACTCACGAATACTCGGAAAAGCAAAAACATGCGAACGGCACATGATTTCCTGAATCGAAGAATGCGCGACCCACCCATGCAGGGTAACTGCCGATTCCAATCCTTTCTTGCTAACCATATCTTGCAAAGTTTGCAGCAATGGCCCGTCCCCAAGAATATCCAGATGCAATCGCCCCTCCAAAAGCAGCGGGGTTGCAGCCTCCAGCAACATGTCCGGTCCTTTGTAGGGAACCAATCTGCCGACAAAGCAAGCATGTAATACGGATGTGTTTTCAGGACAAGCTGCGCGGAAAAATTTTGCCGGGTCGATTGCGTTTTCCGGCAAATAGATGCATTTGTCATGATACTTGGCCGGTACTTGATTCAGCGTATCTTTGGATCCAATCAAAAGCGCTGAGGCCGATTTCAAGGTGCTGCGATATCCGGGAAAAAGCTTATATGCATTTCGAACATAGGATAACCATTCTTTTTCCTGGCGGCGTGCGGAGTCAAAGCCTTTGGGCCAAGGCACACCCCCATTGAGTGGTCCAAGGATAAAAGGAACATTCGCTCGACGGCACTTTTTGGCGATGAAACTCGGAATTGTCGGGCTGAGAGGCGTAATACGATGAACGATATCAAACTTACCGGAACGAATAGCCCCGCCAAATTTTTTCCAAACCAATGCCTCAAAATAGTAGTAAGAAATGATGCTAATAGCCGTACCCGTGGTCCATCCTTTTCCGGCACCGCCACGAAGCATATTAGAAAGATTCCATAATGGTCTGGCAACTTTCTCCGAATCTATCACCGTAAAATCTTCACCTTCAATCAGTCCGGCATCTAGTATTGCCTGCCGATTGCGGATATGAGTCACAATGTGGGCGTCCGCGACTTCTCTAAGCGCATTGGCCAAAGACCAGCCCACCAACGGGACACTTACCCAATCAGGGTTTGCAGACTCTGCAATGATCAATACTCGGGGACGGGACATTACTTTTTGAGTACTCCATATTTTTACTAGATAGACAGTCTATTAACTTATGCCTTATTAAATACTGTCCCGATGAGATTTGCTTTTGACAGGTGACGAAGGCTGTCTTCGATTTCACGCTTGGAAGACATCCCGCTGGCTACTACCATCAGGATGCAATCAATTTTGGGGCAGATGGCTATCGCATCATCGCTATGCAACAGCGATGGCAAGTCGAATATGATCACTCGCGATTCATAGCGATCACGAATCTCATTGACCAAATTTGATATTTTTAATGATGAGAGAGTTTCGGATGGGTTCCTCACCGAATTTTTAGTCGGCAGTATCACCAGCCTTGGTATGCCTGGATTGACGAGCATTTCCGAGAGTTCTGCATCCCCTTCCAGCAGGTCGTTCAGCGATTTCTCCATGGGAATGCCAAGATAGTTGCCGATCCTCGGTTGTCGCAGGTCAAAGTCAACCAGCATGGCTGTTCTGTTGGTTTGCTGGACAATGCTGATCGCCAGGTTGATGGCGATCACGGTTTTTCCTACAGCAGGTGTGGGAGAAGTAATGGCGATGGTGCGCCAGTTATTTTCGTCCATCTTTTGCAGAACCTGTGTGCGTAACAAGTCGAAGTTCACACTCGTTGGATCGTTTCTGTTGATGGCAAATATACGGTTATTTTTCAGTTGTTGCGCTTGCAGTTCGACTATGCGTGTCTGGCTGTATTCAAGTTTTGCATGCAATTCGGTTTCAGGTAGGGGCGTTGCACTCAGTCGGCCCGCTTCTCGCGGTCTCTGGCTTCTTGCCTTTTTTACAGCCTGTTTGATGCGTTCCATATTTGTCTCCTATGCCAGCAATTGCGCCAGGACTTTCATAAACAGTTCGTTCAACGGCATGTAGAAAAAATGTAGTAATAACGCGATTAAAATCAATCCCAGGCCGGCAGCAATCGCGGCAATCTTGATATTACGTTTTCTTTTAACTTCTTCTTCCGGAAGCACAAGATAGGGAATGACGGCCAACGGACGCATGCCCAACACATGCTCAAGCGCATCGGCACTTCGTATTTTTTGATCAAGCGACATCAGGAGCATAAGCATTCCTCCGGAGGATGCAATTGCCAGAAAAAACCCCATGACCATTATCTTTGCTGGTTTAGGCTTAAAAGGTTTATCGGGCATGACCGGGGGTTCCAGCAGGACGAAGCGCTCTGATTTGTTCTCACTTTTCAGTTTTTCCGCCATCTGCGCGCTCTGCAGTTTGTTCAGAACTTCTTCATACCTTTTCTGTTCGCTGTCGCGTTCACTGGTGAGAACACCCAACCCTTGTGCAACCTCGGGAGCCTGAAATATTGCCGCTTTATTTTGGGTGATTCTGTCCTGAAGAATTTGCCTTTGCCGCGCAAGCTGTTCCAACTTGCCTGTAGCCGAATTTGCCTTTGGTGATTGACTGGCCTGTTCATTCTTTTCAGGCGTTGCATTTGGAGTGTCATTTTCGTTCTCCAACGCTGCAATTTTAGATTTGAGCGCTACAATTTCAGGGTGCGAATCATTGTATATGGATGAAAGGCTAGCGAGCTTGGCCTTAAGTGCCGATAATGATGTTGGGGGAGTGGTAGGTGATGACGAATCGTCACTTTTTCCTTTTAACTGAGCTTCCAGTGCCTCGTACTTCTGTTCGAGCATATTCAGATTGATCTCATCAGTCTGTAATGTAGCCATATGCATACTTGCCATTTCAGGTAATGCATTGGCATGCTGCTGCTTGTATGCGGAGATCAAACCATTCAAACGTTCAACCTCCTGCTTTTGCTTGTCCGCCACCTGGGTAAGAAAAATCGTGGTATCGGTGGCAGTCTCGGTTTGTAATGTCACGTTCCAGTTCAGGAAGAGCGCCACAAGATCGTTTGCAACCTCAAAAGCAACTTTGGGGTTTTTGTCCTGGAACGACAGGTTGAATGCAACTGTTGCTTTGCCCGAACTGAAGCCCTGCACGGTATCCACACTAATCAGATCAACGCTGACTTTGTCGCGCATTCTTTCAAGCAATTCCGTGCTCGACAAGAAACGATCTTTTCCACTGAAAATATTGTATTTGTTGGCAATATTCAACAAGCTCTCACGTGTCAATACACGTTGTTTGATGTTATTGATTCTTTCGTCAACATTAATCTGGACTTGTGTAGGAACCACACTTTCAGGGACATTCTGCCCCTGAATCATTATGGTGCCGGTAGATTGATAAGTCCTTGGAATTGTGACGGCAGTTAAAAGTGAAACCAGTAACACAGCAACAAAGATACCGATCAGGTAAGCAGGATGCCTGCGCATGACTGAAAGGTAATCAGTGAGTTTCAGTTCGTATTCAATGGCCATAATTGGTCTGTGATTCCGTATTCAGAAATTGGTGTAGGCAATGGAGAAACCAATCGTATTTGACGTAGCGGGATTGAGACTACCCCACACACTGGTATTATGATTAAAGTATGTCTTCATCCACCAAGAGGTATTCAAATCATGCCGCAGCCAAATACCTGCTGTTCGGTAAAAGCTGACAGGAATCGCATCATATTTTGACCAGCCAAGGTCTAATGCGGTTTTGCTGCGTTCACTCAAGTCATAACTTAAATTCCCGCTCACTTGCTCGGTCAGAATGATTGCACCCAGCCCGCTGGGTGCGGACTGACGATTTGCACTCAAAGTCAAGTTGGACAGTTGCCCCGTGTAAGTCATGGTCATCCCCCCTTGCAAGCTGGTGGTAGTGGTAGTGGCAGCAGCAGTAGTAGTGGTGCCAGCAACGCTGGCAGTAGGTCCATTAAGTCTTGATGGGCCTGCCTGAAAGGTCCAATCCAGCCGTTCAGAAGCATTCCAGTTCAGTCCAAACCATGAGTTGTAGATACGGCTGTGTGGACCACTGCCGGTTGGAATTAGGTCGACATAAGATAAATTCATGAAGGTTGAGGTATGTTCACTCAACGCATAATTTAACTTTGCTCCGCTGGATTGTGTGGTGAAATCTGTCAGGCTTGCACTGTTTCCGTTGCCGCTAATAGTCATATAAGCATATGCACCATTCAGCGTGAGCGTAGTGCGTTCGCTGAGCTCCCTGCTCCAATCGGCAGACAAGTTGCGTGCAGTGCTGACGGAATTTGCAGATACCAAGCCTGTAGTGCTGGGCATGGCCGTCATCGTCGTGGCCTCACTGTACGAAGTCATAACGTCAAACTTGCCCTTGTCGCCCTGATGGGTCCAGGCCATTGTCGCCGTAGGAAAGCCACCATCTGCAATGATGCTTGTGTTTGAAGAATGGATTAGCAACATGTCAAGATTTGCCGTTAACTGATCCGCGCCCGACACTTTAGTCAGCATGTAATTGGGATCGACCGTCGAGCGCCATGCACTAAGTCCCTGAAGTGCTGGATTCAGTAAAGGGTTGGTAACATATTCTTCAGATGCGCGACCCGAAAAATTTTGCTGCAATGAGTCAGCCCGACCTTCTCCGGCAAACAACATAAGGCCAGACAATAGAACTGACATCCTGACAAGCCATTGCATGTTCACCCAACCCGCCCATTGATAACGAAATTTTTCGAGCAATTTTATGGCACCACGATGGTATCGCCCGCCTTGAGCTGGATATTGGTTGACATATTCTTGCCCGAAACGATGTCGCTGTAATGCACGGGTAAAACTTCCTGCTGGCCATCAGTTTTTGTACGAATGACCTTGATTTCACTTTCATTGGCAAACTTGTCAACACCGTTTGCAATGCTGATGGCCTGGAGCACAGTAATCGGGCCGGAGATGATCACAGGGCCTGGTTTTAAAACCTTGCCCGTGACATAGGCACGATTTCCTTCAAGACCTTCTATGACTACCGTGACGACAGGATCCTTCAAATATTTTTTCAGTTTTTCGGCAATGTGCTGTTCGACTTCCGGCGTGCTAAGTCCACCCACCTCTACACGTCCGGCCAGTGGAAGCGTGATGCTGCTGTCGGGCAGGACAACCACCTCTTGCTTCAACGTATCCTCGCCCCATACGGAAACCAATACTTTATCGCCTTGATGAAGCTGGTAAACCACAGGTTTTTCTGTTGCAACAATCTTGTCTGCTGCAATGGCCATATCCGCATTGAGGTATGCCAGCAGCAATGTGAATGCAACTAATAGTTTCATCATTTTCATTAGTTAAGCTTCTTTCTGCAATATTAAATCTTCGAACTGTGCGCTTTATTCTTGATTTTTTCAGGACCGGCCCATTACATACCCGCCTGACCAACCAGCCATTGTCGATCTTCGCTTCGCATCGACTTCAACAGGTCCGTCAGGAATGTTTGCTGAATCTGATAGGAAGCCTGTTCATCGTTGGATATGGTGGAGACACGAAACAAAAGACCATCCGGTATTTGTCCAGTTAGCTCGTACCTGAACGTTGCCCATTTCTCTTCGAACCAACCGCGCGTCAGCGAATTCCCTATCTTGATCCAGTAAGTTATCGGCTCATTACGGTTGCCCTGTTTCGCAACCAGGCGCATTGCCGGTATTTGCCCAACAGTTGTATCCAAAAATATCTTGGTCATTTTTTTGATATCAAAACCGCCTGCCGCATAACAAATCTCAGGTCTGTGTACCTGCAAATCTACCCTCTGGTCCCTGCCGTAAGCGATAGCAAGCATAACACGCTCGCCTTGGCTGTTGATATAAGTGCGGGAAAGTGTCTGGTTATAAATATTGTCGATCTGACCTTTCACGTCCGGGCTGACCAACGGCTCAACATAGGCCAAGTCCATTTTCCATCCATCAAATTCTTTGGGAATGATGGCTTCCAAATTGAGTTTTTCTGTCTTGTCAGAATCAATGACGGTAGGTGTGGCCAGCATAGCGAGAACACTGGCTAGCAACATGAATATGCCCATGACGAGGCTGACGGTTACAGGTTTCTTCATTGAGACGCTTTTAATGCCCGTAATTTGACTATATATTGAAGCAACGCATCAATGCTCACAATCAATATAAGTGCGCTCAAAAAAAGCACCATGCCGGCAAACTCATGCAAGAACCCTTGCCCAGCCTCATCGCCATAATAATAAGTGATAAGAGTAAGGCTCATGACACGTATTACATTGGATATAAATGATATTGGAATAATTAAAACGGCCAGTATTGCATTCCTGAAAACTGATGTGTGTTGCACAACATTCAGGTAAAACAATCCCAATGCTTCCAAAGTCAAAAGTGTTTGTAGTCCTGCGCAGGCTGTTGCAACAAGTAATTGATACTGGCCGATTTGCAGAATGACGCCGCTGCGAGCAATGGGATAACCGGCCCAATACAAAATGTGCTCTGTTACGTAAGAAACGGCTATTTTCATTGGCATGGTCACTAAAATGACCAATGTGCCAGGCAAGGGAATCATGAACAGCATAAAGAATAGCGGGAACCATGCGGTCGCAAGTGCGCTACTGCCACGCTTTATTAGCAATATTGCGGCAATCATCCAGATGAAAGAACCGACTTCGAATATATAAATATCTAACGCACGGCCAACAACATAAAATATCAAGGCTACGGTAAAGACCACCCATCCTGTGGAGGAACCAGACTTGCCCGCGCTCTTTTCCATCATGCGCGGCCAAATTCGATATAGCAGCCAGAGTGAAAGTGCAAAAACTATCGGTCCCTGAGCTTGCTCTTCCATGCCCCACAGGCCAGTGAACAGGCCATAGTATGTTGGAGCGTACATCGCCAGAAGGCCCAGCAGGATAGGCCACCATTCCGACATGGTGGCCTTCAAACCGGGAAGTCTGCCTGCAAAGGAGTTCATGGAAAGCAACAATATCCGAATCAGTTGCCTGCCGGTTTCGCTGACGCTGTGGGGGCTGGCTGTGCGGCAACAGGGGCGGATGCGTTCAGGTACTCAATCTTGGCCAAGGAACGCAAATGTTTTACTTCGGTGTCCACCACTTCCTGAGTATTTTTGACTTTAAAATATTGCTCGATCGCAGGCGCTGCATCTTCAAACGCGATCGGGTTATCCTTGATGTCAGCAATGGAGACGATCATGCTGTTGCCCCCCTCGTTAACAACGAACATCTGACCCGCGTGCATGGACATCAGCCTGGCTGCCATCTCCGGAGGCATGTTCATGGTGGTGCGCGATGCTACACCACGCGCGAAATGCACGTTATGGCTGGTCATCCAGGTTGCGATTTCTTCCAGCGATTTGGCAGATACCATCTCCGCTTTAAGCTTGTCGTCCATATCCCTGCCGGCAATCAGCAAGGAATTCATGTGATATAACTTGCCGTTACCGAATATCTCGGGATGTTTATGAAAATAGTCGCTCATCTCCGCCGTAGTGGGTTTCTCTACTTTGGACACTACTTTTTCCAAATATGCCTGTTGGATAATATTTGCCTTGGATCGCTCGATTGCCTGCAGCACTCCGGGAGAACGATCGATCTTCTCGCGCATTGCTTCGTCTATAATTACTTGGCGGTCAATCAGCGACTCTATAATTTTCTTGCTTGCATCTTGCTGTTGGTCGGCCGGAACATTGGCATGGGCCAGTTCATCGTTAACCTGGAGCATGGTGATATCTTCACCATTAACTCGAACGAGCGACTGCCCTCCCCCTTTTTCCTTATTGCAAGCACTCAACCCCATACCAGCAACCAGTAATAAAGCTCCGCAGAGCAGCCATTTACCTGACACTGCATTTTCGGCCTTTGAAGATGAAGATACGTCTAACTTAAACAAAGCTTTCTCCTTTCACATTCTTGATACACGGTCAAATTACACGGAGCTGAAAATAAAGAACCCTGTGCAACAAAAATTAAAGGGGGCGCCGATCAGGCCGTCACACCGGCGGAAGCCGGTGTCCAGTTGATTGAAACACTGGATTCCGGCCTTCGCCGGAATGACGTATCAAGATTTAATCTGCGTTTACCTTTTAATACTTTTTCCATACCTCAAACAATTGTACTTTAGTAGGCATTATCTTTGCGCAACACCACCCACACCGTACGCATGATAATCCACAAGTCCAGCCAAATAGACCAGTTTTGCAGATAATCCAAATCAAACTCGATGCGCGCTTTCATTTTGTCAAGTTCCTGGGTTTCACCGCGGCATCCATTAACCTGTGCCCAGCCTGTAATTCCCGGTTTGACCTTGTGTCTCAACATGTAGCCCTTGATTAATTTGCGATACATTTCGTTGTGTGCAACGGCATGCGGTCGAGGTCCCACTATGCTCATACGCCCTTGCAGTACATTAATAAATTGCGGCAGCTCATCCAGAGACGTGCGTCGCAGAAACGCACCAATCTTGGTTGTCCGTTGATCATTCTTCTGTGCTTGGACAATATTCGATCCGTCTTCGCACACTGTCATGGAGCGGAATTTGTAAACAATGAACGACTCCCCGTTAAGCCCATAGCGACGTTGCCTGAAGATGGCAGGCCCCGGCGAGGTCAGCTTTATAGCTAAAACTATTGCCAGCAAAATGGGCGAAATAAGGATCAGGATAAGCGAGGCGAGTACGATATCGCTGAAATTTTTTACCACCGTATCCACACCTGATAACGGTGACTCGCATATGGCGACCACAGGTACTCCGCCTACATTGTCGAAGCGCGCCTGCATCATGTCAAAGATGTAAACATCAGGCAGGAAGTAAATGGAGGCAGTGGTGTCATGCAGGTCATCCAGCAACTTGCAAA
>VFSW01001758.1_pt1 | contig 33052 bp, 31 predicted proteins | sample 5358111 | NCBI WGS metagenome assembly VFSW01 (sample SAMN11554181, study PRJNA540505) | mine drainage metagenome | isolation source: sediment from site ElyBrook_90M | place: USA: Ely Copper Mine, Vershire, VT | collected 2017
CCGCCCCCCCCCCCCCCCCCCCCCCCCCCCCCCCCCCCCCCCCCCGCCCGGCCCCTACGGTCGCGAGAGGGGACGATGGTAAATCGCTGGGGCAGATAGGCCGAGCGAGGTTCGGGCGGGCATCGGTTCGTGAGCGCTGGAAATGCGCCAATCGAGTAGGATCGATCCACTCTCGAAGAGGTGGAAGAAATTCATGAATCGAAAATTCATCGGGATGCTCGGAGCGCTTTCGCTGGCGGCGGTTCTGGCGTGCGCGATCGGGAATGCGGTCCCTGCGCGGGCGCAGACCACCAAAATCCCGCTCAGTCCGTTCGCTCCGATGCCGCCAGGCTATGTGCCACCCCAAGGCTATGCCACGCCCGATGCGGTGACGGCGCGCAAGCTCCCGCCCTGTAGGAATTCGCTTTGGCTAGGCACCGCGGGACATCCCGAAGAGGGCTATAGCTGCGGCGCGTTGCCCCCGAGAAACCAGGCGGACTGCCCGCCGGGGCGAACGTTTGCGCACATGGCCAACGGCACCACGAGCTGCGGTTTGATGGGAGGAGGCTTCTTCGGCCTGATTGGCACCCCGTATTATCCGCCGTGTCATCGCGACGCGGACTGCTACCAATCACATGTCTGCGACACAGACGGCCATTGCGCACCGGTTCCCTATATCGACCAGAAGAACCCGGGTAACTGACAGCCGGCGGAGTGACGACAACCATAGCCCGATTAAGTCATGGCGCTCGCGGGGGAGATTTCGATGCACCAAGGTGCTCGGCTGCACAAGGGTTTGGCCGGTCTGGCCATAACAGCGGCTTTTGTCAGTCTGGCGTTCGCGGCACTCGCGCAGACCACCTGGCGGGGGGTTGGCCCCAAGCCAATCGCCAATGCCCAAGCCAACTTTGACGGCGTACTGGTCGGGCCAACATTCAATTCGGCCGGCCGTGTCACCGCCATCGCCGCCGATCCGACCCAGGCCGGGCGGATTTTCGTCGGCACTGCCAACGGCGGCCTTTGGATGATCACCACCGTCAAGAGCAGTCCCGTCTATAGCCGCATTTCGGACACTTTCCCAAATCCCACCCAGGCAATCGGTGCAATAGCGCTCGACAGCTCGACCAACCCAGCGACTCTCTATGTCGGAACCGGCGAGGGCAACTACGCAGTCGATACCTACTACGGGCGCGGGCTCTTCTATTCCACCGATCTGGGTAGTACTTGGACTGAACTTGGGCACAACGACTTCCCTTACCTGGCGTTCACCAGCCTGACCTTCGCCAGCATATCCGGAACAAACTATCTGTTTGCCGGGCTCGCCACGGGCGTAAGCACCGATCGCTCAGCTTCCTCCGTGGCTCAGCGGGGCTCTGCACCCCTGGCCGGGCTGTGGAGCGTGACGCTCGCGAGCCCGCCCTTTCCAACCCATCTTTCAGTTACAGCGACCGGACTCGGCCCATGCTTCCAGAATGTTGCCCAAGACCCATGCCCAGCCGACGATGTCGTCGCTCTGCCAAATGGGACGGGCGGCGTCAATCTCTTCGCGGCGCTCGACGGGCTCGCAACAGTGGTCGGCTCGGTGCCGGGCGTCTATCTATCGACCGACACTGGAAACACCTGGACTCCGGTGCTCACCGCCGGAGCGTGTGCCGGCCTGACTGCGTGTCCGACGAACATCGGCCGCATCAAGCTCGCAGGCAGCATGACCACGCTCTACGCAATGATTGGCGGCGACAGCCCGTCGAATCCGTTCAGCGGATTCTTTGCCTCGACCAACGCCGGCACGGGCATGACCTGGAATGCTGAGAGCGTCCCCTGCTTCGCCTATGGCACTACCGTGATCGATGGCACCGCAACCGGCGCGGGAACTTCGGGCTGCGCGAACGCCGCCACTAAGGACTCGCAGTCATTTTACGATCAGGCGATGGCGGTCTCGCCGACTCAACCGTTGACCGTCTACTTCGGCGGAATAGGCCTTTACAAGAGCACCAACGGCGGCTCGACCTGGAGCTTTTTCGACCCCAGCCCGGGCAATATCGGCTCCTACCATTCGGATCAGCACGCAATCGTGTTCGATCCGTTCGACAGCACCAGCAGCACCCTCTACCTGGGCAATGACGGCGGGCTGTTTGTCTACCAGGGCGGCGCCTTTAGCGATCGAAACAGCGGGCTGAAATCGGCGCAGCTCTACGGCGTTGGAATCGACGCTGGGTCGCCGCCAAGGCTGCTGGGCGGGCTGCAGGATAACGGCACCATCCACTACGATACGATTAATCTCTCAGCAACGCCCACCCCGGACCCGTCATGGAATGCGGTGGACACCGGCGACGCGGGGGTCGTGCCATTCGCGCCCAACAACCCGAACTGGGCCTTCCACACCTACCTCAGCAATGGGGGAATCCCCTCGCTCGCGTATTCGGCCAATGGCGGTGTCGTGAGTTCGTGGTCATGGAAGGACGCGACAAGTCAGCTCGATGCCCAATTCATCAGTAATAATAAAGGAGACACTGCGGTGCTCCTGCCGCCGATAGCGGTATCCACCAATCCACTGACGCCGTCTCGGATTCTTTATGGCGGCCATTACGCCTACGCGGTCGGCTTTGGCACCGGAACGCCGATTGCCAGCGTGCAGAGCAGCGCAAGCCTGACGCCGGGCTGTGCAAATGGGGTTAACGGTTGCGCTATCCAGGATATCGCCTTCAATCCCTCAGACGGAACCAAAGCCTGGGCGATTTCGGCGAATGCGGGCAATGGTTATCAGGTGAGTTGCACCAAGGCGGCGGATCAGGACAACGCCGCCTGGACCTCGGTGAGCAACGCCGGCCTGAATGTCAACTCGAGCGGATTCCCCACAGGCATCACGATTAGCCCCGTTCCGAGTGGCGGCCCGTATCCAGTCTACGTGACCATGTTCGCGCCCGCCGGCTCGACCAATCCGATCAACACGATCTTCGAGACCACGAGCGGCTGTACCGCCAATCCGACGTGGACGGCGCTAGTCAGTCCGACCTATAAGGCTACAGGCGAGCCGTTGTCGGTGCTGCGGCTGATGGTCGATAAGCAGGACCCGACCGGCAACACCCTGATTGCCGGCACTGACATTGGGGTGTATCGGAGCACCGATGGTGGGCACACTTGGGTCAACAGCGGTGAGAGGCAGGTGCCGCCGATACCGCGCGCGCCGGTGATGGATGTCGAGGAAAATCTGGCGGGCGATATCGCGATCGCGACCCACGGCAGCGGCGCCTTCCTGATGACGCCCACGCCCACCCCGACTCCAGTGCCGACTCCGACCCCAACGCCAATACCGACCGCGACGCCAACGCCTACGCCGCCGACGTTTCTTGGCAATCAGAATGTTGAGTCGGAATGTGACAGCAGCCCCTGCGGTATCACCTTCAACGCGCCTGCGGGGAGCCAGGCCGGTGACTTGTTCCTGGTCGCGCTCAGCGCGGATAACGCGACGGGCATTCTGACGCCACTGCCGCCGGGATGGACCGCGTTACAGTTCATTAACCAGGGTGGGTCCCAAATCTTTAACTCATACGATTCCAGTTTCAACGAAACTGGGTGGCTTCTGGCTTACGTCTATGGCAGCGTCAATCCCGACCCTGGCCAATATTCGTTTTCGGCGGGAATCACCTATCCTGACGACGAAGTCGGCGGCGAGCTGCTTGCCTACCGAGGCGTCAACACCAGTTCTTTGAACTTTTCCGCTTGGGGGTTTGGCAACTACGGCGATAACCAGACCGTCAGCGTCGGGCCTGTACCCGCTACCGCCAATAACGAGCTGGTTGCGCTTTTCTTGAACGCGTCCGACGACTACTGCCCTGTTAATAGCCAGACATGCATCGACGACGGGAGCACTGTGTCCTTCTCGCCCATCAGTGGTTCCCCGCCTTTGACGCCCTTGACCGGGATGGCAATCACAGGCGGTTGGACCGGATTCGCGGCCGACGCGTGGAGCGGAAGCGGTGGAACCTTTGGTACGTACGCAACGACGGCCACCAGTTCCACCCCCGGCTTCAACGGCTACATGTATCTCGGCTGGCTGGTGTTGCTGCCGACACCATGAGCCGCTCGAACCCAAATCGGTTCCTCGGTAAAGCCGTGAGGCCAGCGGTGCGGAGGGGTGTGGCAACAGGTGGAGCAGAGGAGGCTGGCCCGTCCCCACTGCGCCGCTCTGTGCTTAGCGCGACAGGAATACCGGACAGGCGGCGTTGCGCAGCACGTACTCGGTGTTGGAGCCCAGCACCATCTCGATAATCCGGCTGTGGCCGTAGGCGCCGATGAAGAGCAGGTCGGATTCCTGCGCGGTGAGATACTTGATTATCGCCTCGTGCGCAGGGCCTTCGAGCAGTTGGAACGAGGTTGGGATTTGATACGGTTCGAGGTACTGGCGCGCCTCGGCGAGCACCTTTTCGCCGCGGGCATGCTCGCGCGCGACGGTAATCACGTCGAGCGGGGCGCTGAACTCGGTCGCCATCTCGGCCGCCGCATGCATCGCCTTGGAGGCCCGGTCGCTGCCGTCGTAAGCGAGCGCCATCCGGCGGATGTCGCGCTGAACCTGCGGCGTAACCAGCAGCGGGCGCGGGCATTTGCGCGCGACGCTCTCGGCGGTCGAACCCAGAAGGCCGGTCGAGAAGCGCGCATGGGCGCCGCGATGGCCAATCACCACCAGGTCGGCGCTGCGGGCGCGATCGCAAAGCTGATTGGCGACGACCCCCACGTCGAGGAGAGTCTCGAACGGAATCCGCTCGCGCTCGGCCGCCGCGCGGAACTCGTCCAGCACCACCCGCCCGCGCAAAGTGAGGACCTCGCGCATCTTCGAGGAGAAATCCAGGTAGGGTTCTAGTCCGAGCATCCCTGATATATCATGCGGCAGAGAGCCCTCGATCGAGACGATGTCGACCACGTGCAAACCGATCAGGGTGGCGTGAAAGCGACGGGCCAGCGCAAAGGCATAGGCCTGGCCCACGCGCGAATGCTCGGAGGTATCGATGCCAACCAGAATCCGCTTGATCATGCCAACGCGCTCCCGCTTAGATCCCGGCTATCATGCGCACCACGCGGGCTCAAGGGGGCGCGCCGCCAATGGCTGACAATCGCGGCGGCGGAGCGCGCGTGACGCGGCTGATCGACGAACTGGCGGAAGTCGCCACGCGATGCGGAATCGAGGTGCGGCGCGAACGGCTGCTGCGCGAGATCGGCTACCGGGCGCGCGGTGGTGCATGCCGGCTGCGTGAGAAGAATATGGTGATAATCGATCGGGACCAGGCCGCGGCCGAGCAGCTCGACCTGCTCGTCGAAGCGCTTCGCGAACGCGACCTCGAACAGCTTTATCTCTCGCCCGCCGCGCGGCGGCTGCTGCAGGACGCGGCGCAGAACTGAGGCAATGGATTCAGGACGATGGATCCCACGTTACACCCGCTCGAAGCATCAAGTGGCCCCACGGTTACCGAGCCGTCCCTAGGCTCCAAGGCCGAGCAGAAGCTCGACCAGCGGATGGGCGAATTCAAGACCCGCCTGCGCGCGCGGGGACTGAAGTCCACCGGCCAGCGCGACGATATCGCGCGCGTCCTGTTCGCGATGGGCCGCCATGTCAGCGCCGAGGAGCTTTACGCCGAGGTCAAGAAGGTCAATCCGCACGTTGGCTATGCGACTATCTACCGAACGCTCCGCTTGCTGAAGGAATGCGAACTGCTCTTCGAGCGCCACTTCGATGATGGCCAGGCGCGCTACGAAGTTGCCGGCGAACATCATCACGACCACTTCATCTGCGACACATGCGGCAGGATTATCGAGTTCGAGAATCAGGATATCGAGCGGCTGCAGCAGATCGTCGCGCGCGAACTCGGGGTCACGCTGAGCCATCATAAGATGGAACTCTACGGGCTCTGCCCGGACTGCCGCACCAAGCGGCCTAGCTGAGCTGCGGCGCACGCCGCGCCGGGCGCTTCCTCGAAAATAAGGCCGGGATGCCCGCCACATCCCGGCCCGCATAATTTCGGACGCCGCGGTCTCCGTCAGGCCGGCGGATTAGCGATAGCCATCGCCTTTTGATACGCGGGCCGCTTGGCGATCCGCTCGAGATATCTGTTGATGTTCGGAAAGGGCGTCATGTCGATTTGCAGGAAATTTTTAGCGGCTCCGAACGCGAACACCATCATGATGTCGGCGGCGGTGAAGTTGTCGCCTGCGAAATAGGGATGGCTGACCAACTCGCTGTCGATGTATTTCAGAAGCTCGATGCTGCGCCCGCTGACCCGGGCGACCCAGGGCGAGGACTGATCGACACCGGGCACGAAGCGGCCGCTGAGGAACAGATGGTTCAGGAACTGCATCATCGCGGAGCCTTCCGCGAAATGCATCCACTGTATGTAGCGCGCGTAGTCGGCAGAATCAGCCGGCACCGCGAGCCTGCCGCCGCCGTGGCGATTGATGATGTACTCGACGATCGCACCCGACTCGACCAGGACGGTGTCGCCGTCGCGGATAACCGGGGCCTTGCCCAGCGGGTGAATCGCACGCAGCGATTGCGGCGCCTCCATGCCCGGCTCGCGCTGGAACTTTTCGAGCTGGTACGGAAGTCCCAGCTCCTCCATCAGCCAGATGATTCGCTCCGAACGCGACATGTTCAGATGATAAATCGTGATCATTGATATCAGCCTCCCGATCGGAGAATTCGATTCGAACCCTCTTTTTATATCAGCCTCGCGGTCTTTGCACGGCGTGGCCCGGGTTTTGTAGTATCGGCGCACAAACTGTTTCCCATGGGAGGACCGGCGATGGCTGAGCAGACCATGCTCCGCGGCTTGCGCGTACTCGACTTCACCCACTATGTGGCGGGGCCAACCTGCACGCGGATTCTCGGCGAACTGGGCGCGGACGTGATCAAGGTCGAGCGCTCGCTCGAGGGCGACCATGTGCGCCAACTGGGAATCGTGGAAGGCGGGATGAGCAGCTACTACTTCCAGCACAACCACAGCAAGCGCAGCTTCGGAATCGATCTGCGCAAGCCCGGCGCCCGCGAGCTTATCTACGCGATGATCCCGAAGATCGATGTCGTGGTCGAGAACTTCGCGCCCGGCGTCATCGCCGAAATGGGCTTCGGCTATGAGAAGCTCAACTCGATCAACCCGCGGATCGTGATGTGCTCGGTGTCGGCCGCGGGACAGACCGGACCGCTCAGCAAGCGCCCCGGTTACGACTATATCGGCGCGGCGCTGGCGGGTGTCACCGATCTGATGGGTGAACCCGACCGCGGACCGTCGGTTCCCACGCTGGCGATGGGCGACGTCTCGACCGGCGTGTCGGCCGCGATGGCGGTGGGCTTCGCGCTGCTCGGGCGCGAGAAGAGCGGGCGCGGCCAATACCTCGACGCCTCGCTGCTCGACACCTACTTCCATATGCACGAGTTGTTCGTGCCGGTGCTCTCGATGCGGCCGGGGCGCTACAAGCCCAAGCGCAACGGCTCGATGCATCCGGCGGGCGCGCCGAGCGGCGCTTACAAGGCGCCTGGCGGCTACATCATGCTGCTCGTGCAACAGCATGAGATGCCGCGGTTGTGGCGCGCGATGGGCCGCGAAGAGCTCGCCGAAGATCCTCGCTTCACCACCAACTCGCGCCGCACCAAGAATACCGAGGCGTTGCGCGAGATCATCGAAGGATGGCTCGCGACGTTTCCCGACCGCGCCGCCGCGCTGGCCGTGCTGGAACGCGAGCGCGTGCCATGCGCCCCCGTGCTCGAGCTGGCGGAATCGATGGCGCATCCGCATCTGCGCGAGCGCAAAACCGTGCGCCGTGTCAGCGATCCCCGGCTCGGCGAACTCGAACTGCCCGGGATGCCGGTCAAGTTCTCGGGATGGCCCGACCGCACCGACCTAAAGGCCTCGACGCTTGGTGAAGACAACGAGGCCGTCCTGCGCGAGCTGCTCGGAATGTCGGACGCCGAGATCGCGCGGCTCGACGCAGACGGCGTGCTGATCAAGGCCGCGAAACCCGACGGCGCTAAATCCGGATCCGATTCTTCGTCGTAGGGATCTCCAGAGGGCTGGTGCGGGCCCGGCGGCCGCGAATCGAGGCGATGCCTGCGCCGCGATAGAATCGCGGTCCGCCGAGGGTCTACCGCGCACCGTGGTCGCCGGGTCGTGAGCATCATCTATCATCGGCATAGGGGCGGAAATCGCTCGCACGTTCATCGGCATGATCACAGCCATGCGGTAGACGGCCGCCACGACCATATCGGCAATCATAGGGACGAAGAGCACCATCATTCGCATCGCGAATGCGGCGGTCACGCATACGACGCGGACGGGCATCAGCCCGCGATCGTAAACGGCGATCCGAACGGTCTGGGGCACTGGCACTTCGACCATTCGTTCGTTCGGATCGCGCTCGCGCCGCTCGATGATTTGCCACATGAATCCGCCCCGGCCGTCTCAGTGTTGACGACTCCCGGCTTGAGCCATCTGCCGCAAGCGGCGCGCCCCCCTCCCCACCCGCTCTCGCCTCCCTGACATTCGTTCCGTTCGAGAATTGGGCCGATCCTGACTGCGGCAGATTGGGGCGCTTTCGCCGCCCGGATCGGAGCCTTCATCGGTTGCGCCTGATGGCGGCCGCGGAGAACTGTTGCCTTGAGAGACGCATCATCGTGCGCCATCACGCAGGTCTGCGACCTTCGCTGAGTCACGCGCTATCGCGCGCGCCTCTTTTCGGCCCTCGCGCTGACGATCTTGCTGACCCTGTTTGGCGCCCGTGCGTGGGCCGGCCCGAAGAACAGCGCGTCACCGCCTCCAGCCGGTATCGTAAAGGACGCCCTCGGAAGGCCGATAGCGGACGTTGCGGTGACGGTGCAATCCGGTGACGGACGCGAGATCGCCCGAGCCGTTACCGACTCGCGCGGCCGCTTTCGCCTACGGCGAATCCCGGCGGGCACGTACGCATTGATCGCGCGGAAGAAGAGTTTCCGCGCCGCGATAGTGATGGTCGCTCTGCCCGGCGAGGCGGGAAGGAGCATGGATCTGGTGCTTGAATCACAACAGGCCCTGACCGTTCCGATAAACGCCAGCCAAATCCGCCCGCAAAACGGCCTGTCTCAGACGGGCACGAACAGATATGCGCTTACGGCCAAAGACATCCAGAACCTTCCCGAAGGCGACGCCACTGCGCTCAACGATGTGATGTTGCAGATGCCGGGGGTGGCGCTGGATCAGAATCAGGAGATTCACATCCGCGGCGAACATATGGGTATCCAGTATCAGATGAATGGTATTATGCTGCCGTTGGACATGAATACCGATCCGACATTCACGCAGCTTTTGAACTCCCGGTTCGTGTCACGCGCAAGTCTGATAGACGGTGTGCTGCCGGCGCAATATGGCTATCGCACCTCCGGGGTTATAGATCTTCAGACCAGGAATGGCTGTGACAGCGGGCCGAATACCTTCACTGTTCTTGGCGGCCAGCGCGACACTATTCAGGCCAGCTTTGAGGCCGGCGGATGCGGTCAACATTTCAGCTATTACGCGACGGGCCGTTTCAACCGGTCTAACCTCGGCTTCAGCTCCGCGACGCCCGCTCCAGACCCTATTCACGACGCGGTCACGCAGGGCGATGGATTCGCGTACGCCACGTGGTCGTTGAACCCGGCCACCACGCTAAGTCTGATCTCGGGCATGACGGTGGCGAGTAATCAATTCCCGAATCAACCCAATGAACCGCCACTATACGAGCTCGACCACATCAACCCGGCGTTCTACCCGTCAAGCATCATCAACTCCGGCCTGAAGCTGAATGACTACTATGGCGTACTGGCGCTCAACGGCGCACTCGGACCACGCACTGACTATCAATTAGCCTACACGGGCCATTATAACGAGCAGACTTTCAATCCCGACCCGGTTGGCGATCTCATTTACCAGGGAATCTCGTCGAAGGTCTTCACCAGCGACCTGTCGAATACGCTCGAAGGCGACCTGACATATCGGCTGGGAACGTCACATTCCCTTCGTGGCGGGTTCTACTTCGGCGAATACGGTGTCGAGTCGGATCAATCTTCGCTGGTGTTCCCAATCGTGATGGGGGAGCCGGCAGCTTCCCCGGTCTCCGCAAGCGCAAACCTGAACAAGCTCAGCCTGGTGTACGGGCTCTATCTGCAAGACACCTGGCGGATAACGGACAAACTCAGCGCGAATGCCGGGGCGCGCTGGGATCGCGTAACGGGATTTACCAACGACAGCCAGTTCAGCCCCACTATCAATTTCGCTTACCAGCCGCGTATCAATACGACCCTGCACGCGGGCTTCGCCCGGAATTTCCAGGTTCCAAACTTTCAAAACGTTTCGCCCGGCATCTTCAGGCTGTTCCAGGGCACGACCGGGGCCCTAGGGACGAGCCCGAAGGGCAACGCCACACCATTCGCCGAAACCGACTACACATGGGACGCCGGCTTTACCCACCGGCTCGCATCCAACTGGACCTTTGCTCAGGATAACTACTTCAGGATTGATCGGCACTACCTCGACGAGGGCCAGTTCGGCTTCGTTCCTCTCGACGCGCCGTTCAACTACGTACGCGGTTACGGGGGCGGGACCGAAAATTCGCTGACCTACAACCGTGACAATCTTGCTCTGCGCGCAAATGTGTTCGTAGCGCGGGAAGAGGATCGCGGTGTCGCCTCCGGGCAGTATAACTTTCCTGTGGGCGAGGTGTCATATATAGAGCGGCACTATATTGTGCTTGATCATACGCCGCTCGTCGGCGCGTCGGGCGGAGCGGCCTATCGATGGCGAAAGTATCAGTTTACCATTGACGTCTTGTTCAGCAGCGGGCTTCGAGGTGGCTTCGCAAATCAGACTCAGCTTCCGCAGGTGTGGCAATTCAACCTGAGCGCGGCGCGAGAATGTGAAATTCCGGCGCTTGGCAACATCACTAACCGCATCGTTCTGCTCAACATCTTCGATCGAACCAATCTCATCCGGCCAGCCAACGGAATTGGCGTCTTTCAGGCCGCATACGGACCCAGGATCACAGTTTACGACGCGGTGACGATCCCGTTGCCGCCCTTGTAGCGACAGAAGTGTCGTCCGCACAAGCCGCCGCGGGCCGGCTGCTGAATCGGCGCGCGGCGCGGTGATGAATGCGCAAGCCAACGAGGATCGATCAGTCGGCGGAAGCGGGGATGAAGAGCAGCCCGTTTGGATGAACCAGGCCGGTCACGACTGGCGTGATGATACCTGTGGCGAGGTCGATCGGTCCGACGGCGCCGTTCGCGTCAGCGGCCGAGAACGTCTTTCCTGGCGCCCAGTAAGTGGTTTTGAGCGAATACGTAGTCTGCCCGTCGGTATCGGTGATCAGCATCCGGCCCGCGATCGCGGTTACGAACACGGTATCGTTGATCTCGACCGAACCCGCCCCCGCGAGGCTTACGGGAATCCGCACCAGGCGCGGACCGGCCGTGCCTGCCGCGCGCTTGATGATGATTTCGTGGTCAGCCTGGCTGTCCAGAACGACATCGCCGAAAGGATCAGAAATCATCGAGTCCGGGTCCTGCAGGTTAAGGCTGATATGAGTCTGGGTCGCGACATCAAATGCGGTGTCGGTGCCAAGAAAAGCCGGCGCGACCGTCGCCTTGGTGCCCGAGAGGCTGGTGAGTCTTACCACTGCCGGTCCATTGTTCGGATTGTTGGCCGGGTTCGACGCGCTGAAGTAGACTTTGTCATCGACGAACACGATGTCGTCGTAGCCGCCACCGTGAGCGGTCGGTGTCACGTTATAGATCTTCGTCGTGCCGAGGGCCGGATCGATGATAACCAGATTCGGGTTCGCGTCTTCGTTCTGCATCGCCCACACGAGTCCGGTCGACGGCTGAAGCTTGAGGCCGTCGTTATGGCCGGCGACGGTGAACGTCCGCTTGATGTTGCCGTTCAAATCATACTCGACGATCGTGCTCGTCGCGCCGCCCGAACCGTCCGGATTGCCGCCATTGCCGTAACCGATCCAGACTTTGCCCTGCGCCCTCGAGTAGGTGACGGAATCGGGATCGAAAAAAGTTGTTCCGTCGCTAAGCGCGAACTGCGATATCGTGTAGGGCGCGACCGGAACCGGCTGCGCATAAACGGGAGCGACGGCCGCCGTTATCAAAAGGCTCGCGCCGGCGATCGCAGCGCCGGTGATTTTGCGCACCAAGGCGCCGCATGCTTTTGTCCCCATGGTTGAATGGATCCTCCCTATGCTGTCGCGCTTCAGCACGACGCATTGGAGGAGACTATCGCTTGACTATTAAGGCCCGGTTAGACCGGCGAGAAACATGGATGACGTGTCGCTATACGAGAGCACATCATACCCGCAGCGTGCGCGATGCGGACGGGAGCGGGTGGATCGGACGGGACTTAGCTAAATCGTGCGTCCAGGCCGTCGGTCTGGCAATGACTTACCAACAGGAGTCCCGAATAGATCCATACTATAGATGCGATGAGTTCGAGCAGCCCGATGAGAAAAGAGGTCGTGTCGTCCCAGGTGCTGTCACGGCGGCTGCTGGCTATTGTGTCGAGTTCCGCGCCGGACCGTCTCGAAGCGGCAATTGACGGAGCCGGATCGGTGTCCTCACCCCGCAGCGTCCACAGCAGGCCGGGTGCGTGATCGATAGTGGCACTCTTCGCCGCGTGCCAACCGACGCGGGAATCCCCGATGCCGTAATCGATCCAACGCGTGGACTGCGAAGCCTGATACGCACTCGTATCCCGCGCTATGTAGCCGGCGGTGGCGCCACGTTCGATTGTCGAAATCGCCAATGGTGCGGCCGCGGCGGTTTGCGCATTAGCCGGAGCAAGCGCGGCCCCGATTAAAAGACCCGCTACGGCCACAGCAATACGGGCAGGTATATGGATAGACCGGGCCCGTGCTCTTGAAATCATGAGTGAATTAAACCTCCCTTTCGCTATCGCAGATCATGCGATGCACAGGAGAAACACTATCTGCTGAGTATTAAGTTCCCGTTAGATTGGCAAGACGCGCGGATGATCGTTCGCGTAAACGCGATGCGCGAGCCGCGTAAATCCACGACAACGTGACGTTGTCGTTCAGGACAACCGAAAGTGTCCGTTTGCCAGATGCAGCAGGATATTGCTGTTCAGCGCACGTCAGCAGTCCGCTGTCACGCTCGATTCTCCGCTGTGCTCGGGCGACGCCCGCTTCGCGTTACATCGTCGGCTGGAGCGGACAATAGGTCGCGCGGATCAAGCCTCCGGACAGCGCGAACCATGCCGAGTGCCCGATCGCACGCATCAATGGCGTCCCGGCATCACTTTCGACGCCGAGCCGGCTTTGCATCAACTGGGTGATAATGCCCGGCGGCGAGGGCAGTTCGAGCGTTCCGAGGGTCTGCTCGGGCTCGATGCTGGCCAGCTTGCGCGCCTCCTCGATCGCCGTATCGAGGCCGCCGCCGCGGTCAACCAGCTTGAGTTGGACCGCCTGTTCGCCGCTCCATACGCGGCCTTGTGCGATCTGATCGACGCGCTCAGTTGAGAGCGCGCGGCCCTGCGACACCAGGTGCACGAAATATGAATAAGTATCGCCGAGGATCTGATTCTGAAACATCTGCTGCTGGGCGGGCGTGAAATCGCTGAACGAGTCGAACATCGAGGCATTGGCGCCCATGGCGATCGCGCCGCTGTTGACGCCAATGTTGCGGGCGCCCGGCGCGACGTTGAACTTGCCGCCCAGCACGCCGATCGATCCGGTAATCGTGCCCGGCTCGGCGATGATCTTTTGCGCTGGCATCGAAATCCAATAGCCGCCCGACGCGGCGTAACCGGACATGCTGACCACCAGCGGCTTTTTCTTCGCCAGCAACTCGGCCGCGCGCCGGATCAGTTCAGAGCCGATCACCGATCCGCCCGGCGAGTTGATTCTGAAAACCACCGCCCGCACCGAGTCGTCGTCGCGCGCCTGATTGAGCGCGTCAACGATATCGTCCGAGCCCATCGCGGACCCGCCCGGCGAGAGGACCGGATCGAAGCCGCCCTGGCCGCGCTCGATTGCGCCGTCGCCATAGATCACTGCGATCCGGTCGCCGTGGCCGAAATGCGGGATCAGCGGGACCTGCTGATAGTCGTCGTAATCGACCAGCGAATGCTTCTCGCCGCCGTAGTGCTTGATACGATCGTCGAACTGGTCTTCGTATTCGAGCCGGTCGACCAGATGCGCCGTTTTGGCGTCGGGGGCCGCGAGCGGCGCCCTGTCGATCGCGGTGCGCACCAGGCCGGCGTCGAGATTACGCTCGCCCGCGATTGCGTTTACGAGCTGGCCGTACAGATCGCCGACCAGCGCCTGATCCTCCTCACGCTGAGCGGGAGTGAAGTCCTTCTCGGTGAAGATGTTGGCGGCATCCTTGTATTTTCCGATCGCGGCGAAGTTGGGTACGATGCCGGCTTTGTCGAACAGGCCGCGCGCGAATACCTCGCGCATCCCAACCCCAACCATTGCAACCTCGCCCTGCGGCATCAGGGAGACCTCGTTGGCGGCCGCCGCCACCAGGTAGGGCAGATTGCCCGAGTCGAACTCGCCGGCGGTTTCGATATAGGCCTTGGTCCACTTGTGATGGCGCGCGAAGCTGCGGATCAGATCGGCGAGCTCCTGCGCCTGCGCGAATTCCATCTGCGGGTCGATCACCTTGATCGCAAGCCCGACGATCCGCGGGTCGCGAGCGCCGCGGTCGAGCGCATCACGCGCGATATTGAGCGGAGTTTCATCCTGCGTCGAAACCAGTTGGCGCACTCCGTTATCGTCGCGCTCGACAACCGGCCCCGTCAGCGTCAGCACCAGAACCGATCCGGATGACACGCGATGCTCCGCCCAGTTCGCCACATGAATGATCACGGCCAGCACCACCACGGTGATTACGATTCGCGTGAGCCATCGCAGTATCCATCTGAACATCCGTTCTCTCCTTCGATTTGCGCCCTGCCATCCGCTCTGGAGCGGCTATCCGCTTGAAAAGCGGAGACCGAAGTCCGAATGATAGCCACCATGTTATCGCGGCGAAACCGGCGCAGTGTGCGCCCGACTCCGATGCCGGCGCTCGAGGGCGCCCGGCGGCGCGGTTACCTCACCTGTGGCGGCGCGTCGGATGCGTGACGCAATCCGCGCCGATTCGGGCGATCGCACGGCGCTCCTGATGAGCGAACGCCCGATGGGGCCCGCGCACTACCGGATCGTCGCACTGTGCTTTCTTGCCTGGATTTTCGATTTCTACGACCTGATCCTCTACTCCTTTCTGATGGTCCCGATCGCCCGCGACCTCCATCTCGGGCGGCTCGAGGCCTCGTTCGCGCTGGGCCTCTCGCTCCTGATGACCGCGATCGGCGGCCTCGCATTCGGTTTCATCGGCGATCGCTTCGGACGCCGCCCGACGATCATCGCATGCGTGATCATCTACGCCGCCGGCACGATGCTCTGTGCGGCCTCCTTCAACCTGCTCGAGCTTTTGATCTATCGGTCGATAACAGGAATCGGGATCGGCGGCGAATGGGCCGCGGGCCAAAGCCTGATCGCCGAGACGATGCCGCCCGCGCGGCGCGCGCGCTACGCCGCCTACGTCCAGGTCGGAGCGCCGCTCGGCGTCTTCATGGCGGCGTTGCTTTCCGGTTATGTCGAACCGGTCATCGGATGGCGCGCGGCCTTCGCGCTCTCCGCGCTACCCGCTTTCGTCGTTGCGCTCGCGGTCTGGCGATGGCTCCCCGAAAGCGACGTGTGGATTCGCGGACTCGCGCGCGGGCGATGGAAGCTCGGCGAAGAGCTTCGCTCGCTGCGCCCCTACGCCCGAATGGTCGTGATCCTGTTCTTCGTTCTGCTGATCAACTCGGAGGCGTACTGGTTCACGTATAGCTGGATGCCCGGTTACCTCGAGCTGACGCGCCATCTTGGACGCCGGCACGCGAGCCGCCTGATGATGGGCATGCAATGTGGCGCGCTGATTGGCTACGGAAGTTTCGGCGCGCTGGCGGATCGTTTCGGGCGCCGCCCCGTGTTCTCGGCTTTTGCCACGATGATCGCGATCGGGCTTCTGCCCGCGACGCTATTCTGGAATTGGGCGAGCCGCTTTTATGGCCTGATACCGGCCGCGATGGCGTTTGCGGGAATCGGCACCGGAATATGGGCGGGCGTCGGCCCGATCTGCTCCGAGCTGCTTCCCACCCGGATGCGCAACAGCACGCTGGGGATGCTGCTCAATGTCACGCGCGGAATCCAGTTCTTCACCCCGATTGCGATCGCAATCCTGAGCACGCGCCTCGGACTTGGACCCACGCTCGCGATAGGCGCGCTCTTCTCACTCGCCGGCGCCGCGCTGATATGGGCGATCCCCGAGACTCGCGGCCGCTCGATCACGATGCTCGACGACGCCCCCGCCACCACCGGTTGAGCATCGCGTCGCACATCGCGGTTCGTCGTGAGGACGATTAAAAGATCAACGCGGCGCAGGTATCAGGCGCGTTTCGGCGCCGTCGAAATAAATCTCCGTCGCGCTTGAATTCGCGGCGCCATGGAATTCGCTCAAATGGAGCGTCGTGGTCGCCGACATTCGAGCCTGCGGAATTGCCCGAGTCACGGTGCTGACGATCTGTTTCACCGATCCCGCCGGCGATGCGCCGCCAGCGAATGCCTCGTCGATGACGCGTCCCGGCGCCAGCTCGTGGGCGGTACCCACGGCCGGCGGCGCCTCGATTCCGAGCGCCCGCACGATCGTCGCGCGCACGTCGAGGTTGCCGGTGGGCATCGTATCGACGAAATGCGCGCGGAAATCGGGGCCGGCGATCGCGCCGAAGTTGTGCAGCTCGCGCGCGCCCATCGCTCCGTGCATCCCCATCCCGGTCGTGAACCGCGCCGTGTTCAGGTCGGAGAAAATAAGCCCGTCGATCGGCGTAACCAGCGCGTGCGAGCGATTATCGACCTGTTCCCGGCCGAGGCGGTTGATTATCCACGCGGGTTCGAGCGGCCCGGTCAATCCAACGTTATTGTCGTCGGGCAGCTCGCGAAACGAGATCACCAGATCAGGATCGCGCTCCGGATTCGCGCCGCCGCCGAGCCCCGCCATCTCCTCGCTGAACGTCCCCGCGATCCATCCGCGATCGCCAGTGCTAGCCCGGCGACTCGCGTTCGCGCCGCCCGCGTTGTCCGATTCGCTCGCCGACGAGGCCGCGCTGAAGACCGCGCCCGCCCAGGGCTGCGCTTCGATGAAATCAGCAATCCGCGCGAGACGCTCGCGGATCGCCCAACGGAACGGAAACGTCGCGCGCGACAGATAAATTAATTCGCTGCCGCCGTTCGGCACGACGCGCACGTCGTCGCTTTCCGCCGATTCCTTGAGTCCATGCGCCGCGAGCAGGCTCGCCAGATCGACGCGCTCCTTGATCGTCGCGAAGCCGTGATCCGACACGATCATCAGGTCGGTGCGATCGCCGATTCCGAGCGCGCGTATCGTCGCGCGCATCCGCGCGAGATTCGCGTCGCAGGCCTTGAGCGCGCCGATCGCCGCCGCCGTTCCGAGTCCCGCGATATGTTGCGTGATATCCGGATTGTGCTGCCAGAACACGATCAGCGCCGGATGGCCCGCCGCCACGGCGGCCTTCGCGGCCGGCAGCGCCTTATCTGTCACGATACGGGTGAAGTAGGCGTCGCGCGCCGCGGCGGGAACCGCCTCGGTGGCCGACATCGGCGGCTGCGGGCCGAAACTCGCCGCCGCGCCGGGCGGCTCGATCATATCGTCGCTCACAAATAGTAACCGGCCGCTCTGCTCCGCCTCCGCCACCTCGGGGCTGTCCAATGCGACCGCGTCGTCAAAAAAGAAAGTCGGACCGCGCTTGCCGATTATCGCGACGTAGCCGCCGACTCGTGCGACCTGTTGTCCGAGCGACTCCGTCCCGAGCAGGCCGCCGTTCATGAATCGTGGCCCGTTTAGAGCGGCGAGCAGATGCGAATCTTCGATCAGATCGCGCGACTGCGTTAGCAGCTTCGCACGCTCCGCCTCGTCGCCGGCGTTTCTCGGCAGCGCACGATCGAAATCGACCGCGTCGCCGCCTATACCGCTGCCCGCTGGCGGCAATCCGGTCGCAAGCGTCGCCGCATTGACCATCGTGACCGTCGGATAGACCGCATGATGGTTGGCGAGGAGCACGCCCTCGCGCGTCATCGCAAGCAGATTCGGCGTGTTCGCCGCGGTCACGAAATCAGGACGCAGCCCATCCCACACCATCAGGATGAAGATGCGTCGCTTAATCGCGGGCGTCGCTGGCGCTGCGCCGGACAGCGAAAGCCGGACGCCGGCGAGCATCCATAGAACGGCGAAAAGAGCGATCAGCCGAAAGCGTGAGGCGGGGTTCATCCCGACGATTCTAGCGAAATCCGATGCGCCGGAACGATTCCGCCGCGACCCTCGATAGTCCGTTCGCGCCTTGTGCGAGGCCGGGCGAGACTCAGCCCTTCAGATGTTCGACGAACCAGTCACACGCGGGTTTCGAGGCCGACTCGAAGTCCCGCACGTAGGCGTCGAAATGGCCGCCCTTCAGAATCACCAGCCGTTTCGGTTCGCGCGCCTCGCCGAACGCTTCGAGCGCCTGATCCGCCGCCGCGACGTGGTCGCCCTCGGCAACGATCATCATCAGCGGCGTCGGGCTGATCTTCGCGATATAGCTCCCCGGTTCGTACTCGGTGATCATCTCGATTGTGCGCAGCGTCACCTCGTTACGCCAGGCCGGCGCACGCGTGCGGCCGGTTTCGAGGAACCACTCGGCGGAGTCCACCGTCGGCAGCGCCGAAGGAACGAGCGGATCGGCCGAGACCACCGGCACCATCGCCGGGTTGGCGCCGTTAAACCGCGCCTCGCGGTCGGCGTCGAACTGCGCACGCAGTTCGCCCATCATGTCCTGGCGGATGAAGCGCTGGAAGTTCCGATAGCCGCTGATCAGCGCCACCTGCGACACCACGCATCGCACGCGCCTGTCGATCGCGCCCACCACCAGCGCATGTCCGCCGCTGTAGCTCGAACCCCATACGCCGATTCGTTCGCGGTCGATTCCCGGCTGCGCCCGTATCCACGTGATCGCGTGGCGGTAGTCGCGCACCTGCGCCCACGGATCGATCTCCTGGCGCGGCTCGCCGTCGCTCGCGCCGAAGTTGCGATTATCGAAGACCAGCGCCGCAAGGCCGGCGGCGGCGAAGCATTCGGCGAAGCGGTCGAGGTACATCTCCTTGACCGCCGAGAATCCATGCGCCATCACGACTGCGGGAAGCTTCGCGCCCGCGCGCTCGGGCGTATAGAGCCATCCACGCAGCGTGACTCCCTCGGCGTTGAATTCGATATCCTTGCGCATTTTTCACCAGCTCCGTTTCTGCTGCTTCTCCGCCGCCGTCCCGCAACTCAGTCGCCAGTATAGTGCGGCTTGCGTTTCTCGACGAAGGCGCGCGCCGCTTCCTTCTGATCTTTGGTGTTAAAGGTCATCATCTCGTAGGCGAGCGAAGCGTCGAGGATCAGATTGGCCTGCTGCTTCAGCCACTTGTTTACCGAAAGCTTGCTCCATCGGATAGCCCACGTCGGCCCGTCGGCGCGCTCCTGCGCGAGTTCGCGCGCCCGCGTCATCACCTGTTCGGGAGCGACGGCGTAGTTGACCAACCCCATTTTGGCCCCGTCGGCGCCGTTGACCATATGTCCGCGCATCAGGAATTCCTTGGCGCGCGACGGTCCGATCAGGAGCGGCCAGATCACCGCGCCGCCGTCGCCCGCCACGATTCCAACCCGCACGTGCGTATCGGCGAAACGCGCCTTTTCCGCGGCGACCGTGATATCGCACAAAAGCGCGATCGTCGCCCCAAGGCCGATCGCGTCGCCGTTGATCGCGCCGATAATCGGCTGCTCGACATCGAGCATCCGCTCGACGATCCGCCGCGCCTCGGCGGTCGTGATCCGGCTCGGGCGCTTGGGCTTCACCTCAGCCGCCGGCGCTCCGTCCTTGCCCATCAGCGACCCCGACGCCATCGCCTTTACGTCCCCGCCCGCGCAGAACGCCCGGCCCGCGCCGGTCAGGATAATCGCATTGACCTCGTGGTCGTCCGCGAGATCGAGCCAGATCGTCGAAAGCTCATGATGCAGCCCCGGGTTGACCGCGTTGAGCGAATCCGGCCGGTTGAGCGTGACCGTCGCGACGCGGTCGGCCTTTTCCACCTTGATAAATTCGTAATGGCTGTAATCGGACATGGCGCGATGCTCTCCTTGGAAATTTTCTAGAGCTATACACCCCGCGCGCGCCGCCGCGCCAACCGCCCGATCCGCCGAATCAACCGGTTGATAATCGCGCGCGCACCGCCCGCCTCAATGATGCGGCCCGGTTGCCGATCTGTTAATTTTGGCCCGGATAAGACCAGGCGGAGGTAGAGCAGGTGCGGATTGCTTTAATCGGGCAGGCGGCGTTTGCCGAACGGGCGCTCGAGGTGCTCCACGCGCGCGGCGAAAACATCGTCCATGTATATGCCCCGCCCGAAGTTCCCGGCGCGCGTCCCGATCCGCTCAAGACCAGGGCGCTCGCGATAGGCCTGCCGGTCAGCCAGCCTGAAAGCTTCCGCACCGACGAGGTGTTCGGCCATTTCAAATCGCTCGAGGCCGACCTCGCGATCATGGCCTTCGTCACACTGATCGTCCCCGAGCGGATTCTCTATGCGCCGCGCCTCAAATCGATCTGCTTCCATCCGTCGCTACTCCCGCGCCATCGCGGCGCGAGCGCGATCAACTGGGCGATAATCCAGGGCGATGCCGAAACCGGCGTCACCTGGTTCTGGCCCGACCGCGGTATCGATACCGGACCGATCCTGATTCAACGCCGCGTACCAATCCATGACGAAGACACCACCGGCTCAATCTACTTCAAGCGCCTCTTCCCGATCGGAATCGACACGATGGTCGAGGCGGTCGAACTGATAAAGCAGGCAATGGCGCCGTCCGTCGCACAGGACGAACGCGACGCGACCTACGAGCCGCCGTGCCGCGACGAGCATGCGCGGCTCGATTTCGATCGTCCTGCGCGCGAGATCTTCAACCTGATCCGCGGATGCGATCCGCAGCCCGGCGCATACTGTAATCTCGGCGCCGAGCGGATTCGCCTTTTCGAGCCCGCGCTCGCCGATCCCGCCGCCGGCCTCCCGTCCGGCACGATAATCTCGATCGATAAGGCCGGGATGAAAATCGCGCTCAGCGGCGCGTCCATGATCGTAAAGCGCGTGCGCCTCGAGTCGAGCGGTAAAAAAGTTGCGCCCGAGGAGCTCGCTCGCGCCGGACTAATCGCGCCCACGGCACGCCTGCGATGATCCGCAACCCGGCTTGTGATGCGAAGCTCGAGCGGACCGAAGCGGAGTGATCGGAGATGAAACTTTGCGTCGGCACTGCCAAGGGCGTTGTCTTGATAGACCCGGATCGTACGATCCCGCTGCTCGCGCTTGCCGATCCGTCGTCGGTCTGGTGCATGGCGCAGGATTGCGACGACCCCTCCGTGCTCTATGCGGGCGCCGTCGATAACGCCCATTTCGGCAGTGCGCGCGGACGTGCCACGCTCGCAAGATCGCTCGACGCAGGACGTTCCTGGAGCGATATCACTCCGCGGATCGCGCGCGAGGATGACGTATGGGCGATCGCGGCCGCCCCTGACCGCTCCGGCGAACTCTTCGTCGGCACCTCGCACGCGCGCCTTCTGCGGAGCCTCGATCGCGGTCAAACCTTTCGCGAATGCGCCGCCTTTCTCAATGTCTCGGGACGCTCGCGATGGACCGGTCCGCTGCCGCCCCATGTCCCGCACGTCCGCTCGCTCGCCTTAGACAGCTCCAAGCCGCCCGCCCTATACATCGGCGTCGAGGAAGGCGGCGTAGTCCGCTCGCGCAATCGCGGCGAAACCTTCGAGGTGGTGTCCGGCATCTCCGACGATGTTCACTGCCTCGCCTGCGATCCCGGCGACCCCGCCCAGCTCTATGCCGCAACCGGCGAGGGCCTCTTCGTCTCGCACGACGCCGGCGCCTCGTGGCGGCTCGCGCATGGCCTTAGCCGCTCCTACGCCGTGCCGGTCTTCGCCAGCGGCGCCGGCGTGGTTCATGTCGGCGCGGCATCCGGAGCGCCGCCGCTATGGTCGCGCCCGAACGTCGGCGCCGATTCGGCGATCTTCCGCAGCGTCGACGGCGGGATGAATTTCAAGGCGCTCGTGCAGGAGCCGTGGCCGGTGCGCGCGATGGTGATGCGGATGCGGGCCGACCCGCGCTCAGACGGCGCGCTCTTTGCAGTTACGACCGATGGATACGTCCTTGGTATCAGCGGCGGCCCCAGCCCGACCGTCACAACCATCGCGCACCGCCTCCCCCCCGCCTACGACTTCGCCATTTTGGAATAGCGAAAGAGGATTCGGTCCGAGGCGTCCTAATGTGCGGCGCCTGCTGGCAAAAGTATTCGACCAAACCAAAGAAGTGGCAACCCAGCGGCCTTGCGCGCGCACGGACGGTAGTCAATTGAGATGAAATGAAAACCCCAGCTTAATGGAGGTTAGCGCATGGAAACGCTGAATCAGGCGATGCAATGGCTCAACAGCTTTGACCACCTTATCGACGTGCTTAATAAGATCCCCCATGTAGTCAAAGTACTGCTGGCGATAGCGGCGGTACCCAGCAACATCCTCTTCAGAGCGGCGCGAAAATTCTCCCCAGGAACTGGTCTGGCTCCCGGGTACTATAAGAACTTCCTCGAACCGGTTATGAGAGCCGACGACGGACCCTCGGAAATCCTTCTTTGGATGTCGGCCGCCGGGGATCTTTTGACCGAAAATCGATCGCGGTTCGAGAACAGCGGTAAGGGCAAAACCGAACTGACAGATTACGACAACCTCTCGGTAGGGAAGCGCCAGGAAAAGCGCACGGTTCTAATAGCGAAACAGAGCGACGGTAGGCAGATCGGGCTCGATTTTCCGCGCACGTTGACGGGGGACGATCTCTTTTTGCTGATCAACAGACCCGCAGCGCGATGGCTGCGATGGTTAGGCGGAGAGGATGCGGTGGAGAGGAGAGAGTTGAGAAACTTCTGGGAGACGTTGAGCGACTACATCCGAAAGGGCAACTATCAGACGAGGATCAAGGCCTTCTGCGGCGACCCGGCGTCCGCCCAGACAGATGCTCACGATCTCAAGAATTGGCCTGAAATGTTAAAAATCACGATCCCGAAGCCGAATCTCCTGTTGCGAGCAATTGGGTTCTAAGCTCCCCGTCCGATGAGTTGGGGCGAGGAGGACGCCGTGCCCTCTCGTTTTAAATTAAGGAATTCTAGCCTTATATGAGCACCGCGAAGGTCGCCATTACTATCGATCGTGAACTCCTCGGACGTCTCTATTCGCTTGTGGAGAAGAACGCGTTTCCCAACCAGAGCAACGCGATCCAGAAGCTGTCGAGGAGAAACTCGCCCGGCTGGATCGCACGCGGCTTGCCCGCGAGCGCACTAAGCTCCACCCGTACCTGAAGACGCAGACGCCTGTTGACAGATACACGAAGAAAAAGCGAAGATGAGCCGTGGACAGGGCGGCAAATCTCTTCGATACGGCCTCCTCCGATGCGGCGATCGAACCGCAGCGTGATGTAACCTTCCTCGATCTGCCCGTCCGCCAGATTCTCAACCGATGCCAGAATCCACAGATGCCGTTCCGATGGACGATCAATCCGTATCGCGGATGCGAGTTCGGATGCGTCTACTGCTACGCCCGCTACACTCACGAATTTCTCGAGATGCGCGATCCGATGGACTTCGAACGGCGCATTTTCGTCAAGCGCGCCGCCGCCGAGACGCTGCAGCGAACGCTCGGGCGGATGCCGATCGGGTCGGACGCGATCGCGCTCGGTACTGCGACCGATCCTTACCAGCCGGCCGAGCGGCGCTTCGGCCTGACCCGCGCGATTCTCGAAGTCTTTGCCTCGATCGGCGGCCTCGACCTTTCAATTACGACCAAGTCCGCGCTGATCGTGCGCGACCTCGAATTGCTCCGCCGGATCAATGAACGGTCGCGCCTCAGCGTCAACTTCTCGCTGATCACGCTGAGCCGCCGTCTGCAACGGATTCTCGAACCGCGTGCGCCGCGTCCCGCTCTCCGGCTCCAGGCGCTCGCGACGCTGGCCGGGATCGGTATCCGATGCAACGTGCTGATGATGCCGATGATTCCGGGGCTGACCGATTCGCCACGCTCGATCGAGAGCGTGATCCGCGCCGCGCGCGAGGTCGGCGCGAGCGGCGTGTGGTGGCGCTCGCTGTTCCTGAAACCGGCGGCGGCGCGCCGCTTTATTCCGTTCGTCGAGCAAGAGTTTCCCGAACTCACCGCGAGAATTTCAGACTTCTATGGCCGCTCGACCTATGCGCCGCGCGCCTATGACGAGTATCTCGGCCCGATTTTCGACCGGCTGAGACGGCGATACGGGTTTCCTGTCGGGAGCCGCGAAGATAATCGCGCAAGGGCGAAATCACCGCCGGGTCGCGCTGCGAGCCAGCTTAGTCTGCTGCCGGAGCCGTCATCTCCCGACGGTCAGTGCCGGATCCTCACTGATGGCACCGGCACGGAGCGGTAGAGCCTGCCGATAATCGATAATAGAAATGGAGGATTTAACGAAACTGGTGCGCGGAGCGGGACTTGAACCCGCACGGTATTTCTACCACGAGCCCCTCAAACTCGCGTGTCTGCCATTCCACCACCCGCGCACAATCACAACCATACAAAGCCGAACCGCCCTTTTACAGCGATCCTAAACGTCTGATCCCGAGGACAGGCGCGGCGCAAAGAGCCGCGCCGCCCGGCTTCGGCGCCCGAGTCACTTGGTCGGCTGCGGCTTCGATACGTTCGGCGTCACCGCCCCGACCGGCATCGGCGGCGCCAGCGGCGCCATCTTTTTCTGCATCACGCTCCCGCTGCCGCCAAAGATACTGCCCGTCGCGCGCCGCGCCGAAGCATACGCCAGAAAAATCGAGGTCGCGAAGAAAACCGTTGCCATCGCCCACGTGAGCTTGGTCAACATGTTGCCCGCCCCGCTCGATCCGAACACGGTCTGGCTCGATCCGCCGAAGACCGCCCCGACCTCCGCTCCTTTGCCCTGCTGCAGCAGAATAATGATGCATAATCCAAGGCAAACCAGAATGTGCAGAGTTACGATAGCGGGTATAAGCATTATAATTCAGTTCAGCCGCGCCCGGATTATCCGGACAAACGCGTCGGCCTTCAAGCTTGCCCCACCGACCAAAGCCCCGTCAATATCGTCCTTGAGGAGGAGCGAATCAACATTTTCGGCGGTGACGCTGCCACCGTACAGGATTCGGATCGCGGTGGCGGTCCGATGGTCGAAGCGCTCGCTGATCACGCCACGAATCGCGCCGTGGGCGGTCGCCGCCTGCTCCGGCGTGGCGTTACGACCCGTGCCGATCGCCCATACCGGCTCGTAGGCGATTATAACGTGCGCGGCGTCGTCGGCCGAAAAACCCTCCATCGCGCTCAAAGTCTGGCGCAGGATCACCTCGACCGCGAGGCCGGCGTCGTGCTCGGTCTGAGTCTCGCCGACGCAGATTATCGGCGTCAGGCGATGCTTGAGCGCGGCGAGAACCTTGCGATTTATCAGAGAATCGGACTCGCCGAAAATGTGGCGGCGCTCCGAATGGCCGAGGATCACGTGGGTCACGCCGAGCGCTTTGAGCATCGGCGCAGAGACCTCGCCGGTGAACGCGCCCTTCTCCTCGAAGTGCATGTTCTGCGCGGCGAGCGCGATATTCGATCCGGCGAGTTCCTGCGCGACAGCCGGGATAGCGACCGATGCGGGTGCGACCAGGACATCGCGGTCGCGCGCGAGTTCGGCCGCGTCGTGATCGATCTCGGCCCGGATTGCGCGAATCAGCGCGCGCGCCTCGATCGGCGTCAGGTTCATCTTCCAATTGCCGGCGATCATCTTGCGGCGCATCTTCGAGTCTCCGATTTGGAATGGCGGCGGCGTGCGACTTCGTTGCGTCTCAGCCTTCGAGCGCCTTGACGCCCGGCAACTCGCGCCCTTCGAGATATTCGAGCGTGGCGCCGCCGCCCGTCGATATATGGCTGAAGCGGCTCGCCCAGGGCTGCGACGCGACGGCAGCGGCCGTGTCGCCGCCGCCAATCACGCTGAAGACGCCCGCCTGATTCGCCAGCGCCTCGCCCACGCGCATCGTGCCCGCGGCAAAAGCGGGAATCTCAAAGAAGCCCAGCGGACCGTTCCACACGACGGTCTTGGCGACCGCGATCCGCGCGATGAATTCCTCGGCCGTATGCGGTCCGATATCCAGGCCCATCTTCGTGGCGGGAATCTCGGTGACGACTTCGGCGCCTGCCCCATCCTCAGGCGACAACGCGACCACGTGGTCGACCGGAAGAACGATCGAGACGCCCTTGCGATCCGCCTCGGCGAGAATCGACGCGGCAAGCTCGAGCTTGTCCTGCTCGACGCGCGAGCGGCCGATCCCGTGACCCTGCGCGCGGATGAACGTATACGCCATCGCGCCGCCGATCAGGATCGCGTCGACCCTGGTCATCAGGTTGCGGATCACGTCGATCTTATCCGAGACTTTTGCGCCGCCCAGAATCGCGACGTAGGGCCGCGCTGGATTTTCCATCAGCGCCCGCAGCGCCTCGAGTTCCCGCATCATCAGGAAGCCCGCTGCCCGCTCGCGAAGATAGCGCGTGACGCCGGCCGTCGACGCGTGCGCCCGATGCGCGGTGCCGAACGCGTCATTCACGTAGACGTCCTTGCCGCGCGCGAGTTCGTGCGCGAAGTCGCGATCGTTGGCCTCCTCCTCGGGATGGAAGCGCAGATTTTCGAGCAGGATCGCCGATCCCGGCTTGAGCGCTTCCACCTGATGGAGTGTTCCGTCGCCGATGCAGTCCGTTGCCAGCGCCACCTTCATTCCCAGCGCCTGCGAAAGATATTCCGCGACCGGCTTCAGGCTGAGTTCGGGCGTGCGCTCCTTGGGCCGCCCCAGATGCGAGCAGAGCACCGCGATGCCGTCCTGGCCGAGGATATAGCGAATCGTGTCGAGGCTCGCGTCGATTCGGCCGGGGTCGGTAATCCGGCCCGCGTCGAGCGGCACATTAAAGTCGCATCGCACGAGCGCCTTGCGGCCGTTGAGCCTGAGGCTGGTGACGGGAAGCGCGGGCATCTTGATTCAGGTCCGGTACGGCGGCGGCGTTGCGACGCTTAAAGCTTGGCGGCGACGAAGGCAGTCACGTCGGCAAGGCGGTTCGAGTAGCCCCATTCATTGTCGTACCACGAGAAAATCTTGACCAGCCGCTTGCCCAGCACCTTGGTGAGCGGAGCGTCGAAGATCGACGAATGCGGATTGCCGTTGAAGTCGGCCGAGACCAGCGGCTCATCGCTGTACTGGAGGATACCTCGCAACTCGCCCTCGGCGGCCTGCTTCATCGCGGCGTTGACGGCCTTATCGTCGGCGTCCTTGGCGAGCATCGCGGTCAGGTCGACTACCGAGACGTTGGGCGTCGGCACGCGCACCGCGATTCCGTCGAGCCTGCCCTTGAGCGCGGGCAGCACCAATCCGATCGCCTTGGCGGCGCCGGTCGAGGTCGGAATCATCGAGAGCGCGGCGGCGCGGGCGCGGCGGAGGTCGCGATGGGGTCCGTCCTGCAACATCTGGTCGGAGGTGTAGCTGTGCACCGTGGTCATCAGGCCGTGCTCGATACCGAAGCTCTCGTGCAGCACCTTGGCGACTGGCGCGAGGCAGTTGGTGGTGCATGATGCGTTCGAGATTATGTGATGCTTCTGCGGGTCGTAGGCGCTGGCGTTGACGCCCATGCACAGGGTCACATCGACATCGTCGGCCGGCGCGCTGATAACGACCTTGCGAGCGCCGGCGGTCAGATGCATCCCGGCCTTGTCGCGCGCGGTGAAGAGCCCGGTCGATTCGATTACGACGTCGACCTTGAGATCGCGCCACGGCAGCTTGCCCGGGTCGCGCTCGGCAAGCACGCGAAACGCGCGTCCGTCGACCATTATCTGGCCGCCCTCGACCTTGACCTGCTGCGCGAGCGAGCCGTGAATCGAGTCGTGCTTGAGCAGATGGGCGAGCGTGCCCGCGTCGGTGATATCGTTGACGGCGACGACTTCGAGGTCTTTCTTGGCGAGGATCGCCCGCATCGCCATCCGCCCGATCCGGCCGAACCCGTTGATTCCAATTCTGGTTGCCACGCCCATCCCTCCCTGACGCCGGCGGCTCCGCATGGGACCCGCCTGCGCACGAAATTTAACCTAACACAATTCTTTGAGTGCGCCATCGAAGTCAATATCCCGCGCGCGTCGCAGAACCTAGGCTTCTTAGGCAAGCTGGCGGGCCATGACGCCCAACGGGAGAGTCACGGACGCGGTTGCTGCGCTCGTTGTCGGCATCACCCCAGGATTCGAGGCAATTGATCAGAATCTACTAATGTCCCCCTTACTCAAAAGCTTGCGCCGAGGGCCGTCGGTGACAGTCAGGCCAGCGCAAGCCGGATCGGAGTTAAGGGTCATAACTGCATCCGATCGGGTCCTTCTGTGGACATATCTGTGAAAACAAGTCAGCGAACGAGTCTCGGCTGACTGCGGAGAGTAGCTAGCAACTGGTAAGATGCAATTCAGCTGGACAAGCTAGGTGAGGCTCTTCGACATGAATCAGCAACCGTTAACCCCTACGGGCTATGAGCTGCTTACTCAATCGGTGTATCGCGCGATGCTCAGCGCGGAGGGCGTTGAAAACGTCGAGGTTCTCCATAACGAAAGTATCGTTGGTCGTTCGGGCGCTAAACACCAGGTTGATGTTCTCTGGCGCTTCCGTCATGCAAAAGTGGAACATATTGTCCTGGTAGAATGTAAGAACTATTCGTCCTCGATAGAGATCGGGCAGGTGCGGGATTTCCTCAGCGTCGTCAATGACATTCCCGGCGCCAGAGGTATTATGGTAACGCGGGTCGGCTACCAGAAGGGTGCGGCGCAACTGGCTGAATATCACGGTATCGGTCTTAAGGTACTGCGACCGCCGCTCGCTGAGGACTTGGAAGGCAGACTCAGAGATATTCAACTAAACGTCAAACTCAGGATGCTTTCGACCCGACCAGAACACGCGATCCAGATCAGGTGGGACCCGCTTGCCCGCGATCAGTCGCAGTTGGATCGTCTTCGGACAGCCCATGTGCCTGGCGATCAAACCACCAGCCAAATTTATGACGCGAATGGCAAGGTAGTGGTTAGTGACCTTGGTCGCTGGCTGCGTGAGAGCTTGCCAGTCCTAACTAAAGAGCCGGGAGGACCGTATCGGCACGTCATCGAGCTCACCGACTCATATTTCAAACTAATCCTTGCAGACGGGACCGTAGAGCTTGTCAAGGCAGAGAAGGTGAATGTTGACTTTTATGTGGAGGGGATGGATGAAAAAATTTACACTATGGCTGATCAGGTAGTGAGGTACATCATTAAGGATTTCATTTCGGGCGAGCTTGAATATGTGATCCGAACCCCGTCGGTCTAAGGCACTCCAGCCTTCAAACACATTTGCTTGTTGGCGAGCTTTGCGACTTCGGCCATCGAGCGGAATTTCGCCCACGCGATATTCGGATCGACGGAATGAAAGCCCTCGAATATCGCGAAGCCGCAATCGGTCTCGGCCATCAGGTTTTCGCGTCTTACCAGCTGGACGACGTCGCAAATGCGCTGGCGATGAGTTTGTTGCGTGGATCAATCAGCCTTTGTTGACCCGGTTCGAAGTCTCGCGCGCAGTGCAGTGCTAACCCATTTGGGAAGTCTCCGTAGTCCGAACACCACGGTGCCGCGATTAGCCTCCAGGACGAGTTTCATGCGCTTTCGTATCGAGGAGTTATCCAGCACCAGTAGCCGATCGGCAAGTTGGTAGACCTCAGCTAAATTTCGGAGACTTCGTTCGTAGCGCCGGCGAACGTCGATCGGCGGCACGTCATGCCCACCCTGGCTTACCCGTTGTCGAACGCGTTCGATCGCCAAATCGGCGCTGCCGAGCCCGATATAAACCACGCCAACATTCCAGTCCTGAGACTTTGCGCGCTTGGCAATCTGTAGGTGAAGGCGACCAGAGAGGGTTGTCTCGACTGCAAAGCTTTGGCGCTTCTCTAGCAATTCGGTCATGCGCTGCACAGCGAGGCGGCCTGCCTGAAACGCGACGGTCTCCGGCGCCTCCCGCGAAAGCTGAGACGCCAGTTCATCCGGTCTTACGATCTCTTCTACATCCGCGATCAGCTTGTCCGCGTAAGTGCTTTTGCCGGCGCCGTTCGGTCCCGCGATCAGCCACAGCCAGGGATCATCGGTCATCTGCGAGACAGCTCTTGGATGATTGTCTCTTCGCCGTCCTCTTCGATGCGAACCTCGAAGCGCCGGCCGTCTGAGGTCTGCTTCACCAGTCTTCCTCTATTGTCGATAAAGCAAATCGGTATGCCGGCAATCTTGAGCGCGTGGATTGCCTCATCAGCGGCCATTCGACCGGCATGCTCAACGCGATCCGAAAAAGTGTCGCCTTCGGCAGCTTTATCCAGCTTCGGCGCGGACCATTCTATGTAGGGAAAGATGCGGGACTCGCCGCCAATGTCATACAGGACATCGAGCGATGCGACGACGGAGATTTTACCAAGCTTCAACTCTCGCTGCTTCAATTCGCGCACCCACGGACTCAAAATGGCGAGGACTTTCCGGCGATCCCCAGCGCCCATTCTAGTGTCGTCGGGAACGAGGAGATCGTAGCGCGACGCAGGTCTGTATTTGGGAAACTTCGTTATCTTCTTTTCGATCGCCTCACGGAATAGAGCACAGAATTGTTTCTCAAGCTCATCACCCAGGTAGCCAGACGGGGAAGCCATCATCACTACCGGCCCTTCGGGATTCTGCCTCTCGGACCGAAACGTCTCTCGCTGAAGTTCCTCATCTGTGGCTCTGGTAACTTCCAACCCGGTGGTCTCGCCCGATTCCCACTTCAGCATGAAATCGGGTGACTCTCCCTCATCGGCCTTGAGGGGATAGGGAAGTATTCCATGGTCAGCCAGCGCCAGCAGATAGAGCGCGACGTAATACCGTTCGTATTGTTTTTCAGTGCGCCCCGCGGTTCGCCTTGGCACGTCGCGAACCATGAGCCAGAAGCGACGAACATCATCGAGCGAACGAAACTCCCAAGATTTCGCGGAAGGATTGTTCGTCCGCTGTTTCTTGGGCATCGGCACGGTCTCCAATTTGCTGACCATATACCCATTATTGCTCAGGATGAGCGCGGAGCGCATCAGTGGACGAGGAGCACGCCGATCCGCCGCTGTGGCGCTCCTCGGGCGACCAACGCGGGGAGGGGGCTAAATTGACTCGATCGAAACCGCTATAATAGCCTCAATGAAGTCGGTTCGAGGATGATGCCGGATCAGGTAGCTGGCGCTGGCGGATTGAGCGTGATGCAACTTCTGCTGGGCACGGGCCCGGTGGTGCAGGCTGTGCTGTGGATACTGGTCTGCTTCTCGGTGGGCAGTTGGGGCATAATCCTTTTCAAGCTGTCACAGATATCGAAGGCGCGGCGCGAGTCCGAGCGCTTTATCACGCTCTTTTGGGAGTCGAAGAATCTGGCCGCGATTCATGGCGCGAGCGTTGGACTCAAGGAGAGTCCGGTCGCGCAGGTGTTTCGCGCGGGCTATCAGGAGCTGCTGCAACTCACGCGCGCCAAGCGCCAGGCGGTCGGCGCCGAAAGCGGATTTTCGACCGACCTGGGCGGAGTCGAGAACGTGACGCGCGCGATGAAGCGGCAGACCAACGTCGAGACGACCAAACTCGAACGCGGTATCACGTTTCTGGCCACGACCGGCTCGACCTGTCCGTTTATCGGGCTCTTCGGCACGGTATGGGGAATCATGACCGCATTTCTGGGCCTTTCGGCGGCGCATTCGTCGAATATCCAGGCCGTCGCACCCGGAATCGCCGAGGCGCTGATCACGACTGCGGTCGGCCTGGTGGCCGCGATACCGGCGCAGATGTTTTACAATTATCTGATCGCGCGCGTGCGGGAGCTTTCGACCGAGATGGATAATTTCACGGCCGAATTCCTCAATATCGCCGAGCGCCATTTCCTGTCGTAGGCGGGCTCGGCCCCCCAATCTCCGATGGCTTTCGAACCGGGACAGCGCGGACAATTCGTCTCGCAGATAAACGTCACGCCGCTGGTCGACGTGATGCTGGTGCTGCTGATCATCTTCATGGTGACCGCGCCGATTATCCAGCAGGGCGTGCAGGTGAGCGTGCCCAAGGTGGCGGCGGCGGCGCTCCCCGGCAAGGAGGAGCAGTTTATCGTTTCGATCACGCGCGATCAGTCGATCTATCTGAACGATACGCGGATGAGCCTGGGCGACCTGACCGGGAAGCTCCGGGCGATCGCGGTCGAGCGGCCGGACCGCGAAGTGTTCGTGCGGGCGGACGAGGCGGTTCCGTATGGGGTTGTAATCCGCGCGATGGCCGCTATCAAGGCCGCCGGAATCGACAACGTGGGGATGGTGACGGAGATGCCGGCGCCGGGCGAGGACGCGGCGGGCGGCGGGTCTGAGCGTGGAATCGCCAAACCGTGACGGCCGCGACCGCAATGAGCGGTGGGGCTATCTGGTTGCGATCGTTCTTTCGGCACTCGGCCACGGTGCGCTTTTTATCCTGGTCATGTATGTGCTGCCGTCCTGGCTGAGCCGTCGGGAGACACCGCCGCCCAACTATACGGTGCAGATGTTCGACAATATTCCGGCAGGGGACCTCGGGACCCATCTGCCGCGGCTCTCGCAGGAAAATCCCAACAAGGTCCGCCGCGCGCCGCGTCAGAAGCCCAAGGTCGAGCAGGCCCATAAGGCGCCGCCGCCCAAGCCGCTTCCCAAGGCCGACAAAAATGCGATAGCGCTCAACACGCTCCATCAGAAGCCCACGCGCACTCCGACGCCCACGCCGCGCCCGACCGAATCGCCAGCGCCCGCGACGCCCGAGG
>VFSW01001759.1_pt1 | contig 33046 bp, 18 predicted proteins | sample 5358111 | NCBI WGS metagenome assembly VFSW01 (sample SAMN11554181, study PRJNA540505) | mine drainage metagenome | isolation source: sediment from site ElyBrook_90M | place: USA: Ely Copper Mine, Vershire, VT | collected 2017
CCAAGGTTTCACCCAAAGCTACTGAACTGCCCGGGGCTCGGTCTTGAAGATTGCATCGAGCATCAGGTTCTGCGCGGCCAGAAGCTCGTGGTTGTCGGTTTGCGTGTATTTGTTGAGCGTGAACTCTACGCTGCTCTGACGGAGGGCAGTTTGCGCTGTTTTGGGGTCGACCTTCTTTTTCGTCGTCAAAAAGCTCGACAGGCTGTGGCGGAATTGGTGGAAGCCGAACCGCTTTACCCGTGCACCCGTCTTGTCGAAGTAGATGGGTACTTCCACCTCGGCCTTAACCTTTTTCCCTTTCTTCTTTATCGTTCTCATCACCTTGATGTTCGTGGTTGTCAGAACGCCCGCTTTAACAGCAGCCGGATACAGGTAGCTCCGAACCAGCATGTTTCCGACTCTCGGCGTCTTCCCCCTGGTGCGGCTACTGGCGAAGATCCAGTCCGTGTCCTTGCCGTACATCGTCTCCTTGCGCCATGCCAACAGGTAAGCAGCGATCACCTTGGTCATAGCGACCGGAGCTTTCGATGCGAGGGTCTTAGGCACATCAACATTACCCCGAATCCAACGCCGTTGGATGTGGATGCAGTTGTTTTCCGGATCCACATCTTTCCACTGAAGCCCAGCAAGTTCGCTGTACCGAATCCCCGTTGCCGCGTCCAACACAACCATCGTCTGCTGCAACAATGGGAGTGCGTTGAACATTAGAAACGTCTCTTTGGGAGTCAGGATGATGGGAACATAGGTCGAACTCGAAGCCGTGACGTTAACTTTCAACATCGGATTGCATGTCTCGGGTATGAGGTCATGCTTTTGCCCGTGAAGGAAAATGTCGTTCATCACTCGGCGCCATTTTGTTAGAGAATCCCATTCCTGACCCTTTTCTCCGAGAACGTCAACGGAGACACTCTTTAGCCATTTTTCAATCTCCAATGTCTTAATCTTTGCGACAAGCAGCTCCTCCCAGCGAGGGAGCAGATGCTTCCTAATAATCAGGCCCTCCGTGTACCTGGTGGTTGAAGCTTTGGGTTTAATGGCATCGTCCGAGAGATTGACCCTAATGTAATCTCTCGCGAGGAAACCAAACGTGACTTTGCTAACTGGAACGCTGGTTCGGTTGATTTGTTCGATAAGCCCCAGCCTTGCAGCTTCAGCACGCGCCCTCTTCTCCGTTGGAAAATCGGAAACTGTTCCTACGAGTAAAGGGGTTTGTTCCGTCCACTTACCATCGGAATCTCGATACGCAAAATACCGCAATTTCCAAACCAGTCCTTGCTTCGTTTTGAATTGCTTCAGACTGCCATCTTGGTACCTCGTGTCAGCCATACTTCTCCTATATCGGCAACCACGGGATACTGCCTAAGCGGTCCGATTATAACGCCCAACTTGAAGGGCGCCATCCACTATGTCTTGCGTTTTGTGCCGGAATTGCCACACATCCGCGCCGAAAGCTCAGATAGTAGAAAACGCCACTCCTTCCTCTCGGCCTCCGGATCGACCGGGTGCGCTGGAATAATTCCAGCCCGTGCCATCTCCTTCACCCTCCGGGGCGTGATCTTCAGAAACTCCGCAGCCTCCTCTGCAGTCACATACGGCTCGAAGCCATAGAAGGCCTGAGGACTGGCATGATTTGCTGCCGTAGTTGAGGAGGATGACGCCATATACGCAGATTAGGGACGGGAGAAGAGAAAGGGAAGGTTTGTAATGCAAAATCGTTCGGCCAAGAGCGAATTTTTAAGGCGGACAAGAAAAGTGAACACCGGACAGATTCAGGAGAATCTCTGGCCGGGGTATTCGATCATCGCGACACTTCGAAAGCAAATCCCTCCAACGCACGCCTCCGCTAATCGACTTGGCAGCCCCGAAGGTGTCTTCGAACGAATTCTTTGGGTCCTCGGCAATTAAGAGCGCGCCATTCCCATACAGTACAAATGATCATCGTCACGTCGCCCACACCGTTCCCAGCATCGGACAACCAGAATCTTCCAACCTTGGTTTCGCAACCCTGCTGCCACACCGATTACGCACTACGCCCGGCAAGTGCTAAAGATCCCGAAATGGCTGCCGACAATACCAGAGGATAGCGGTGCGGTTGTTCGTGGAGCTGTCCTCGCTTAGGTTGCGAGACACGGCAGTTTGCACGACGGCTTGCACTTTTGTGGTTATCGTGAATGAACTTTGGAAAAGCGGAACTGTTTCTAACTCTCGCTCACTGCTCCTGGCCGATGACCTGTCCCGGAGATAAAGCGACGCGCGAATTGCACTCTTTCCAATCAAAACAAGACGACCAAGTCTCTAATGAGGCCATAAAGGGGAAACGTGATTAGAGGAAAACGGATAAGGAAGCTATCCCGCTACCTCGGAGAGGACAGGAAGGGAACGGAAGTTGTGTGCAGTGCTTTAGTTAGCTTGGAGTTGGCGTCCAAACTGCAGGAAGCCGGGTTCTCGGAATCTCCACAATTAGGTGACAAAGTACTGCCTACGCCGGTGGGACCAGTCTCGCTTTTCAATGCAGAAGGGCGGCTCCGGAAACTACGCGACAAAGCAAAAATACAAATAAGCTATGAAGTAGACACTCGTTGGTCTGAATTGCACGGCAGCGAACGCAGAACTCGGTACGGACGCAAAGTCGTCAACTATTACAAGTTCCCTACCGAAATTGATCCGCCTCCTCCCGGAGTGTTGCTCACGATTTCTGAAGACCCAGACAAAAATCGAATGATTTGTGCTCCTGCCGTTATCTATCAGCCCGACTCTGAAAGGCTGATGCACACTGCAAATTTGATGCTGGAGCTTTTTGGAATTTGCGAGTTTTCAGATTCTTCATTGAATACGGTTGGTCCTGCAGCTACAAGGGTGTCATGGGAGATATTGCCTAGGGGCCATTGGGATGTCGATCACCTAAAATTAAGTGTGATACCGAGGTATGGAGTACCAAAGAGGCAGCAGCAGTTGGCCGAAGCGAATCTTCGGTTTCTGTTGGAACATTCTCCGGGTGCGATTGCCGTCGGAGAAGCAGGATTCTCCGGGTACGCTGTCTACGTCTATGATCACAGTAATCTCTGCCTATGTGAGAACTCACGGTACGGGAACGCTACCTACGTGCTGCCGGACAACGATTGGCAAAGTCTGACGAGACTTTCTAAGTCAGAACTGCTGAAGAAACTTGGCGAGGAAAGTAGGATCATCCACGATTCCAATTGGAGGAGCAGAGTCGATCAGCGCTTCAAATCTCCCGCTCATTGGCAACTGCTTCCCGCGGACGCTCAAAAGTAGCCTCAAGATTGCTATTTTGAAAAGAAAAACAGAATACTATCATCGGACAGGCCAATACGATTCGCGCGTTAACAGCACGAAGTTAACTGGATGTCGCCTGACAGAGCTTCCCAGATCCGGCTAGCCCCGCCAGGTAGGCCGTAATCCGGTGTGCTACCTGTTCAGATCGAAGACATAGCCCCATTTCAATATTTCGTTGCTGCGCATATTCGGTAAAATTGGCGGAAGATACGAAGACCTCCTTATCGTCTACAACCACGCACTTAGCGTGCAGCGCAGCTCGATCATTGCGCTCCATAGCTAATGCTCGCGGATCGTAGTAGACCTCGGGGAGCCTGATACCTTCAGGCCATTGGGTCGTAGCAAACCGAGACATGAATCTTCGAATGATCTCACCGTCGGCTGAAGTATCGCCTACTGGACGCTGGATATCGAGGTAGAACCGCACATGAAGATCTAGCTCCTGGTCCATTCGCTCCGCTAAAGCGCGGAACACATCGCGACCTTTGGACACTGCGTAACCAACGACGATCACGGACTTGCGTGCGCGTCGAAAGAGGTCCGAGACGACCACGGCGGTGTCACGTCCAACTGCACTGGATGCTGGGCCAGTAATCACAATATCGATCAGCTCATCCAACGGACTGCGGCAGGCGGCACTTGAAGCGAGAAGATCGAGAATGGCCGCGATGGCGCTTGCGTTAATGCCGGCATCGGAACAAGCTTGGAGACCTGAGCTAGCAGCGACAAGGTTCCCAACGGAAACGAATCTCTCAAGAGCAGTTGCAGTGTAAGGTACGGCGATGCGCCCCGTACGAATAGCAGCAGCCAGTTCGGCGAGTTCTGATCGGGATAGAGACAGTAGTACTTGCATTACGCGGACTCGACTCCTGCGAAGAATTCGGCACCTTGACTCTCAAGTGTGGGGATCACCAGAGAGCGATCTAGGAAATCGTTCTGCATTTCGCAACTTGTTTCGGGTACTAGCAGGCACCCATGACAAGCGCTTCCGTGCAGAAACCTCCGCTCAAGAAAGTTCGTCGGATCATGTTGAGCACAAACCGGATCATTCGAGCACAGCAGACCCTGTGCAAGCGCATTTTTGATGGTCACATGAATTCTGCGACCGGCAAGGACCAGCCCCCCAAGCGTTCCCTCAGTATCAGAACTTCCGGTGTATATCAGGACACCATAGCCCAAAGAAGGAATCGCGTAGATACGTTCGCGCAGAGAACTGGCTGGATAGCCGCAACTCAGAGCAAGACCGGTGAGTAGCAAGTGGGAGAACGAGTGCATCATCCAGTACGCTAGCTCCGGGAAATTGCGATTCGCTCCGGGGTGCTCCTTACCCCACTGCTTGAATCCGCCGACCAACTCAAGCGCCCTCTTTTGAACTCCCGGACCAGAAAGCCACGTGAGGATCGCGTCTTTCTTGAACTGAATGAAGATCCCTTCCCCTTTGTTTTCGTAGGCCGGGAGCCACTTCGTTTCTCGTGCAAGAGACGCTCTCTTAACTCCCAGGTCCAATTCACCGTCCATGTCCGGAGCGGCCGATTCGATCCGAGTGAAGCCCACTTGTGCCACGACTTCGCGCAGTCTATGCACCAAGACTATGCGCTCAATCGAAGACATCCACGGCGATTCCCAATCGTGATTCGGAAGGGCACGAGCGTAGAAGATGCCATCGGGCCTGTCGTTCCCAATTTCAGCTTTTGCTGCGATCAGTGTCTCGAGCTCGGCGACTTTGACTGGCTTCTGATCTTTCTCGGTCTCGTTGGTGCGGGACTGAATCTCGGTCAGGACTTCTTCGTCTGCAAATCCTTCCAATGCCTCCTTGATCTTTGCTTTTTTTCGCTCATATTTCAGTTCGTCGACTCCTGTCACCTGCTCGAGATCGCTCCAGATTTTATCGACAATCACCTTCAATTCCTGATCTCGTTCAGGCAGGGAAATGACACTCATCACTTGCGGAAAATAGGCGTTTGATGCCGATCGAATCAGCAAGCGACTTGGTGCGCCACATGCTTCTGCCGAGAACGGCCCAAGCCATGGGCGTGCGCCCTCGCAACTGCGCAGAGCTTTCATCTCCATCATCCCGGCTTGTGCCATGCTGCGTTCTGCCTTCCCACACTCGCATCGCACCCAAATCTCATTGAGATCTCCGCTCGTCCCACGTTCATCGATGTAGAGTTGCCGACCTTGAGAAGCGCAGTCCGATTTACCAGTATGCACGAAGTCATACCAGTCGATATCTCCGATGTGTCCGGCAGTGCACGCGCGAACGAAGCGAATTGGCACGACTGGATGAGATCGCCGGTCGCGGTCTACAAACTTACCCCGTACCAGTGATTTGCGGTGGACGAGCAGTCGAGTCTGGAATTTGCTCTCCTCCGAGCGTTCAATATTCTGGCTGATGAACCACTCTGGAAATTGAAACGCATAAATCCCTCGCGCCGGCGCAGTCGGATCATTTTCGGCCGGAGGTGGAGTTCTCAACTCGATCGATGGCAGATTGAGTACGCGAGCTAACTTTTGACTGAGTCGCGGCTCAACGATCGTCTCGCCACCAGTTGTCCAAAAGTCGAGCCCAGCCACTAGAACGGAATGTTCTGGGAGATCGAGCATAGCGCCAGGACCGAATGTTGTGATGAGTTGGCTTTGCCGGATTTCTCCGCGTGGTTTCCGTCGAGTCATTGGCCGTCATCCTCCAAGTCAACGTTCTCGAGGGTGCGCAGCCAAATGTTCACGGTCGGCTCAACGTCGCGGAGTGATCGATTTGCTCTAAATTTCATTTTTCGGTTGGATGAAGGAAGGCCTTGCAGCTCCGGGCTAAGAAAGTCATAAAGAAGATGCTGTGCCCCGCCTGTCTCATGTTCGTTGTACTGGAGAGAGATCCCGTGTTGCACCAAATCCTGCGTCGTCTTCGCCCATGAGTCCAGAAGGTCAAGGCAGCGGTCACGCATTACCGTCCTAAGACGGTCTTTCTCACTTGCATCCATTTCCCTGGAATGCGCCTGACTACGATCAACTAGTGCCTGGATCGCGAAGTCGAGCCGGCCGCGCTCGTTCAAAATTTCTTTAGCGCCCAGAGGCGGTGTCATCGGTCGATGTGCATGGCGCACCAATCCGACCAACGCTGCGGCCAGGCCCTTATCGAGCGCTCTCGGCGAAAACGGAGTCACGCTGGTCGGCTCGACCGCACGGTAGAAGCTCTCATGGTATGCCTCAAATCGCTCATAGTGAGAGCGGTCGCGAGGCTTGTGCACGTTCAGGATAGTCACAACCAGACCCGGCCTGTTCGAGTCGCGCCCAACACGGCTCGTTGCCTGAATGTACTCGGCGCTGGACTTGGGCTGTCCGAACACCACCATTAATCCCAACCGTGTGATATCGAGACCAACGGAAATCATGTTCGTGGCGATAGCCACATCGACACGCTTGTCATTGCTGAAAGGGAGCGCGAGCCGCCTCTTTGCCTCAGCAACTTGGGAAGTGTCTACCCGGCTTGTGAGCTCCACTGGCTCATAGCCGATCTTCCGATCAGCGAAGAGGCCGTCCGTTTCGCCAATTCTAGTGCGTGAGCTGTAGCCCTTCAGCCGGTTCTGGACTTCGTCCTCGATTAGCCGCCGCGCCCCGCCCAGTTCACGCAGGCTGTTGAAGTAGCCCAGGAGAGTCATGTATGGATCTGCAGCACTAAACGTCTCTCCCCGCTTATAGAGCTTCTTATGCCACTTCTGTCCAGCCGCAAGCAGCGCGAGATACACACGTAACATCGCTACCTTCGGACTGCGACCCTGCGCTGCGACCCCAACGTAAAGGCGAGCATTGGCTTCGGTTGATTTAAGCGTCTTCGAGAAGAATGTGTCGCGGCGGTCTGGTCCCGGTGGCGGGAAGATGTCCACTACATTGCGGGCAAACAGTGCCCTGATTTGAGCCTCCGCACGCCGCACAGTTGCCGTCGAAGCAATGATCTTCGGCTGAATTCGCTTCCCATCTATAACCTGGCTGCAGAGTTCATCGAGCGCCGTCTCATACAGGCCCACCATGGTTCCCAGCGGGCCGGAGATCAGATGCAACTCATCCTGAATAACGAGGTCGGGTGGCAGCAGCCGCTTTCCGGGCAGATTGTTCCCCTTGAGCGGATCACAAGGCCCATAGAAGCCGGCCTTATCGTGCCGCTCCACACGGCCGAAGAACGTGCCCACTTCGCCGGTCCACGGTAGCGAAGCGAATTTATCAACCGTGGCAATCATGAAGCACGGAAGTCTGCGATAGATCGGCTCATCGACCGCCAGTATCGGCAGCGGCACGCCGCGCCCAAACGCGCAGTCGCGCTTCATGCACGAGACCCGCAGATCCTGAGGATTATCGTTGTTGGGCAGCAGCCGGAATGAGAGCTTGCCAAACTTCGTTCCGCACCACGGGCACTCTTCCAGCGGAATCGGCGAAGGCTTGCGGTCGTCATTCAGGAAGCGGGTTGTACGGGCGCGCGCCGATTCTGAATCACCGTCACCGCGCTTGCCCATACGATTCGGTGTCGCGGCCTTGCCGACCCATAAACCTATCTCAAATGGCCAATCACCGAGCTTATCCGCATCTTTCTGCCGCTCGAGTTCCAGCGCGCAGATCAGCGTGGCTGCACGGCCCAACTGGTCCAGCGTCAGCAGCCGCAGCGTATAACGCATCAAGACGCTTAGCCCAGCCGATGCGATCCCCGGGTTCCGCAGCCGTCGCAGAACCAGCGTGAATGCAGCCAGTCCCAAGTACGCTTCGGTCTTGCCACCGCCGGTCGGGAAGAAGAGCAGATCCACGACGTTACGGTTGTCGTCGGTGGGATCGGCGAGGCTCTTCAGGTTCATCAGCAGAAACGCCAACTGAAACGGCCGCCACGCAGGCTTGATCGACTCGGGTGCAATGCCCTGCATTACGCCCTGGCGCTGCCTCGCCTGCGCCGCCATGCACTTGTTTGCCAGCCGAAACGCCTCAAGGCACTGTTCGTCCGTCAGCAAAGCAATCCCTTGTTCGATTCTGTTGGCTGCGAATCGCGCACGGCTTATCAACTCCACTCCGGTTTCGTGCCGCCTCACGGGCTTAGCCGGAACCGAGGCTTCCTGCTCGTCGATCCACTTGCGATACTGCGTCACGAGCGGCGCGAGCTTTGCCTTCGCGTCGGCTCCATCTGCCAGTGTGGCCAACTCGTCCATTGCAAGGACCGCACCCGCAATATCCGCGCGGTGATCGACCTTCTCTACCTCGGCCTGCGGAATCCAGCACGTCCGGACGAGCGAGCAACAGCCGACCTTCTTCTCATACGTGCGGGTTGCAACGTTGTGTCCTACTGCGTACTCGCCGTCATCACGGTATTGCAGGTCTGCCAGCTTTTCGTCCCAATCTTCGCTCATGGATCCGCGCAGGTCTGGGCGGCGCAGAAACTCTCCCGCACCGATCTCGAGCGCCACTTGAAAAGCAAAGGCCTCGTCGCGAACTTCGTCCGGCTTTTCTGCCCGGCGATTTACGACAAAGAAGGATGCCGTCCTTGCCCCCTTCGGCATATCTGCGCCTTCGGACAGAAGGCCCACCGGACGCGTCACCCAGGCCACAGCCAGTCCATCGCTGCCGGGAATCTCCCGCTCACGCATCCTGTCTGCAGCTTTTGCCAGGTCCAGCGTCATCGTGGCGCTGCGGGGAATGCGCTCCCATTCTTCGGGAAGCGTGCGGCGTTTGTAGTCGCCCCAGCTAACCTTCACTTCGAGCGAAGTAGCTCCAGCACCCACCAGAACAGTCGCACCGATGGATGACGGAAAGTAGCGCATGCGGCCGGAGGCGCGCTCGGCAGGATTAGCGTCATCGTCGCCGCCTTCGGCGGCTTCGTCGACTTCTTCTTCGGCGGTTTCGTCGCGGCGTTGTTCGGGCCGTGCGCCTAGCGGAACAAGAAAGCCGGTCAGGTACCAACGCGAAGGCGGCACCGAAAGCAATTCCGCTGGGTCGCCAACTCCGTTGGTGGGACCGACGAGGTCCAGTTCCAGAGCCTCAACTAGCTTGGTGCGCACTTCTGCCGCGGACATCTCTTCCGGCATGTGGGCCTATTCCTCTTCGCTGGGTGCAAAAAGCGGTGTGTCTGTAATCTTAGTCCGATTTTTTCGAGCGGTCTTCGTTCGGCGGCCAGCGCCAGCGTCCCAATCCAGGGCTTCGGCCTCTTCGGCGGCGCGGCGCTCTTCCTCGGCGCGCTGGCGGTTCAGCTCAAGCAGGCGGGCCAGTACCTCGTCGTGGATTGCCTCCGGCCACTTGTAGCGGTACTTCTTCTTTTTGGGCCGGCCGTTTTCGTCCTCATCCTCTTCATCGTCAAACTCGGAGATGAACTCGCTGACGGGCTGGATATCATGCCAACCGTACGCATCGAGAACCGCGCGGTCCATAGCGGCGTGCAACTCACGCAGGCGGACGATGTCGGGCGAGTCCTCGTTCGGATCGTGGAAGCGGTTGTATGTCTTGGTCAAACCTTCATCATTGCGAGACATCAGATTCGACCGAAAATCGGAATAGTCGCTTCCCGCCTGTTCCAAGCGAGCATTGATGTTGTACTCGTGAGGGAAAGGAAAGGTCTCGAAACAATCAGTTGGAACATATACCGGGTCGTCCTTCATCGTGGATCCGAAGAAAAGGGCCCAGAGTTCATGAATTCGAGATTGCATCACACAGAAAAACGAGAATGAATCCCGCGGGAAGACCTTGAGTTTCGTGCTCCAAATTATGCCTGTTGGAACGAACGCAAACGTTATGTAAGAACCTGTTTGCGAACAGGCAAGGACACGATGTAAGCCTTGAACAGCTGCAACTAGTCCGGGACGGGTCTCACCATACTGCCACCATCGTTTTTGCCGAGAGGCACGGTTGTCAGAGTCTCTCTCGGGTTTCACCTTTTCCTTAACAAGTGCGAAAAGGCTGGGCCATTGCATCGCCTCGTTTTCGGTCATCGTCCCAAAATTGATTGCATAACGATGAGGGCGTTGATGAGGATCTGTGTTCAGTTCTTTCCCTCCGAGATAAGGAAAGATAACGGACTGGTTCCGAGGATCTTGCTCGATCAGCCGTTTCATCTCCGTCGTAGGTGTTGCAGCAGGATCCTCGTCATCGAACAGAAAGCCTTGCCCGGCAATCATAAATCCCTCGAACGAAGAGCGTGCATTGGCGGCTAGCTTTTCAGGAACGTCATCTAGGCTTCCCGGAACAAGAAATGCACTAACCCTCGTGACTTGCCGACCATTTAGATAACATTGCCCCAACCACACCCCCCGAAATATATGAATCACAGATACGACAACCGCAGCCTGACCGGGCCAAGGGATTCGCGGCACCGCAGCATATATCGCGCCTCCGTTGGTGCAGATGAATGCCAGGCTTCCCGTTCGCGTGTCTCCTTGTGCGATCGTATTGCTTCCGATGAACCCGAGGCACCCACCGGCTCGAAGTAGCGAAAATGCGCGCCGGAAGAAGTATCCAACGAGATCCATCCTGTTTCCTGAATGCGTGAACACCTCGCCCAAGTAGGAGAGGTAATTCGCGTTCAGTGCGGTGGAAATCTTTGTTCCTCCCAAGAACGGGGGATTGCCAATCATCGCATCAAATCCGCCCTGCGGGTCTCCGCTCTGATCCAGACGGAAGACCTCCGGAAACTCCAACTCCCAGTGAAAGGGCCGAATTCCTTTGGGGCCTCCGTACAGCTTCCGAACCGCTTCCTCAATTTTGGCGTTGCTCTCGAGGTCGATCACGCTGCGCAGAGTCTTTTCCGTCAGTTCGCGCAATCCCTGCCGCGCCGCCTCGCGCGCCTTTGGCTTTTCGGCCGAAAAGAATGCCGCGATCACGGTGTCGCCAATGCGCCGTAGCCACCCGAGATCTCCATCCACCGCCTCCAGATGCTGCTCCAGTTGCGCGTAGGGAATCAGGTCGCGGGCATCCAGTATCCGCTGACGGTAATCACCAATCCTCCTTAGGCGCGCGCGCACCGTGTCCTCAAGAAAGCTCTGTTGCGCGTCTGTTTTGTCCCAGTGAAATGCAGTGATCTGCTTTCGCGACAGCCCCACAAGCGAATCGCCTGAGCGTAGCGCATGATCGAGGAAAGTAAACGGATGATCCTTGGCCAGCGTGGCCAGCCAGAGCGACAGCTTAGCCAGGTCCGCGGCCATGGGATTCTTGTCCACGCCGTAGAGACAGCGCTGCGCAACCTGCCGCTGCGCATAAAGATTCTCATCCTCGTCAGGCGGCACAAAAGGCAACTGGTTGTGCGCGTGCCAGGCACGAAGAAGAGCCTCGCCCAATTGCCGGCAGGCTTCCACCAGAAACGCTCCCGAGCCCATGGCCGGATCGCACACTTTGAGCGCGAGAATTTGATCGGGCGTGGGATTGTCGCCCAATTGTTTGAGGACCGGCTCCAACGCGGCCTGCACGATGGGTCCGGTGAGCGAGCTCGGCGTGTAGTGCGATCCCGATCGCCGCCGCTCATCGGACGGCTGGAAAATCATGGCGTCTTTGGCGACGATGCCCGGCGTGACAGACGAGGCAATTTTGCGTTCCAGCGCGGCCATCAGGTCGTTGATCGTGGCCGCGGCTTTGAGCACCTCGGCAGCCTGGCCGGTCAGCTTCTGGTCGGTCTTTTCGGTGAACCATTTGGCGCGACCGGTCGGCGCGGCGCGCAGCAGATCCTCAAGGTTGATGGTGGTGGGAGCGCCGTGCCGTTTGACCGGCTTGATAGCGATGGAAGGACCCCGGGCCTGATGCAGCTCGAAGCCCATGATGGCTTCGTAGACGCTGCCGATCTGCTCGACGGCCAGCGTCCGGTAGCTGATGCGCTCGCCATCGAGCAGCATGAGCTTCGATAGAACGCGGAAAATGACGCCGTCGGGTACGCGGGGAATCTGGATCGGATCACTGGCCGCGTGCCGCCCCTCAAGAAAGGGGTAGCGCTCGGGATCGAAAAGGTAGCCCTCGCGCGCCGGGATGCGCAGCGCTCCGTGGCTGCCACCTCTATATACAAGGTGGAAGAGCGTGAGCAGCTGCGCCCAAGCGCCGAAGCGCTGGTCCATCGTGTCCGGGTAGCGGCCGTCGTCGATGCGCAGCCGCTCATACAGGCCGGTGATGGAGTAGTAGTTCAGGTAGACGGGGTCATTCGAGAGCAGACTGCGATCCTCGGCATAGAGGATGAAGACCATGCGGAGCAGCGTTGTGAGCAGGCCACGGTAGACGATGTCTGGATCGCGGTCGAGAATGGGGCGCAACAATTCACCCTGGGTCTGGTCATTGGCGGCCTGAAAACCGCGCAGTAATTCATACAGCGCTTCCAGAACCTGGCTCGCAAGCTGGGTCGAGACGACATTCTGAAATTTGCGGCTGTTGGCCAGCACAGCAGGAAGGCGCTCAGATTTATCGACGCTATACAGGCGCTCAAACGAGAGCAGTTCATGAAACGCGGCGAATATTGGCCGTCCGGCGACAGTGACCATTTCCGAAAGCTTGAATGTAACGTGGCCGCTGAGTTCTTTATCTGGCGCATACACCAGACGAATCTGATCGCGATTGACGAGCAGTCCAACGGGGACGCGGGTCTGCCGCAGCAGCCGTTCGAATTTTGCCTGCGAACTCGCCTGCCAATGTCGGGCGTCGGTCTCGGGGACGGCATCGAAGTCTGGATTGCCGGCAAGCACTTGGACAAGGAGGATCCATTCGGTGGCACCGGGCGCGGGGTCGAACTCGCGCAGGGCGAATGTGGGCCGTAGAGTCTCGTTGTACTCAGGCAGCGCGACTTCAAGCGAGTCAGGCAGGAGCTCGGAGCCGGTCGCGCCGTAAAGGTCGCTGCTTTGCCAGCCGAGCACGGCCTCCGCGAACTCGGGGAAGCTGCCGAGCATGGCAATGGGCTCGCCGTCTTTATCTTCAAGAAAGTATTCGAGGAATTGACGGTGCTCCGGTCCCTGGTTGGCATTGATGCGGACGTTGGCCTCAAGCATTGCCGGGATGGAAACCACGAGGCCGGAAGGCTGGACGTATCCGAGCCATTCCTGATGGGTGAGAACTGCGGGGTCCTTAGCCATCAATTACCTCGTCACCGGCCACAGGTAAACGAGGCCGATTGGTTCGATACGTTTGGCGCGGACCTCGTACTGGTCGCGAATACGGGCAGGCTCGGAAGTCAATTCCCTGTCGAGGGCCCTTAGGCGTTTGTCCCAATAACGACGATTGGATTCGAGCTGGCGCGTTTCATCTTCAGTAAAGTTGAGCGTCAGCTGGCGGTTGCGATCGTGGTCGCCAATGGTTTTGGTGATGTGCTTCTGCTGCTGCTCCAGGATTTCCCGCATGACCTTTGATTCCACTTCGGCTCGCTTTTGGAGAAGCGAGATGGCATCGTCTGCGTATTCTGCGGCCCTCTGTTCGAGGTGGGGCAGCAGTTGCTGCACATCGTTTGGAGCCGACCCGGCGAGTTGCTGCCGAATCACATCCGGAATCTGGCGCTCGTGCGGATCGAACAGAGAGGTATCGAGAAGTGCTAATGTCTTGTCTTCCCGGCTGCGCGCGTACGGCGTCAGTGGCTCTTTGCGCAAGGCTGGATCGATCCAGCGTGCGGTAATAAAGATCAATTCCTCATGCAAACGCGCCGCGCCCGGACCGAATAGTGCCAAACGACCAATGAGCAATACACGGGGTACGGCGTCGGATGACTGCGCCAAACAGGCGCGGGACAGATCGTGGTGAACGAATCCCTGAGATGAAAATCTGGATAGCAGCCGTTGAACAACGCGCTGTTCGAGGTGAAGCTGGACTACTTAGTCGGTCACGATTCCGGGATCCTCGAAGACAACGGGGCGGATCGGCGACTCTCGACGCCACTCCCACAGCTTCTTTCCCCGAGGACGCGGCTCTCTCAGGCTATCCATTGTTAATGCCCAGGTGGGATCGGCGCCCTGCCGCTGATCCATGGCCGGGAAGATGAACTTCGAGCCGTTTTCTCCCGGACTGAGGATTTTGAGCGGCTCCGCTCCTAGTATCTGCAGCGCGCAGGATACGGCTGAAGCAAAGTGTGGCCTCGAAAATGAGATCGCCTCTTGCGATGACTCAAGCATGTTGCGCAGTTGATCGATCTGCTTTTTAAGGTCAAGTTTTCGCTCGCGGGTTGCCTCGAGTTCTTCTTCGACTGCGGCGCGCTGCTCGGAGTCGAGATCAAACTCGTCAATTTCCTTCGCCATGGCGTCGCTCTGAGCGCGGCGGATACCGTTCTTCATGAGGACATCGAGACCATCATCGATGACTCGAGCCAGGCTTCCAAGCTCTTCGCGAATTGTCTTGGTTTTGCGCACTAGTGCGCAGAGGACTCGATCTTCGGGTCTCTGAACGTAATAAAAGTAGTGGCAAAAGACCACATCATTCGGCTGCAACTTGCGGTCGATGCGGCCATTTCTCTGTTCAAGCCGGCTGGGATTCCATGGAACGTCGAAATGAAAAAGGTTCCAGCAGTGTGCCTGCAGGTTCAATCCCTCACGCGCGGCGTCAGTCGCCACCAAGATACGGAGGGGATTTCTGGCTGGTGGATCATTGAAAGCAGATTTGATTGCCTCCCGTTCGTCGTTCGGAGTTGGCCCGTGAAATACTGCAATACGTTCCTCGGCCCGATCCGTTCCTGCGATCAATGCCGTCAATTGCTGAACCAGATATCGCTTCGTGTCATCATATTCGGTGAAGATCAAGACCCGGATGTCTGTCCATTTCGCGCCGGGAGTGGAGAGATCTGCGCACATGTTCGCGCGAATCCACTCTTCGAGTTTCGTGATTCTGGCATCGGGCCGCGTTCGTGCCGCCTCGGCAATATCCGACATCTGGTCAAGAATCGCCTGCTCTCTTTCATGGAGTTGGAGGGCAATGGACGACTTAGTTGGCCCGGAAGTTGCCGCGGACACCGCCGCGATTTCGGCTTCCTCCTCGGCTGCTTGCTCGGCTTCCGATAGAACCGAGCGGTCGTCATCCGCGTCCATTCCTCGCTTGAGGATGTCCAAGCGCAGCGTCTGACGCATGGATGTTGGATCGCTAGTGGCATCCCATTGACGCTGAACTGTCTTCCGATGAACTCGCAAAGTCCGTGAGAATGCTTCGACTGATGAGAAGAGCCTTTGCTGGAGATTGCAGATGAGAAGACCGGAAGCTGATTGGATTCTTCGCGTCTCCTGGCTCAATCTTGTTTCCCTTAACTGCCTGTACTCGTCGAGCAGTTCGGCGAGACGAAGCTCGGGCGCATCCGTTGGAAGCCCATCAATGTTGACTTGGACGACCTCGCGTTTTGGAAATCCGCCAACGACCTCTCGCAAATCGTCCTTAAGCCGGCGGACCATTACGTCTCGAAGCGACGTTGTGGAGACCTTAACTCCGCGGCAGAATCGTTGCGGGTCGAGGATTTCCAGAAGCGCAGAGAAGCTATTTGAATGCCCGTTGTGAGGAGTCGCCGAAAGGAAAAGCCGGTGTTCAAACCGCTGCGCAATGTCTCGAACGACCTTCGTTATCTGCGAATCGATGGCGTAACGCTGACCGCTGGCCGGCGCTGCATGGTGCGCTTCGTCCAAAATTAGTAGGGTCCCCGGGCGAAATGTGTCGAGCCAATCCGCCATCGGGCCGGAGTAAGCCTCGTCGATCAGTAGTCGCTGCGAGACAAGGAACCGGGAGTTCGTGGTCCAGGGGTTGACTCCAAAGCCCCGCTCTTGTCTGACCCGTTGCACGAAATCTTTGTCCAAAATCTCGAAGTGTAGACCGAATCTGCTGTCGAGTTCCTCCTGCCATTGCAGAAGCATTGACGGCGGACATGCGACTACAATTTCGCGGACCTTCTTGCGCAGGAGCAGTTCGCGGGCAATCAGACCAGCCTCAATCGTCTTTCCAAGTCCGACATCATCGGCGATAAAGAGGTTGACCCGCGGAAGTTGCAGAGCCTTTCGCAGCGGCTCAAGCTGGTATGCGTCAAGACGAATGCCGGCTCGAAAGGGCGACTGGAGAAGCCGCGGATTCGTCGAAGTGACGCAATTCCAGCGGAGCGTATTTAAATAAGCTGAGAATTGACTGCCTGGATCAAAGCCCCGACGAGCAATCGAGTCCCATGCCTCGTCCGAGAGTATCCGGGTATCCAATTCCTTTTCCCAGAGGATTTCGAGTGGCTGACCTTGGGCATCGTCATCAATACACGAGAGTCTGACCAGAGTGGAATCCTGAGAATTGACAGGCATCTGAACTTCTTCCGCCAGGAATAGGCGCTGCCGAACTCCAACAATCTGTCCGGGCAGCGGTACCGAGCCTCGTGGAGTTGCTTGATCGGGAATGCGACTGGTGCCGCTGTGCGGGTACAAAGATAGATCTCCAGAAGTTCTGCGGTTATCGGAAGTTTAGCGCATTCGTCTCGTCACGCTTCTTAACCAATCTAATCTTCGCTTCAAAAGCCGCACCCAAACCGACCATTACCCGATCGATGTGCGAGGCTTTCCGCTGACCATTGAAACGAGTTGTGCCGTCTTAGTTGAAGTGGAACCACAAGACTGACTCGATATTGGAGCAGAAGATCATGGACTGGAGTTCGCGTAGGTCGGAGGACTTTGGGCTTCGATATTTCCAGATCGCTGCTTTAAATGGTCCCTTACGAAGATAAGAATGGTCGTTTCCCGGCAATCCTGATTCCCAAACACCGAGCCTATTTGGTCGGAACGACTTCTAGAAACTCGGCTTCGCTGAGGACTATCTTCTCGAACTCGCTAACAATGACATGCGCTTTCCTATCGCTATTGTGTAGACGATGATGCCTAGAGGTCTGCATATTGTGCGCGCAATCGAGTTCGTTCATGACAGCCAAGCGCCCCAATTACGTCATCAGCACGCAGTAGTTAGCGGCTAGAATGGACGCGAGCCCGGCGATCCGAATGACAAAGACCATCACGAGTTCTTCCATCGAATCGGAAATCAGCTCGCTCATTTAGCCGCTACAACGGAACGCCTTGTGCCGCGTATACTCTGGATTGTGCCGAAGATGAAGCCAGCTCAGTCCATCAGATCTACACGGCAAACGTTGCATGTTGCGGAGCGTGAGCAGGACATGGCACTCGCTCGCGTGGTGATGCGAGAGAACCATAACGCTCTCCGGGATCTCGCAAAGAAAGCTCTATCCGACAGCGGAGCATCCTCAAAACACGCGGGAATAGACGAAAATTAACTCAGCAGAAATCCAGAAATAGTACGGATTTCTCGCGAGGTCTTTCCTTCTCTTCAATCGGATATCGTACGGAAACGGTACGGAAATTGTACGGATACCGTACGGAAACCGTACGGAAATAAACAGTTCTTGATTTTGTGCCTAAAATACGGCAAGCTGCTCATCTAATGGATCTTAAGCATAGGTACTCCTTGACCGCATTTGCTGACATACCCCCTTATTTACCATGTTTTTGCATGCACTCCTGGACGTTCCCCTTGAGACCCCTCCAAATCCACCAAAGAATGACCACCGAGATCCATAAAAGCACGCAGCATTGTGCTCGGGAAAGAGCACCAACTACGCTGTGATTCCCTAGATTTACCCACCTCTAAAGCGGACAGACTCTGGCTAAGATGGATCATCAACTCCGTGCATTTCCACGCTACCGCACCTCTAACGCTCGAGACACTGTGCAAGATTTATCGATCTCAATTCCACACAATCCCTCCGTCTCGGTTGCATAGAGTCCAACAACTCACGCTCACTCACAGTCCTGATAGCCAGACGCTTTTTGCATTTCTCTCGCAAGTCCATCTCAATCGACAAAATGATAGCGACCAAACCTACTCTAGAATTCCGATCCGTGCCAACCAAAACCTCTCAACCTCCCCACGGATCAGTCACCCCCCTTGACTGTGAATAGGTGTCCTCTCCATTTCGGACCAACCGCCCGCGGAATTCAATGCGGGGATTCGCCGCGACAACTTCTGGTTTCTAAATGCGAAGCTGCACAATCTTTCCCTCGCGAACAGCCGTACGCGGAGCCGCTCGTGCCAAATTCTTCTGATCGATAACGGCTGACGAGAGCACACGCCTGCCGTTATCGATTGCCGTAAACTCCTCATCGATTTTCAGTCTGTGCGGTTTTCTCGTGCTTCCAGTAACCGTCCGGCGTGTCGAAACCATCCTCATGAACAGCCGCCATCCGCCCTCAGATCCCAGCTCGCGGCTACAGGATCGAGTGACCACAGATCTTTCTCATACCCCAAACCACACACGATCGCTTCATGCCACATGCAAGGAAATCCCGACGACATTTGGAAATTCCGACGCCGTTTCGGAGTTGGCGTTGCCCGACAATCTTGACGAGACCACATATGAACTGACACTCTAGACCGTCTTATTCTCACGCTCGTAGGAGTTGAGGTAGCAATTCGACGAGCAAAACCTTCGACGTGGGAATGGTTTTACTCGCCCCAGCGAGGATAGTTATGTCGGAGGGCTGAGTGTTGGTGGCAGCTTCTGTGCCATCAATCGAACAAATCCAAGTAGCCTTCCCTGACTACTCCAAGGCGTTTGATGAGGCTCAACCGGTTCTACTTGCGAGGAGTTGCGTCGGTATTCCGGTGCTGACAAAGGCAACACCCGATGGATTTGACCCGTACAAGTTGTTCTTGGTCGTCAGTTCCGGAAGGCATTATCACGGTTTCGGTTTGCACATAGTGCTCAACGAGATCAATCTCGATTCCGAGTGAACACATCCCAATGACGTTTACAGGAAACGATGTCTTGCCCAACACAACGAAAGACAGGCAATCTCGAAGTCAATAATGCGCGGAACGCACTCGGGAGAAATGTTTGAGCCGTCCATGATTGTTGACCCGAGACGCAAGCCACGCATTCAGCCGTGCGAGGTCCCGCTCATCAGTCCGCAGCGGCAGCCATCAAAAGACGTGGATTTCGGCAAATCTTTTAGGGCATTGGCCATCCAAGAAACTGCTAGCAGAGATGGACCGAACCGCGATCGCCCGTCGCGACAGCTTGCATGTAGAGATCGCAAGGGCATTGGACACAGCCTCAGACGGCTGCAAACCGTCCATCGTAAAGACTGGGAACAACTCGCCATCAACTTCATCCCCGATGGAGAGGAGTCTCTGGCGAGCCTTCCAGATGTTGAGCTGTTGGCTTAACTCGCGGACGTTGACTCGAAGTTGTTCGGCGAGATTAGCGGCCGGCCGGAACTCATCAGACGCCCGAATAGCAGTTTTCGCAGACGCGAGCATCCGTTCTTCGGCAGCTTGATACATGAAGCAGGTACAAGTTGCTGGGGGAAACCGGTGAAAACTTCGCAATAGGAAGCCCGTAGAGCGATCGCCAAGAGGCTAGACATACCAAACCATTATCCGTTTCAACCCTGATTTGCGAATTCGTCTGGCCAGCCGAACTGAGCCGGATCCAGCTGAGAGAGCGCCGGAACGCCTTCTGAGCACTGACGCTGAGGCGCGATTCGCATGGCGCGCAAGACACGGTCGCGTGTCTGTTGGGATAAAGAAGTTGAGTACTTGGCCGATAACTGAAAAGTTCCAAGCACGGGAGATTTGCGTAACTGAGGAGCAGGAGGACTGCATGGCGGAAAGCAAAATAGGAATTTCCTGGACAGATGAGGCGATGAACAGTCTCGTGGGTTGCCAGGAGTGTTCACGGGGTTGCGACAGTTGTTACGCAAAGTTGCGCGTATATCGATTCTCGAAATGCGGGATAACGAACCGCGATAACCGCTATGGCGACCTGGTCGAGATGGTTCGAAAGCCGGCATTGCGTGACGACGTCGACGTGGAAAAAGGTGAACTGCGCTTCACCGGCCGAATTTTGTTCAATCCCGCCAAGATGTACCAGTTCCTCAGGAAGAACGCCCCCGGCAACCTCGTTTTTGTAGACGAGTTCTCAGACCTGCTACATAAGGCAGTTCCCATGGATGTCATACTCGAACATTTCCGGGTCTTTCGCGCAGTTCCTTGGCTGCAATTCCAGGTCCTGACGAAGCGCGCCAATCGGCTCAAGGAACTGAATGCCGCAATGATCGAGGAGTTTGGCGAGTGGCCACAGAATGTGTGGATGGGTGTGTCGGTCTGCACACGAGAGATGGGCGAACTGAACAAGATTGCGGCTCTCGGAAAGACGAAGGCCCGGATCAAATGGGTGTCCTTCGAACCCTGGTTATCCGATCCGGATATGGCACTCGAGCAGGCGTGCCCGAATCTTGCCGGCCTTCTTGCCAATAGCGGGATCGCGTGGAGTGTGATCGGTGGTGAATCAGGGTCGAAGAAGGATTCGCGACACATCACGCTCGAGGATGCTCAGTATTTGTTCACATAGAGCAAGCAGGCGAGGTGCAAACTCCATTTCAAGCAGTTGGGCACAAAACTAGCTATTAACCTGGGAGTCTACGGGGTTGGGGATCATCGGGCAAAGGGTGGACATCTGGAACAGATTCCGCGGAATCTGAGGGAACGGGACTGGCCAGAAAATGTCACATGGGATGCTCCTAAACATGATCTGTCTTTCGAGCCGCGATTCGACCCGAAAGAATTGATCAAATTCGGATGAGCCTAGTGGAGCTGAACGACCGAGGATCATTGACGTCGTGATGCCAATCGCCGCAATATCTGCGATGCCAGGAACGAGCGGTGCCGGTTGGGCGGCTTAGATATTGAAATTACAGGCAGGATTATCGTGGATTAAACATCGCTTGGCGGATAGCGACAGACAAGCGCATCTGGGGTATTTGGACTGCGTTGGGGCCCACGGTTCTGCAGGTAGAAGTTCACCAGGATGGCCTGCAAGAAAGAGAAACCCATTACTTCCGTCACTGTTTCTGATAGCCCTGACGACGATAAGACATTTGGGTGCTCGGCCCCCTAAAAGCCGAAACAACCGGGTGGTGCAATCCATCTCGGTATAGCGGTTCGGGGAGGACCATCTCCCCGGATCGCGTTAATCAGTATCGCCGCTTTGGAAAATGTCCCTCAGGGGTCGCGAATGCGAGGCGAACACTGAATCGGGGCTCAACGAGCAGACTCGAAAGGCACCGACCAGCGCTTCGTCTCTTGAGAGTCATCTAGTTCATAGTCGAATTCAGAATTTCCCGGGATGGGCGGAGCGTTCCGATATGAGCAGTAAGAATGAGGGTTCCGATTACACTTGTCCCGAACCTGAACTAACTCGCAACGATCCCCGATTCTTCCGGAACCTATTCGACCGTGGACTGGTACCCGCCGTCGCTGAACAGATCCGCAGCGACCTTCTAGCCGCCGTGTCGGAACTGAATGCTCGCGAAGGTCACATCGATGGGCGACACCTTGAGATGCTTCGCGGAATCAAGGAATGCAAGCTGACAGGGATGTTCTTGGATGCCCGTCGGATCGAAATTGCAAGAGAGATCTCAACCAAACTAGTACCCTGCCCTCGGTGCGGCACAAAGGTGGAGTTTCATTTCGTGAGCAATCCGGAGGAAGCAGTATTGCGAGGGTACTTGCTGTGTTCTGGATGTAAATCAACCGCGAACATTAGCGGAAGCGCGGACAAGATTGTGGACAAATGGAACAACCACGCACCAAACGGCGGGTGGGAAGAGATTGCATCGGATGGCCGGAGTTCTGATCGCTGACGCTGGCCTAGGTTTAGGCTGGTTCGGTGCATTTGCAGGCGGGATAAAACGGATGGTACCGGCACTCAGTCGGGCTGATATCTGAGAACGGGCCATTATCCGGGATCAGGGATGAAGGCTGAATCGGTGCCAGTGAGTGCATCGGCGACGATGCACTCATCGACAATTGAGTTGAGTTGCGGAACTGTAGCACATTTCTGAGGACCTATCCTGCGCCCGCCTCCGCAAGTCTAATGAACAGCAAGGCATCGAAAGGGTCAGCGGTCCCGCAGTTTTTCCTGCTCTGCAACTGTGTCTTCCTGCTGTGCCTGCTGCTCATAAATTTCGGCGATATTTAGTACCAGTGCTTGCGTGCGTGGCCATTGGATCAGCTTGTCGGCACTTGATCGAATAGATTTTGCCAACTCACGTTCCTGAGCGCCGCCCTCGTACATCCCGCGTGTGGTTACCCCACGCATGTTGACCCGTCCGAGCATTATTCCCCGTTCGATCTCGGGGGCTTTCCATCCTTCAACGAGCTCCCTCAACACTCGATGGGGCCAGGTGTTATCCCGCGGATCGTTGGGAACGTTCGCTAACAGAATGCCTATCTTCTGTTCTGCGACTGCGGAACGGCCAGCCTCTTTTGCGAGTCGCCTCACTCCCCCGACCCATGATCTGAGTTGTTCTTTATCCAGATTCTGTCCATTCAGCCCAGGAACCTCTCGGAATCCTTCCAGTAGGTGCCATCCCCAGGTGGCCTTGTTCCGTTCGAGGTCGGTCGGAGCGGGAAGCTCGTCGGGGTTGACATTTGCGGCTCGGTAGACGTCACAAATAACTTCCACAAAGAACGACGGATCCTTGGCCATCAAATGGTCCAGAGCAAGCGTCGAGCGCTTGTGTGGTCCGGTCTCCCGCAAGAGCGGCAGGTACGCGTATTCGCGGCGCGCAAGGTCGGAAAGGTCCACATCATCTCGACCATCCAAAACGGCGAAGAATTGTTGGAGATCCCAAACTATCGAGGCGTTAATTAGGTTTGGCGCTCTGGACAAACGGTCGTAGAAGGCGTCGAGTACGGTCAGGATTGTGGATGTCGCGATGTCCCCCGCTCTCGAGGATAGCCAATCCACGATCATTTCGGGCCGCTCGGCCGCAATGTAGCTTGTGATTGCATATTCCAGATCATCCCCGCTGGCCTCGATCCCCCATGCTGTACGGGCGCGCCAGTACTTTAGTTTCGCCTCATCTCCGAACGACTCGACGAACTCCCAAGTCGCTTTCACGTGAGGCCAGGCCACCACAGCTGAAATGAATTGGTCAAGATTCCAACGCGCTGAATCAACTGCGCCGCGCACTATAGCATCCCAATCCGGACCGAATCTTCTGTGCGCGACTGCGGACACCCATTCGGCGAATGAAGCGAGCCGAGGAGAACCCGCGAATGCTAGGTTTATCGCGTCGAAGGCGTCTGTTGTGCCTTCGGTGATCTCCCCGAATGCGAATGCCACGTATCTGGGCCCCTCCACGGCTTCAGCAAGTCTCACGACACCTGACGTGCCCTGTCCCTTGAAAACAGCTTCCACCGCTTTCCGTCTGGCTTGCTCCACCAAATCCCAAGAGTTCATCTTGTCGAGCCCTTCAATATCTGGGAGCCGCTCTGTGAAAAGCCAGACTGAGGTCCTAACCGGATCGGACGGCGTGAGCGCGGTTGCTACAGCATTTAATCGCTTTAAGAGATCTGAGTTAAGCGACCATGATGCGTCAGCGAAAGCTTCATTATGCCGGACTACTCCATGGACAACCACCCACGCCTCCTCCCGTTCGTTCGGGTTGATTTAAGAAACCAACCTCTCAATCGCCGAGATGGTGTTCAACTGTTCTTCTGCGGGAAATGCGTGAACGATCTTCAGGATCTCAGCCCATTTGGCAGGCGAGTCGGCGCGCTCTAAGGCACGAGAAATTAGTTCTCGGTAATTCTCATCGAGGAGTTGTCTCGTGACCTTCTCAAAAGCCGAGGCGCCGGCCTCTTTGAATCTAGGTTTCGGCGTTTGTCCACCGACGTCGTACCCTTGCGGAAGAAGCTTTACTAGTAATTTCCATCCAACATCGGGGTTGCTGGCAAGAATGTGGTCAACCACGGCGACCCTCTGTCGCATCGACGCATTGGTCTGAGGGTGCCAAGGTAGAAGGATTTGCCTTAGGCTGTTCAGCGGCCTGTTCGACAGCCGTCCACCAGGATCCACTTCCGCAAGTCGCACCAGCAGGGATGCGGCACGACCGAGTAACAAGGGGTCCCATGCTGCGACTTCGAGCGCCCAGAGGACGCCGGTATGCGGGCTGCTGGCGAAAAGGAACGCCTCTGACTTTGCGTCCTGGAACCAGTTTTTAGCTCTCCCCCCGTCGCCCAAAAGCAGGTGCGCCAGGGCTGACAACAAAGGGTCCGGGGCTGCCTCCATCAACAGCGGCAGATTCTCAGAAAGGCTAGCAATCACCCGCGGATCGTTACGCAGACCGGGAAGACTCTGGACGACACGATTCACGAAATGCTGCGGCGACTCACTTCCGAAGACGAGTTCGGATGGCTCTCCCAAAGCGGAAATGATAAGAAGCGTGGTTGCTACGCCTTCGCGAATCCAGTTCGAGTAGCGCGGCGCAGTTTCCCGAACAGAGTCGAGAAATCGTTCCTCTGGAGTCATCGATGCGGTTGGATCGGTCTGCGTGAAGACCTCGGCTGCGACGCCGGCGAGGAGGTCCCTATGCTCGACGCCGAGGTAAACCGCCATATTCACGAACAGGTCTACCGGCGCACGCACCGCCCAGACGGTACCCGTCCTTTCGAGCGGAGAGTCGTCTCTGCTTAGTAACCCCCTTATCTTCTGCTCGTAAGAGAGGTAGTCAGCCGTTTGTGCAATTCTGACGATCGCGCCCTGGTCCAGTGCTGATGATGAGTCCCATGCTCCTACAATCAAAGCAGGAATGAGACTTGGATCCCCCGCCCAATAGGGCTTTCTCGCATTGGCACTGGGAATGCGGCGAGCCAAGACCGCGAGGCTCCTCCCGGATTCGCGCGCCAATTGACGCGCGCGATCTGGGCTGAACCGCATTGCTGCTAAACTTTCCGCCATCTCGTCGGTGCTCGGGCGCTCAAGGGTGGTCGCGAGCGCGGAACGAGACTCGCGTCCAATCGGGACAAGAACCGGGTTTTTATCTGAGAGTGAGCCGGCGAGATCTGAAGCGCTCTCGCGTGTGAAGAAAATTAGGTTGGATTGACCGGAAAGCTGCCGGGCAGCTTCCTTGGTGTCGAGAATCAATGTTCTGGATTCTAGGTGCCGGCGGAGACGCGGGTCCGCTCTCCGAATCGCCGCCACGGCAAAAGCAATCGGCTCGATCAGAAAATCGCCCTTCCACCGGAGCAGTTGCTGGCCCCCAGAAAGCGCCTGCAATAGCTGCGTCGCCTGTTGTGCGCGTCCGGCGAGGACTACGTCCGCGTCCAGAGCAGGTTCAAACTCGTGCGAGTATTCATTCCAAAACTCATCTGTGCTAACTGCCCCCGAACTTGGGTAGTTCCCGACGATCTCCCGGGCGACCCGAGCCGCCACCGCGGTGGACTGCTCAAGCCAGTCCGCGAGAAGGACACCATCGATCACCCGAACGTCCGCCCACACTCCCTCCGCCCTTTTGCCGCGAACCCACTCGTCTAATGTGGGACCCTTTCTGCTCCAACGCCTCGGCGTCACAAAAACGAAGGTGGTGGTGCTTCGGTCGATCTGAGTCGCTGGGTCCACAGGAGCCGGTGCAGATTTGCGCGTCTGCCCCCCTTTTTTTGCGTTCTGAGGGTGTGTGCGTTCGTCATAATCGCTGTTTGCTTTCTTGAGGTAGACCCGGTCGACGCCGAATTCCCAAACGGAGTCGCCCTCTGGTACAAACCTCTCGAAGCCGTCCGCAGGAGAGGCGCGCAAAACTCCATCAAACCCGGGAATCTCCGAGTCGTCACCTGATGGAAATCGGAGTGCAGCGGCGCTGTTTACCGAGCTTCGCAGGAGGCGCCCCAAGAGCTCACTTAAGCGGCTTCGCGCGTCAATCCTATCTGCCCAGTCATCGAGGTGTCGCGTATCAATCCAGCGCATAGTTCCTGACGCTCTACTTTTGGAATAGTTTATACCGGGAAAACGCAGGGCCGCCTCGGCGTGTTTGCACCTACCAGCCGCGGGAGGATGCCGCCGCGAATGCAGCCGCGTCGACCGTCATCAGCTGATTCGTCCATGTAATGAAACTGGATCCAGCGAAGTGCCTATCCCCAACTGGTGAGTACAGCCCAAATCGCTCACGCAACGAAACGAATTCGGGTTAGCCATACCCTTTGTCCTCCTTTCATGTCCGCCCTATTTGCCTTTTGGAGCGAGGGCATCCGCAAGCTGAAGCACTTTCCCGCACTCCCTAGAGACATGTAATACCTGCCTGAACGCTTTAACGGGCAGCGCGCCGAAGTGTGCAGCCTCAATGAGAGGCAAGAAACGATTGGAGACGTGCTCCGCCTTCCATCGCTCCAATATCTCGTGACCCGAGATGAATCCTCGGGTTAGTTGCGAAACATCGATTTCAATCCAAATCGCTTCGCCCCATCCTGATCGATACGGCACGAATTCTCTCCAGCTACTTAGCGGATACTTCTCTGAATAGACTTCGGAATCGAAGTCTCGAAAGTCAAACAGGCTAACGCCTCCGACACTTCTCACATATGGGCAGCCGATGGTTCCTACTCCAGTCCCCCAACGATCACGGTCCGGAATTGGCGGTTCAGGGAGAATCGCTCCTTCCGAGACGATGCCGGTGTATCGCTCACTATTGGTGGTGTGCCAGACACTTCCACGGAGAGTTTCTAGGACAACAGCGGCAAGATCCCTCTCTGCTTCAGCTTCCTGCCGGCGTTGCCGGTCAACCTCAAATACAGCCTTGGAAAACTGCTCGTCATCTGACGGATCGATCATAAGGTCTGCCTAATAAAGAATTTAGGTAGTCGGCTGTTATCTGATCGGCCGAGAGAACTTCCGTTCCTAGATCAGGGCCAAATTGCATCGGAACTGTTTTGCTTGTGACGAGGATCGAAATCACGCGCGGCGAATCAATTCCCGTGACTCGACGTAGTTCTTTGGGATTCCCCCGTAGAAATTTCACGCGTTGAAGATGTTTATCGAGATCATCGCCCGTCTGGCCTCGAAAGCGAATCAGTTGAGAAACGACTTCACCGATAGTCCGCGCAAATAGCAGCTCCTTGCACTCGCAGACGCAGATCACATCTGCGTTCCACGCAAGAACATCGACATCTCCCATTCCCAACTCGGCCGGTGCTCCGAGAGCAGTCATTTGAATCTCGGGGAGAGCACTCCAACTCTGGCCTGTGAACAGTTGGCAAGCAGCGGTATTGAAATCCGCTCCACGCTTATCATTGACGCCACCACAGTATTTCTTCATCCGGTCCGTCGAGAAGTATTCCGTATCGAATGCTCCCTGGAATGCCTCCATGACATTATGACGAAAGCTATCCTCACAAAAGCCCGGGGCATAGACGACCATTCCATTTCCAAGATCGACGACGGGCCTTGCCATTAAGGATAAATGTCTGCGGAAGCGCCAGGGATACCAGTCTCTGTCTCGATATGGTTTTTCTGCTTTATCCCACTGGGGTCGGGGCTTCAAAACGAAATTGTTCCAGAAGCCCGCTATTTCAACGTCAGAAATCCCGCCATTCGCAAGCACAGTCCTCAGGGAATTAGCGGTACGGTGTATCACCGTGCTTTGCCGCTCGGTTGCGTCCTCCGCGAGAAGCACGCCTATCTCGGCAAGTCGTGCTGGACTGATCCCATACTCCTCATTGAAGGCCGCGACAAACGCCTCGCCAAATACTTCCTCTTCAGGTTTCTTCACCGCTGGTTCGGGCCGAACCCATTCTTCGTAACGCTTCACGTCTGCCATATGGACGCGCTCGAAGTGGCTCGTCATGTAGGGAAACATCACATCCATGAAGTTGTCTTCAAAGGTATAGTCACCCAGACGCGAGATTTGCATGTGTGGTTTCGTACAACCGGCCCGTATCGCGTCAGAATGTGCGGCGGTCGCGATGAGCAGTGCGACCTGTGCGCCGAGATAGTCGAGGTCTGTCTGTGTGGCGGGCCGCCCGTCCTCCGATGGACAGGTGCAGATGGCCATTTCAACCAGTACCCGTTGAGATATCTGGGTACGGTCGCGCTTTTGTTTGAGGGCCTGGGAGGCTTCGAGCACGTTCTTGCGGTCCGCATGCAGAGACAACACCGCCCGACTGGGCCGCTGCCAGACGTCTAGATCTCTCAACAATCTCTCATGATTGGTCACGCAATAAAGAACCACGCTTGTTCGATCCAGCTCACGTAAACGGGTCTCTACCCGCTTCCAAAGAGCGTCCACAAACGAATTGAGCGCCTTGTTGGTTGAGGCGATGTCCGCTGTTTGCGATGGCGCCTTAACCGAGGCCTCTTGCGCCAAATGAAGGGCGCTGAACGCGAACTCTTCGTCATGGAGCAGTTCGCCCTCTTCTTGATCGAAACCGAAGAGATAATCTCTAGCATCCCGAGCACGAAAGAGATGCATGAATCGATCATCGTCCTTCATTGCAATTGCCGATTCGATTTCCCGTTGTCTGGCTATGTTGGGGCCAATTCCGGCGATAAATAACGCTGCTTGTATAAGGCCGCTCACCAACTCGCGCTCTGCTTCATTGGTAGCCGAATACGCTTTAGCGATAAGAGGTAGCCTTATACGGATCGCCGCGTTGGCTCCGGCTTTGCTGACCGTAGTGGCCGGACCGATATTTGCAGCCTGCAGCCCATCTTCAGTCCAGTCTTCGTGTCGCTCGATCTCCGAGACATCGAGAGTGAGCATTTTGTTCTCCGCGCTCAAGTCTGGAATAAGCCGGTTGAGACTCGGGGCGATACGATCAAGCCAATTCACCACCATTTCCCAAAGCTGATAGATCAAGTCCCTTTGGTATCGACCGTCTGTGGTGACAGAACATGTAATCCACCACGAGCGTTGCTCCGTCTCGACCACACCATCGAGAGAGCTATTGCCCTTTGGCGAAAGAATCCCATATGTCTTGCGAGTCGAATCCTCTCGAAAGTATGAACGGCTGTTCAACCTGCGTACCCTCTTCCAGACCGACTCATCCGGTTGATAGGCACAATGCACATCTGTGCCCCGGCGGTTATCAGCTCGCATGTTGAAGATGAATTCTGCCCCTAGGCCGACATAGTTGGGGGAATCGATCCCCGATGACTTGGGGATTAGTCGATATTCGTAATGTGTCCACATCGAGAAAAGGTTCGCGTCGCTGTGCCCTTGAAATCTGACTCCCCATTTATTAAGCGTGTCCTTCTGGCTGGAGAACTTCCAGAGGAGCAATTTCCACCGCCGCTCATTCATCATCAACCGGTCGAGATCAGCAGACGACCACACTTGCAGGCTGCAACCATCCGGCAAGGCGGTTGGCGGCTTCATCGCACATCCGCGCCAGACTCCGCCTTGAACAATCAAGGTCGATCCGCTCGTGCAATCACCTTCAGAGAGCAGGCGTTTCGCACTACGTTCGATGTATGCGCCTAAGGAGTTCCGGAACGTCGGGAACCAATTCGCCGTTATGCCCTTCGCTTCGATGTCGTAAACGTCATCATGCAGAAAGAGCAGATGCATGTATTTGTTCCCATCGAAGCGGAATGCAGCCTGGCTCACATGCTTCGTGGGAGGCGCATCCTCGTTAGGAAGTTTGCTTGTCAACATGTCTTGACGTTTGATCTCTCGCGTTGCTAGGCGGAATGTCCGATATGCTTGGCGACCGCCAAGGCTATTTTCCAGACCGCCAAGCATATTTTTCTGTCGCACGCTCGTGAAAACGTGTGCCGTCGCGGCCCAAGCGATTGCCGTCGGATGCGCGATTAGCCATTGATCGCCCAGTTTGATGAGAGGTTGGCGCCGGACCATGCGCATCGAGCGCTTAGGTGAATCTTTTCGGAATTCGTCGAAGGTTAGCGAAAAGGGGGCAATTGATTCTTCCCGTATCCCGAGGCTCTTGAGTTGATGGTCTGCTATCAAGACGGTTCGACACAATTCCCAAAGTGCAACATCCGAGGCTGGCAATTTGACGCCGGAGACTTCATCCTCCGCTTCGCCGTCGTTTCGAATGTACCCTCTGCGTTCCGCCAGAAGATCGGACAACTTCAGCAGGGATTGACACTCTTCGCGAAGCGGCTCGAGTTCTGCCGGGGCTTTCTGCAAGGCGTCGAGAACATCTTGTGCGTAATAATCCGGGTTGCTGGAGTCGCCCAGGAACACCCGATAGTTGCCAGACGCCGTCATGATGTTCCCTATCGCAACATCCTCAGCCGGATCCTCACGGCGAGAAATTGCGGTACGGGCGAGCATCTGATTCAGCCAACGAGCCAGAGAGTCGGTCGTCGGCTGTTGTGTCCCTCGGCAATAGATCGCGGCAAGATGAAGAAGAGCATCGAGACGGACCATGCGGTTGCGATTTTCGGCTATAGTCGATAGCGCCGCGATTGCAGTGACACAAGAGATCGGGTCGAATGCCGATAAATCCGCAGCCAGCTCGGCGAACTTGGCACCGATTCGCTCGAAGGGGTACTCGTCTATTTCGTCTATTTCTCGAAACGACTCCTCCAAGGCAGCCATCGCTGCCGCGGGAGGGCCAGAAACTACCTCGCCGTGGCATTTTTTGTATTTTCGGCCCGAACCGCACGGGCCCGGTTCATTCCGACCGACCTTCGCCATTGGAAACCCTCAACCGGAACCGCCATGATAGTAAACTCCCACCGCGCTTTTTCACATAAGAGGGGCTCAGCAACCATCCAGCGATGCCGCGACCGGGACTTCAACTGAAGCCAACAAGCCTTAATACTCGTCCACTCCGAGAATTGCGGCTGTTCTTTTCAAATTCAATCAGCGCGCGTAGGAAAAGGCCAGCGTCAAGCGTCCGCTTTTCCCTCAGTCAATGGTGTCGCCTGATCGAACCATTCGACCAAGCCGGTCCAGTATTCGAGCCGTCGCCTGCACCGTGGACAGACCGCGAGATGTCGGTCCGCTCCGTGAGTAAGTATTTCCGAACTGACTCAGGTTCAGCACCCTGCTCGCGCCCCGCTCTTTGCGCCTCATTGGGCTAATCCTCACCGCCACAAATTCCCTTCATCTCAAATTCACAACCTCCTCCGGGCGGGATTGCCGTTCTCCGCCCTTTCCGTCTTTACCTTTCCCTCGGAGTCCTCGATGCAAGACAAACTCATCACGTCATCTAACCTTCCTACTGACCTTGAAGACCTAATCCAAAAGGCCAACGACCTCATACAAGCCGCCAAGGCTCCGTCCACCCGCAAAGCCTACCAGTCAGATTTTCGGATCTTCGAATCCTGGTGTGCTACTCACCGACTCGCATCTCTGCCGGCCGCTCCTGAGACCATCGCTCTCTACATCGCATCCTGCGTCGTCGCTCGCCTGGCTTCCGCGACCATCGCACGACGCCTTGCCTCGATCTCGAAGGCCCACCATGCGGCTGGCTTCGAAGATTCTCCCGCATCGACCAGGCACTTTGTGGTCGGCGAGGTTTTGAAGGGCGCCCGCCGCACCTTGGGTGTCGCGCAAAAATGCAAAGATCCGCTCCTGTTGAACGACATCTGCCGCCTCCTTGCCGCGTGCCCCAAGAATCTGCTCGGCCTGCGCGACCGCGCTCTGATCCTGATTGGATTCGCGGGAGCGTTTCGCCGCTCGGAGCTCTGCGCGATGTCTGTGTCTGATTTGTGCTTTTCAGCATCCGGGCTCGTGATCACGGTGCCGCGCTCAAAAGCCGATCAGGAGCAGGCCGGCGACAAGGTCGCGATCCCGTTTGGCGAGCACGAGGATACCTGCCCAATCAAAGCGCTCCGCAAATGGCTCTCGGCTGCGAACGTCGTCGAGGGCGCATTCTTTCGCGGAGTCGATCGCCATGGCAACATATCCTCCACAGGATTGCATCGCGACTCGATCGCGGCGATCTTCAAAACCGCTGCAGCGAGGGCGGGAATGAATGCCACCAATATCGCTGGTCACAGTGTCCGTGCGGGCATGGCAACACAGGCGGCGTTGAATGGATCGTCCGAGCGCGCCATCGCGAAAACCACCCGCCACCGTTCTCGTCGCGTTTTGCGGCGTTACATCCGTCCGGGCGAGATGTTCCGTGAGAACGCGAGCGCGAGTCTGGGTCTTTAATCAGACTCGCGGATGCATTCTCAAAGCCTCTGGCCTCGGGAAATCTCCTCTTCTCAGAGGTCAGAAAATTCCGCCATTCAACGGCTCTCAATCCAGTCCCCACAGTGCTAGCTCATGGCGCTGGACTCACACTTCAGCCCGGGCAATTTGCAATTTTTCTTGGTCAATGGGCGCGAGCAGACCTGAGTGCGATCTGCGCCAACGCTCAGAAAGGAACAACATGAATCGCTCAGTCATCAATTTGATCGCCGCAGCCGAACGGAATGTGCGCGGATACGCCGATGTTCCCCCTGGTTCAATCAATGACGCAATCGAAAGCGAATTGGCCGCGCTCGGATATGCAGTCGCACGGAGCGACCACCTGTGGATCGATGGGTACAGAGTCCATACGCCTGAATCGATCCAATTTGGGAACTATAGGCCATACGTGCCGCCGTCAATCTTCACCTGCGCATCTTCTCTGTTTGCACATGTTCCCGATGCCCGGGACTTCAACCTGGAAGCCGTCCTGGAAGAACGCGGAGAACTCCGTTCGAATTGAGCATCCTCACAACGTTGACCTCGTCGTTCTGTGGCCAGCGGCGTGCGTGCGAATTCCGCGAAGCTTTCGAGGCTTTTCGCTAGTGCTTGCCTGACAAGCACCACTTGGGCTTCCTATTTCCCGCTACCGCCAATACCTAAGCTCCAGTCCGCCAACATTGCCCGGAGCACATTGCCCGGGTCTTTCACCTGCCCTAACTGAGAATCTTCCCCGCTTGAGGAGAACAATGTCCACCATTGAGCCAACGTTTTCGATCAGAGAGGTAGCAGTCTGTCCATGCTGCCGACTTCACCAATACGCAACCGCATCCGGC
>VFSW01001760.1_pt1 | contig 33025 bp, 31 predicted proteins | sample 5358111 | NCBI WGS metagenome assembly VFSW01 (sample SAMN11554181, study PRJNA540505) | mine drainage metagenome | isolation source: sediment from site ElyBrook_90M | place: USA: Ely Copper Mine, Vershire, VT | collected 2017
TCTGGGAAGTGATGCTCGTGCCGATGTATTTCCTGATCGGCGTGTGGGGCAGCGATCGCCGCCTGTATGCCGCGATCAAGTTCTTCCTGTACACGTTGATCGGTTCCGTGATCATGCTGCTGGGAATTCTGGCGCTGTACTTCAAGGCCGGCGGCGCGACGTTCGATATTCCGACACTGCTCGCCTCGGCCAGGGGGTTCAGCACGGGCACGCAGGTGCTTCTGTTCTGGTCGTTCTTCTTCGCGTTTGCCATCAAGGTGCCGATGTTCCCGTTCCACACGTGGCTGCCCGACGCGCACACGGAAGCGCCCACGGCGGGCTCCGTGATTCTGGCCGGCGTCTTGTTGAAGATGGGCACGTACGGATTTATCCGTTTCTCGCTGCCGCTTCTGCCCGTGGATCCGGCTGCGCGCCACAAGATCGTTACGATCATGATGGTGGTTTCGATCATCGGCATTCTGTACGGCGCTCTCGTCTGCATGATGCAGAAGGACATGAAAAAGCTGATCGCCTACAGTTCGGTCAGCCACCTCGGCTTCTGCACGCTGGGAATTTTTGCTCTGACGCCGCACGGGCTTTCCGGTAGCGTTATCCAGCAGATCAATCACGGCATCTCGACCGGCGCGCTCTTCTTGCTCATCGGCGTGTTGTACGAACGCCGCCACACGCGCCTGATTTCCGAATTCGGCGGGCTTTCGACGCCCATGCCGAACTTCGCGGCCATCTACATGATCGCTTCGCTGAGCTCTCTCGGTCTGCCGCTTTTGAACGGATTCATCGGCGAGTTCACGATCCTGCGGGGCGTGTATGAGGTCAGCATTAAGTACACGGCGTGGGCCACGATCGGAATCGTTCTGGGCGCGGCGTACCTGCTGTGGCTCTACCAGCGCGTGATGTTTGGGCCGGTCACCAATCCCGCGAACGAGCACCTCGAGGATTTGAATGCCCGCGAATATGCCACTCTCATTCCGCTCGTCATTCTCGCGTTCTGGATCGGCATCTATCCGAAGCCGCTGTTCCGCGTGCTTGAGCGGCCTGTCCAGCAGATTGTCGAACAAGTGAATCCGGGCTACTACGGCGCGGAACGCGCCAACAGTCAGGGACAGCCGCTAGCCGCGCCTGCGCCGGGCGCTGCGATGCCGGGGATGGCTCTGCCGGAAATGGCGATGCCGGGAATGAACATGGCTCCATCGGGAAGCGCGCCGGCAACTCCCGCGGAAGGGAATTCGCGCTAGAGGGCCGGCGAAACCACAATGGGCATCTTTCACGCGTTCGAGTCCTTCATGCAGCAGGGCGGCGGAGGTCTGCTCCTGCCGGAGATCATGCTGGTCCTGTTTGCGATGGGCATCCTGCTGACCGATCATCTGCTCGAACCGCGCGACAAATTTTTCAATGCGTTGATGGCTATGTTGGGCGTGCTGTTCAGCGGGATCACGCTCTGGCAACTGCGGTTTGTCGCCGATCGCGGCGCTCTCGGCTTCAGCAGTTCGCTTCTGGTGGACCAGTTTTTCCTGTTTTTTGGCACGGTTTTTCTGATCGCCACCGCCGTTGTGATTCTCCTCTCCGTCCGCTACCTCCAGCTCGAGGACGAAAACCACGGCGAGTATTACGCGCTGATCCTGTTCGCCACGGTCGGCATGATGTTCATGGCGTCGGGCTACGACCTGGTCCTCGAGTTCATCGGCCTGGAGACCATGGCGCTCAGCTTCTACATCCTCGCCGGATTTTTGCGGCGTGAAAAGCGCTCGAACGAAGGCGCCGTAAAATACTTGCTGCTCGGAGCGTTCAGCTCGGCGATTCTCGCCTACGGCTTTTCCATCCTCTACGGCATTGGCGCCTCGGCGAATCTCAGCAGCCTTGGTGGGGCGCTGCCTCCGCGGACGAATCTCGACGTACTGCAAACGGCTGTCGAGGCTCGCGGCCACGGCGATCTGCTGGTGCTCTTGGCGCTCGTCACCGTAATTTCCGGGCTGTTCTTCAAAGTGGCCGCTGTGCCGTTCCATCAGTGGGCCCCCGACGTGTACGAAGGCGCACCCACCCCGATTACGGCCTATATCAGCGTGGCTTCCAAGACAGCGAGCTTCGCGCTCATGCTGCGGCTCCTGCTTACGGTTTTCTGGCCGGTCCGCCTCGATTGGGCCATGGTCGTTGCCGGCGTCGCCATCGCTTCGCTGACAGTCGGAAACCTTGCCGCCATCACGCAGTCCAACGTCAAGCGCATGCTCGCTTACTCTTCGATCTCACACGTCGGCTACATCCTGCTTGGCATCGTGGCCGCGGCGTCCAGCCCGCATGGCTTCATGACCGGTATGATCGGCGTGTCGTTTTATCTCTTCGTCTACGCATTCATGACCATCGGCGCGTTCGCGGTTTTGATCGTGCTTCAAAAGCAGGGAATCATCGGCGACGAACTCGACGACTTGAACGGCCTCTACCAGCGCAGCCCCGGTGCTGCGGCCGCCCTCCTGATCTTCATGCTTTCGCTTGCGGGCATCCCGCCGCTCGGCGGCTTTGTGGGAAAGTATTTCATTCTGCAGGCGCTGATTCAGACGGGCCACACGCGCCTGGCGCTCTTCGGCGCGCTTTACATTGTCCCGGCGCTGTACTACTACTTCCGTGTGGTCGCGCACGCCTATTTGCGCGAGCCGGGGAACGCCACGGTTCCGAAGATTACGGTCGGCCAGGGCGTTGCCCTCGCCGTGCTGACGCTCGTCACGATTGTCGCCGGCATCTATCCTGAGCCGATCATCACGCACCTGGCCCGATATTCGCTCTTCTTCCCGTTGGGATTCAGTGGCCACTGAGCCCAGTTCGCCGCCCTCTCCATCGCCGCAAAAGCGGCCTGATTCTGACTCTCGCCTGTTCGGAATCGCTCTGGAATTGCCCTTCGTGATGGTTTCCGCCATCGTGGTGGGCGGGCTGTTCGGTTATCTTCTCGACCGCTGGCTGCACACGAAACCAGTATTCCTTCTGATCCTGGGCGGAGTGGGATTTTACGCCGGCCTGCGCGACGTTTTGCGCCGCGTATCCAAAGATGAGTAGGGGGATGACTAAAGGGACGCGCAATGGACGCCGCTGATTCAACGCAACATGCCCTGACCGAGCGGCGCATCTCCTGGCTCACGCTTGCGCTGGGCGCCGTCACCGCCGTTGGCGCCGCCGTGCACTATTCGATCCGCTCCGGCGCAGGCGTCCTGATCGGAGCGGTTCTTGCCTGGATCAGTTTCCGCTGGCTCGAGCGTGCGATGGATTCCGTCACGCGGGCTTCCACGGCTCAGGCCGACTCGCCCGAAGCGCATGTGCCGATCTCCGCATATTTCGGGCTCTTTGCCCGCTACGCCTTGATCGCCGCCGTTGTGTATGCTACTTTTTCTCTGTTCCGAATCCCGGTTGTGAGCCTGCTGGTGGGGTTGTGTGCGCTGGGAGCGGCTGCGATGACAGCCACGGTCTACGAAGTTCTGAGTCCCCCCGTTCGGAAAGATGATGGGAGAAGCGAGTAGATGGAAGAACACGTAAGTTGGATCACCCACTTTGTGAATCAATACCTTGGCGGAGCCGCTTTGGCTCTCCTGCACGCCCTTCATATTCAGCCTGCGCATCCCGATTTGCCGATTCCGGAATCCGTTGTCATGGCGATGATTGTATTTGTGATTGGAGCGCTCGGCACGCTCTGGCTGAAGCCGCGCCTGTCCGTGGACAATCCCGGCGGCGCGCAGCAGATCGCCGAGCTGCTCATTACGAATCCCATCGGGTTCGGCATCCGCGACCTGCTCATTGAAAATGCCCACGATAAAGAGGGCAAGTATTTTCCGATGGTTGGATCGGTGTCCGTTTTCATCCTGCTCGCGAATGTCTTGAGCATCTTTCCGGCTTTTTCTGCGCCCACGGCGGTGCTCACCGTGCCCCTTGGCTGTGCCGTTGTTACCTTCCTGTATTTCAACTGGCAGGGAATCAAACACCACAGCGTGGGTTACTATCTCCTCACTTTCGCCGGTTCGCCCAGGAAGCTGGGCGATTGGCTGCTGGGAATCCTTCTATTTCCTGTCGAGCTTATCAGTACGTCGGCGCGCATTCTCTCGCTTACGGTACGTCTCTGGGCCAACATTTTTGCGAGCGATCTGCTGTATGTGATCTTTCTCGGCTTGCTCGTCCAGCCGGTCCTTTGGGGCTGGAACAAGTCGCCTGCGCTAGGCGTTGTTCTGGGGATTTTCCCGGCGCTAATTCCGCTGGCATTTATCGGTCTGCACCTTTTTGTGGCGATCATTCAGACATATGTATTCACGCTTCTGCCGGCAATCTATATTGGAATTGCGACGGCGGACGAGCACTAGTTCTTATCGAAAGATTTTTCATCCGACTTTATGGCAGGACGCTGCTACAAAGTGAGGCCAGTTGTAAGGCGTTGAACTGGAAACCACCTCTTGGCGGCGATTTGATACGGAGGAAACAATGAAGAAAGTACTCTATCTGATGGGAGCCCTGGCAGGCGCTCTGGGCGCAAGTCCCGCGGTGTTCGCGCAGACTTCGGCGGCGGCTTCCGGCGGCACGAACTGGGTGGCGATTTCCGCGGCGTTCGGCATGGCGCTCGCGGCATTCGGAGGCGCGATCGCGCAGTCTCGCGTGGCATCTTCGGCCTGCGAAGGCATGGCCCGAAATCCGGGCGCAGCCGGAGCTATCCGCGCGGCGATGATTCTCGGCCTCGTGTTCATCGAGACGCTCGCGCTCTTGACGCTCGTGATCATCTTCGTAAAGGTCGCGTAGGACACATCTACTCTCGCAGTTTTTGGCACGCTCCCAGATGTTCGGGAGCGTGCTTTTTTTAGGACTGGTTTTAGCTTGTGTTGCTGAAATCTAACGAATGTTGGCGGCAGCTTTTGTGGCGAGGGCAAAAATCCGCGCGGGGAAAAGGCCCGCGTTGATGGTGACGATGGCGGCCATCCACAGCGCGGCGGAAAGCGTCCAGTGCAAAGGCGCGGCGGCGATCTCCCGCTCCGGCTCGCGCATGTACATCGTGACGATCACGCGCAAGTAGTAGTACGCGGCAATCACGCTGTTCAGCGCGAGGATGATCGCGAGCCAGACGAGATTTGTCTCGAGCGCCGCGTTGAAAACGTAGAATTTTCCGAGGAATCCGGCCGTAACCGGCAGGCCCAGCAGCGAAAGCAGGAACAGCGACAAGCAGGCTGCCACGGCCGGCTGGCGCCGACCGAGCCCTGCGAAGTCCTCAATTTCAACATGACTTTCGCCCGCGCCGCCAAGCTGCGCGACGATCAGGAATGCCCCCAGCTTCACGACGGCGTAGCTGACCAGGTAAAAGAGCGCTCCGGCAATGCCCGCTTCCATGTTGTTTGCGCGGGCCGCCGCGGCGAGCGCGACAAGAATATATCCCGAGTGCGCGATCGAACTGTACGCCAGCATGCGCTTGATATTGGTCTGCACCAGTGCGGCAAGGTTCCCGGCAAACATGCTGATCACAGCCGCCACAGCGAGCGCCCAGAACCAGAGTGGCGGAGCTGCGTCCACACTCGCAAGAATCCGCATAGCGAGGGCAAATGCCGCAGCTTTTGGTCCCGTGGACATCAGCGCCGTGACCGGAGCCGGAGCCCCTTCGTACACGTCCGGAGTCCAGAGCTGAAAGGGCGCGGCGGCCACCTTGAACGCCAGGCCGATGAGAATCAGCCCAAGGCCAAGTTTCAGGAGGATATGCGACGAGTCGTTTGCGAGCGGCGTCATCATATCCAGATGCGTTGAGCCAGTCGCGCCAAAGGAAAGCGCCGTACCGTAAAGAAAGAACGCCGTGGCAAACGAGCCCAAAAGAAAATACTTCATCGCCGCTTCATTCGAGCGCGGGGCGTCGCGCCGGTAACTCGCGAGAATGTAGGACGCAATCGAGCTCATTTCGAGGCCGATAAACGCGGTAAGCAGTTCGTGCGCCGAGCCCATCACGCCCATACCGGCCGTGCCGAAAAGAATGAGAGCGCAGAATTCCCCAGCCTCCAGATTCTCGCGCTTCAGATACTCGAACGAGCCCAAAATCGCCAGAAACGCCGCGCCAATCACGATCAGATGAACGAACAGGCTGAAGGAGTCTGCGCGGATGAGTCCCGAATACGCCGGACCGGGATAGAGTGCGATGAGCCGCGTACTCGCAAGCGCCGCGCCAGCGCCGACCAGAGCAACGAATCCAAGCGCCGACTGCTTCGCCTTTGGCACGAGCGGCGAGAGGAACATCACGAGCATCCCGAACCCACAGAGCACGAGTTCCGGCGCGATTCGATACAGATCTTGGAGTGGCGGGAGCATTATTTCGAGTTCACCGTATTGGCCGCGGTTACGTCAAAAGCGCGGCTGGCCTCTCCTGCCGGAAGGGAGGAGACGTCTGGATTCGTGCTATTCCGTTCGCCGCCGCGAATCTCGCGGGCATCATAGGACGCCTGCGGGCGCTGCATCTGTTTCAGAATATTTTGGGTGGCCGAGTCCGTGCGGGCCGTGATGAATGTGGAGCCGACGCCCATCCACAAAATGACAGCGGCCATGACGAAGAGGATTCCGCGCTCGCGCAGATCGGCGTCCGGAAGTGTCGAGTTCTTTTCCTGAGTGACAGCGCCGAAAAACACGCGCTGATATGACCAGAGCAGATACACGGAAGAGAAGATCACTCCGAGGGACGCCCACGCGGCCCACCCCGCGTGCCGCTGGAAAACGCCCGCAAGGATCAGGAACTCGCCCACAAACCCGTTCAGCAGGGGCAGGCCCGCCGAAGCAAAGCACATGAACAGGTACAGCGCCGCAATCACCGGCATCGGTGTCGCCAAGCCGCCATACTCCTTAATCAAGTGCGTGTGGCGGCGGTCGTACAGCATTCCCACTCCCAGGAAGAGCGCGCCCGTGGATATTCCGTGCGCGAGCATCTGGTAGACCGATCCCTGAATCGAGATCGGATGAAACGCGAAAATTCCCAGCACGACAAATCCGAGGTGGCTGACCGAGGAGTAGGCTACGAGCCGTTTGAGATCCACCTGCACCATGGCCACGAGCGCGCCGTAGATAATCCCAATGATGGCCAGCGTGGCGATCAGCGGGGCATTGCGGTGCGCCGCTTCCGGAAAGAACGGAAGGCAAAAGCGCAACATGCCATACGTCCCCATCTTCAGTAGCACTCCCGCCAGCATCACCGAGCCGGCTGTTGGAGCTTCCGTGTGCGCGTCGGGCAGCCAGGTGTGCAGCGGGAAGAGCGGTACCTTGATCGCAAACGCCAGAAAAAACGCCGCGAAGAGCAGCATCTCGGTGCGACCGGAGAGTGTGACCGTGCCGTTCGCGAGGAGCGCCTGAATTTGCGGCACGTCGAACGTTGGATATCCCGCGACTGCCGTCAGGCGGTACAGCCACAGAATCGCCACGAGCATCAAGATCGAGCCAAACATCGTATACAGCACGAATTTGACCGCCGCATAGATGCGCCGCTCGTGTCCCCAGATGCCGATCAGGAAATACATCGGTATCAGCATCACTTCCCAGAACAAGAAGAAGAGAAACAGATCGAGAGAGAGAAATACGCCGATGACGCCCGTTTCCAGCACCAGCAGGCAGATGAAAAATCCCTTTGCGCGCTCGTGGATGGATTTCCACGACGACAGAATCGAGACAGGTGTGAGAAGGGTGGTCAGGAGAACCAGAAACAGGCTGAGGCCATCCACGCCGAGGTGATAGTGAATCGGCGGCTGCGGAATCCAGGCGCGGAACTCCTCCCACTGGTATCCGGGGGCCTGCAAGTGAAACCCGCGCAGAAGGATCAGGGAGATGGCAAATTCAGCGACGGCGGTCGCCAGTGCCAGGCGCCGGATCCACGCGTGGTCCTCGTCCCGCAGCAGCAGCAGCGCAAGCGTGCCCGCCGCCGGGAGAAACGTCAGTATCGTCAGCAGAAAAGGTTGCTGCACGTCAATCCACCATCCAGAGCAGCAGAGAAGTGAACACCAGAGCCCCAATCAGGATCCACACGGCGTACGTCCGCACGTTTCCGCTGGCCAGGCGCCGCACTCCGCCGCCCGATTCGCGGGAGATTTTTGCGACTCCGTTCACCGCGCCGTCAATCGTGCGTTCATCCACCGCGTGCCACAGAACGTTTTCCGAAATCCACTTCAATGGGCGAACAATCGCCGCGGCGTACAGCTCATCCACAAAAAACTTTCCGACAAGAAGTTTGTACGGAGCGGAGAGCGATTCCGCCAGCTTCTTTGGCGTCTCCGGGCTGCGCACATACATCCACCACGCAAGGAGGAAGCCGAGCAGGCCAGCAATCACCGGAAGCCCCGTGAGAGCTTCGAGGATTCCTGCGCCGCCGGAAGCAGCCTCGGCGGCAGGAGCAACTTCACCGGCGGCGGCAGGAAATACGGGGGCAAGGAATTGGTGAAAATAGTTTACGCCGCCCCACAGCGCGGGCGCAGCCATCCAGCCGCCGCACAACGAAAAAACGGCCAGCACGACAAGCGGCGTGAGCATGCTCTTCGGCGATTCGTGAACGTGCACGTGATGCTCGTCATAGCGCTCTTTCCCGAAGAACGTCAGGAAGAGCAGCCGGAACATATAAAAGGAAGTGAGCCCGGCGATAAACACGCCGATGGCCCACAGCGGGGGATTCGAATAACGCGCTTCGCTCAGAATTTCATCCTTGCTGAAAAATCCGGAAAAACCGGGCGCCCCGGCGATGGCCAGAGTGGCGATGAACATCGTCCAGAACGTCACGGGAATTTTTCCGCGCAGGCCGCCCATCTTGCGCATGTCCTGCTCGCCGCCCATGGCGTGAATCACGCTGCCCGCCGCGAGGAAGAGCAGCCCCTTAAAGAACGCATGCGTCATCAGGTGGAAGATGCCCGCGCCAAACGCGCCCACGCCGCAGGCGAGAAACATGTAGCCGAGCTGCGAGATAGTCGAGTACGCGAGCACTTTCTTGATGTCCGTCTGCACCAGCGCGACAAGCGCCGCCAGCAGATCCGTGGCAATCCCTACGATCGCGACAACAAGGAGAGCCGTCGGCGCATTCTGGAAAATCGCGTGCGAGCGCGACACCATGTAGACGCCCGCGGTCACCATCGTCGCCGCGTGGATCAACGCGCTGACGGGCGTGGGGCCTTCCATCGCGTCCGGCAGCCAGACGTATAGCGGAAGTTGCGCGGATTTTCCTGTCGCGCCGACAAAAAGCAAAAGCGCGATGACCGTCAGCGTACCCAACTGCCCGAAAGCTTCGGCGGGTGCTTCGGCGGCCTTCTTCAAAACAACACTGAAATCAAGCGAGCCAAACGTGCGGAAGATCAGCAGCACGCCCAGAATGAATCCGAAGTCGCCGACGCGGTTCACCCAGAACGCCTTGTTTCCCGCGTTCGTCGCCGAGGGCTTCAGATAGAAGAAACCGATCAGCAGGTAGCTGCACAGGCCCACGCCTTCCCAGCCCACGAACATCACCAGGTAGTTCGCGGCCAGCACCAGGACCAGCATGAAAAACATAAAAAGGTTGAGGTAGGCGAAGAAGCGCCGGTAGCCGGGATCGTCATGCATATACCCGGAGGAGTAGATGTGAATCAGCCAGCCGACGCCGGTTACCACGAGCAGCATGATCACGGTGAGCTGATCCACCTGCAGAGCGAAATCGGCGCGCAGCGTTCCGGCGGCGATCCAGGTGAAATAGGTTTTGACCCAGGGCAATTGGTCCGGCGAAAGCGTCAGAAATTCGCGCACGGTTTCCAGCGCCGCGAGAAACGCCAGCGTGGTGGAAGAAAGCGCGGCCGCGGTCACCGCTCGTTTCGGAAAGCGGCGGCCCCCAATGCCGTTCACGGCGGCGCCGAGGAGCGGCAGCAGCGGAATGATCCAGAGATAAGTTAGGGCGGGCATCAATCTTTCAGTGAATCCACACGCTCCACGTTCAGGGTTCCCTTGTTCCGGTGAATCAGGATGACGATGGCAAGCCCGACAGCCGCTTCCGCGGCGGCCACGACGATGACGAAGAAAACGAACACCTGGCCCTGCAACTCGCCGAGCACTCGGCTGAAGGTCACGAACGCCAGGTTCACGGCGTTTAGCATCAGCTCGATGGACATGAAAATCGTCAGGATGTTGCGCTTGAACACAAACGCAATCACGCCCAGCCCGAAGAGCACGGCGCTCAACACCAGATAGTAGGAACTCGGTACCACTTTCCCCCAGACGGCCCCCGGTTAGCCGGGGCGAAACATCCGTCCCATTAAGCCCGTAAACCCGCGGCGTATTAGGACACTTAGCGGGGCCCCCCGCCCCCCGCCCCCCCCCACGGCATCAAAATCAGGAACGACGTCAACTCAAACGGAAACACGTACTCGCGGAACAGCAGCGCCGAAAGATCGCGCGTCGAAACCATTTCCTCCGGTCGAGGTCCCATGTGCAGCGTGGCACGCCCAATCCAGTAGGCAAGCTCCGCGAGAAACACAATTCCCAGCGGCACGCCCGCAAACCGCGCCATGCGGCTGATGTTTGTGCGCTCTTCTTCGCCCGCGTTCAGAAGCATGATTACGAAAACGAACAGCACCATGATCGCGCCGCCGTAAACGATGATTTGAACAGCCGCAACGAACTCCGCTCCCTGCAAGAGGTATAGCCCCGCGAGCGATACCATCACTACGATCAGCGAGAGCGCGCTGTGAATCGGATGCCGCTGCAAAATCAGGCCGATTGCTCCGGCAACGGCAACCGCCGCGAGGACCAGAAACATGGCTATTTGCGGCGTCATCGTCCCGGTCCTTTCTCCGCGTGCCCCGTCTCTCTCATGAACTTATCGCCCCGTCCAGACAATCGCCAGGCTGGTGAGTATCACGTTCAAGATGGAGAGCGGCAACAGCGCCTTCCATCCAAACGACATCAACTGGTCATAGCGGAAGCGCGGCAGCGTCCCGCGCGTCCAGACATAGATAAAAAGAAATACCGCGATCTTCAGCAGGAACCAGAACGGCCCCTGCACCAGGTCCACCACGCCCGGCAGGCTGCACAAAATTCCCAGCCCGCACAAGGCCAAACCCAGAACCGGCAGAACGACGCGCCCAAACATCGTCAGGTAGCGCACCCCGTGAATCACAAGCGCCGCTCCGGCCAGAAAAAAGGCCGCTGCGGGAATGTAATGCGACCAGCGGAACAGGGAAGTCTCCGGGAATGGAGACAGCCATCCGCCGAAAAACAAAATCGTGGCGAGGCAGGAGACCGTGATCATGCTCGCGTATTCGGCCATGAAAAACATGGCGAACTTGAAGCTGGCGTATTCGGTGTGAAATCCGGCGACGAGTTCGGATTCGGCCTCGGGGAGATCAAACGGGGCGCGGTTGGTTTCCGCGCAGGCCGCCGTGAAAAACAGGAGAAAGCCGAGAATCTGGGGCATGGGAGCGCCAATCAGATTCCAGCGCGGCACAAATCCCCAATGAAAGCCGGCCTGCGCCTCGACGATCTCACTGAGATTAAATGTTCCGGCCATCAGGATCACGCCCACCACCGACATCGTGAGCGCCAGTTCGTAGCTCACCATTTGCGCCGTGCTGCGCAGACCGCCGAGCAACGGATACTTGCTGTTGGACGACCAGCCGGCCAGCGCCACGCCGTACACGCCGAGCGAAGTGATCGAAAACAGGATCAGCAATCCGATGTTCAAATTCGTGATCGCCAGCGGCGTTCGCTGCCCGAAGATTGTGAACTCTTTTGGCCCAAAAGGAATGACCGCGATGGATGTAATCGCCAGCGAAAGCGCCAGAAATGGCGCCAGGAAATAGGCGAATTTATCCGCGCCGCCGGGCGTGACATCTTCCTTGAACAGGAATTTTACGCCGTCGGCCAGCGGCTGCAATAAGCCGTGGGGGCCAACACGGTAAGGTCCCCAGCGGGACTGGATGTGCGCGACCACTTTGCGCTCGAACCAGGTCAGGTACGCGAGCGATGTCAACAGGACAAACAGCAATACCGCGATTTTCGGGAGAGCGACGAGCAGCAGCGGATGCTCTGCGGCGAATTCGTTCACGGGCGCGCCTCCACTTCCGCCTCTACGGCGGCTTCCGGAAGCGACAGAATCATCGAGCAGTAGCGTCCGAGCGTTCCGCTCGAAAACAATGTGTCGTGCGATGAGAAAATTGCGCCCGCCGGAACGTCGAAGTTTGCGCTCCCGTTTGCGGCGACCACCGGCTTCGTCCGCTCGGCTTCTCCGAGCAGCAGATTGGCCGCGGAAATGTCGTACCCGGCAACGGATTTGCGAATTTCGTCGAGGGCAGCCTCGGGGGTGCGCAACGCGATCGGCTGCCCCAGCCCCTGCTTGGACAACTGGTAGGAAAGGATGCGCAAAATGTCGAAGTCGGAACGCGTGCCCATCTTGTCGCCGCCCTTGCGGACAAGTTGAATCTCGCCGGCCGTGTTGGTCATCGTGCCATTTTTCTCGTATGCGGACGCCGTGGGCAGGACAACGTCGGCCAGTTGCGCCGTTTCGGTGAGGAACAGATCCTGCACGACCAGGAATTTGAGCTTTCCAAGCCGGCTTCCGGCCTTGGCTCCAAACGTTTTCACGGGATTCGCGCCCACGACATACAGCGCGCTGAGGCTGCCATCCGCGGCGGCCGCCATCATCCCGCGCGCGTTGCGGCCTGGTTTGTCCGGCAACTTGGCGCCCCACAACGCTTCAAATTTTGCGCGTGCATTGGTGTCGGTGACGCTCGCGTAGCCCGGAAGCAGGTCAGGCAAAACGCCCATATCCGAAGCCCCGCGCGAATTCGCATAATCTCCCAGGGCCATATAGCGCGTCTGGCCCGGCAGGGAAGCGCCGAACTTCACCAGATCGCGGACGTCCGCCCCGGTCAACTCTGCTCCGAAGACGATGACGACATTCGATTCCTTTTCGAGTGCCGCCTTCAGCGTGCCGAGCCGTTCCGCGACGCTCTCTTCAAATTGAGCGCCCTGGCCCGCGAGCCATCGCACGGCCGAACCCTCGGCGCCGGCCGGCACTTCCGCAAATCCGCGCGCCTTGCGCAGCAGCTTGATGGATTTCGAGTGAATAACATAGAGCCGCGCACGCCGGTGGCGAATGGCCGCGCGAATCTGCCAGGCGACCAGAGGATTCTGTTCCGTCGGATCGTCTCCGATCAGAAGGACGGCGTCTGCCTCGTAGAGCTGCGCCATTGTTGCGCCGGCGCCGCCGGCACTCGGGCCGAGAGCGGTGAGAAGACTGGCGTAGTCGGCTGTCCGATGGTGGTCCAGATTGTTTGTTCCAATGGAAGCGCGCGCGATCCGCCCCAGCAGATAGTTCTCTTCGTTGGTCGTGCGGTTCGATCCGATGAACCCGATCGAATCGGGACCAGAAGTCTTGTGAATTTCGGCGAGCCGCCGCGAAACTTCCGCCAGCGCATCTTCCCAGCTCGAAGGAACCAGTTTTCCGTCGCGCCGCACGAGCGGCAGTTTCAGCCGCTCTGGATGCAACGTGAAGTCAAATCCAAAGCGGCCCTTGGCGCACAGAAACTCCTTGTTGATGCCGGAAAGGTCGCGATTGTTGGCGCGCAGGATTTCGTTGTTACGCACGCTGAGCGTCGTCTTGCAACCGTTCGAGCAGTGCGCGCAGACGGTTGAGACGTAGGTCATCTCCCAGGGCCGCGTCTTGTAGCGGTAGGTGCCGCTGGTCAGCGCGCCCACCGGGCAGACGTCTATGCACATCCCGCACTCTTCGCAGTCCAGATGATCTTCGCGATTTGGGATGATCACCGATTGCGAGCCGCGCTGTCCCACGCCGAGCGCCTTGACGTCCATGCCTTCGTCGCACACGCGCACGCAGCGGAAGCACAGGATGCACCGCGGCGCGTCGTAATAGACGGCCTCGGACCACTTCCGCTCCGGCTGGTGCCGCTTTTCTTCGGCGAAGCGGCTCTTGTCAGCGCCATAGCGGAAGACCATGTCCTGCAGTTCGCATTCGCCGCCCTTGTCGCATACCGGGCAGTCGAGCGGATGATTTGCCAGAAGAAATTCGAGCATGCCCTTGCGCGCGTCGTGCACCTGTTGTGTATTTGTGCGCACGATCATTCCCGGAGACGCGACCAGTGTGCACGCGGTTTGCAGCTTGGGTGCTTTTTCGACTTCCACAAGGCACATCCGGCAGGCGGCCTGCAGCGACAGCCCTGGGAAGTAGCAGAACGAAGGAATCTCTATGCCCATGCGCCGCGCCGCTTCGATCACCAGCGTTCCCGGCGGCACCGTTACGTCGCGGTCGTCAATCTTCAGCGTAATGTCTTTTGAATCGGCCATAGTCTTCCGGAAATCCTAGCGCACCGCCGCCACAACGTCCGCCGGTTTGTAGGGGCACCGGCCTGAGAGATGCTCTTCAAATTCGTGGCGGAATTTCTTGACGATGCTGATCGTCGGCATCGCCGCCGCATCTCCCAGCGGGCAAAACGTTTTTCCCAGCATGTTTTTGGCGAGCTCTCCGACCATGTCAATATCTTCGGCGCGCCCGCCGCCGGCATGGAAACGGTCCAGCAACTTGCGCAGCCAGCCCGTTCCTTCGCGGCAGGGAATGCACCAGCCGCACGATTCGTGCGCATAAAAATGCATGATGCGCCGCGCCAGGTCCACCATGCAGGTGTCTTCGTCCATCACGACGACCCCGCCCGAGCCGAGCATCGAGCCGGCCTTGGCGACCGAATCATAATCCATGTTGATGTCAATCTCATTCGCGGTCAGCACGGGGCACGAACTGCCTCCGGGAATCACGGCTTTCAATTTCTTTCCGTTCAGCATTCCCCCGGCTACCTCTTCAATCATCCGGCGCAGCGGAAATCCCATCGGCAATTCGTAAATGCCGGGCTTGTTGACATGTCCCGAAATACAGAACATACGCGTGCCGCCGTTTTTCGGCGATCCGAGGCCCGCGTACCATTCTCCTCCGCGTCGCAGGATTTCCGGAGCAGAGGAAAGCGTTTCGACGTTGTTGATCACGGTGGGCGAACCGTACAGGCCGACCACTGCGGGGAACGGAGGTCGGATACGCGGGTAGCCGCGCTTGCCTTCGAGCGATTCCATCAACGCCGACTCCTCGCCGCACTCGTAGGCCCCCGCGCCTGTATGCGTCACCAGGTCAAAGTCGTAGCCACTGCCCAGAATATTCTTGCCGAGGTATCCGGCCTGGTAGGCTTCCGCGATCGCGCCATCCATGATGTCGAGGACATACCGGTATTCGCCGCGGATATAGATATATCCCTGATGCGAGGCGACGGAGCGTCCGGCAATCACGATCCCTTCGATCAACTGGTGCGGCATCATCTCCATCAGCGAGCGATCCTTGCACGTGCCGGGCTCGCTCTCGTCGGCGTTGCAGAGAATGTATTTCGGCTTCGGCGAATCCTTGGGCACAAAACTCCACTTCATTCCCGTAGGGAAGCCCGCGCCGCCGCGGCCGCGCAGATTGGATTTCTTCACCTCTTCGACGACCTGCTCGGGAGTGAGTTCCTTGAGCGCGCGCTCCATGCCCTTGTAGCCGTCGTTCGCCACATAGACTTCGAGCTTGTGGGAATCCTTCACGCCGAAAAGCCGGCTGATGACGGGAACCTCGGCCGGATGGCGCGGCTTCACCGAGCCGGAAATCGGAGTCGAGGTCTCGGGTTTGCGGCCCAACTCGAGAAATTCAAAAATCCTCTCGGCGCGATCCGCGGTCAGGTTTTCATAGAAATCGTAATTCACCTGCATGGCCGGAGCGCCCGTGCACGCGCCGATGCATTCGACTTCCTCGAGGGAAAAGACGCCGTCCTTGGTGGTTTCCTTGTGGCCGATCTCCAGCTTTTTCCGGACGAAATCATAAATCTTGTCGGCGCCGCGGAGCTTGCAGGCGACGTTCGTGCAGACCTGCACGTGATATTTTCCGGCGCGCTGGCGGCGCAACATCGAGTAGTACCCCAGCGTTTCGGTGACTTGCAGTGTGTTCAGGTCCAGGCGCCCGGCGATTTCGGCGATCATGTCGTCGCTGACGTATCCGAACTGGTCCTGCGCATAAAGCAGCATGGGAATCAGCGCCGAGCGCTTGACCGGGTAGCGGTTCTGCAGGGTTTGGAATTTGGATTCCAGCTGCGGAGGCAGATTCATCACCGGTCAATCTCCCCGAGGACAATGTCGAGAGTGCCGATGGATGCAATCACGTCGGCGATCAGTTTGCCTTCAATCATTTTGCTCAAGGCTTGCAGGTTCACGAACGACGGCGTGCGCATTCTCATGCGATAGGGCTTGGCCGAGCCGTCGCTGGCAATAAAGCAGCCCAGCTCGCCGCGCGGCGACTCGATCCGCTGGTAGACTTCGCCGGGCGGCGGCGCGAATCCTTCCGTAAATATCTTGAAGTGGTAGATGAGCGCCTCCATCTCCGTCTTCATTCGTTCGCGCTGCGGCGGAACAATTCCCGGCGCGTCGGCCTTGATCGGCCCCTCGGCCGGAATTTTTCCGAGCGCCTGCCGCACGATCTTCAGGCTTTCGCGCATCTCCGCCATCCGGCAGATATACCGCGCGTAGCAGTCGCCTTCGGTCCGGACGGGAACCTCGAAATCAAATTCCTCGTAGCTGGAATAGGGGAAATATTTGCGGACATCATAATCCACGCCGGACCCGCGCAGGGAAGGCCCGGAAACTCCGAGCGCGATGGCGTCTTTCGCAGTCAGCACGCCCACGCCTTGTGTTCGACCGAGCCAGATGCGATTTTGCGTGAGCAGATCCTCGTACTCATCGAAGCGGGAAGGGAAAGTCTCGAGAATTTTTTCGACGCGGGCGGTCCAACCCGGCGGCGGCTCGAGCGCGATTCCGCCGATGCGGAAATAGCTCGTCATCATGCGCTGGCCGCTGACCAGTTCAAATATTTTCAGCAGTTCCTCGCGCTCGCGGAAGCAGTACAGGAACATGGACATCGCGCCCAGATCAATGGCATGAGTTCCCAGCCAGACCAGATGCGAGCCGATGCGCGTCAGTTCCGTCAGCAGCACGCGGATGTACTGCGCGCGCTTGGGAACTCCGAGGCCAAGAAGCTTCTCGACAGCCAGGCAATACGCCAGATTGTTCGACAGCGGGGCAAGATAGTCCATCCGGTCGGTGATGGTAATCGTCTGCGAATAGGTCAGAGCTTCGGCGGTTTTTTCAATTCCGGTATGCAGATAGCCGATGTCCACATCGGCTTTCAGAACATTCTCGCCGTCCAGTTCCAGGAGCACTCGAAGCACACCGTGCGTGGACGGGTGCTGCGGCCCCATGTTCAGGACCATCGTGGTTTCGGGACCGGTCGCGGTTTGAATCGTGGTCATGGTGGAATTCGCCCGGCCTGCACTGGCCGGCTAGCGGGGGCCCTCCACGGGATAATCCTTGCGCAGCGGGTAGCCTTCGAAATCGTCCGGCAGGAGCATTCTCCGCAGGTTGGGGTGCCCTTCAAACCGGATGCCGAACAGATCAAAAATTTCACGTTCATGCCAGTTGGCCGTGGGCCATACGGGAATCACGGAATCCACGACGGGAGCGTCTCCGGGCACGCGCACCCGCAACCGCAACCGGCCGCGCTTCGAGATCGAGAGCAGGTGATAGTTCAATTCGAACCTCGGATCGAGAGGAAAACGGTCCACGGCGGTTACATCGGAAAGATAAGTGAAGGCCAGTTCTTCGTCAGCGGCCAGGAAGGCGCACAGATCGCGCAACGATTCGCGAGGAACAACGATCGTCCACTCCTCGCGGTAACAGATCACTTCGGCTATCGCCGCAGGATGCGCTCCGCGGATTTTCTCGATCGCCGGATTTTTTTTCAGGTCGGCTGTTTCCGTCACGAAGCGCGGTCCCGGCGTGCGGCTGGGCGAGTCCAGTCCAACGCCCCTTTCTTCCACAGATAGAAGTAACCCACCAGCAGGATGCCGATGTAGAGGAGCATTTCCACAAAGCCAAACCAATGCAACGACCGGAAAATGTAGGCCCAGGGATAAAGGAAAATGGCTTCCACATCGAACAAAATAAAGATCATTGCCACGATGTAAAACTTTACGGAAAACGGCTCGCGGGCGTCCCCCGTGGGTGTCATGCCGCACTCATAGGCCTGCGATTTTACTTTCGATGGCCTTCTCCATCCCACTACGGAAGAGAGAATCAGAAGAGCGCCCGAAAGCACCATGGCCAGGATGAGGTGTAAAAGTAGCGGCGCGTAACTTTGTAGATCGTTTCCCATCACGAATGCCCCAGCTATAATAGCGGCGAAGGGCCAAGCGGTCAAATGGACCCGTTCGCAAAATCGGCGCGGGATCCGATTTCGTTACGGAATAGTTCGCCGTCCAAATCCGGCGGGGAAGGTGGTCCACTCGATGAACTTCGGATTCAATTCCAATGTGCGTGTGGGTCAAACCCTGTACCACGTTCAGACCGAGGATCGCGGTCCGTCGCATCCATTTCAGGACACGGTCGTCTATGTCTCAGGCGCCGTCGTATATAAACTGAGTACGAGTTACAAGGACGATCTCAGCGGTGCGGAGGCCGGGGAACTCGCCGAAAAATTGCACGCGCGGCTCTCCGAGCAGCACGCTGTGGTGATCTCTCAACTCGAAGCAGGAACTCTTGCGTTGCGGGAAAAGGTCAAAATTCCGGACGAACCGGAGGTTCTCGTCGAGCGCGACGCGCTTGACGTGCGCCTGGAAAATCCGAAAACGTGGCTCGCTTCGGGAGTCGCCACCATCGAGGTGAGTGTGCGTTCGACACAATCTGGAGCTGAGGTGGCGGATGCGAAGGTCGAAGCGATGTTCGAGCAGGGCCACGAGCGCGTGCACTGTTGCGTTGCTAACTCCGACGCCCGTGGATTTGTCAGGCTTAATTTTCCTTTGCCGGATATCACCACGGGCGGCGCTTGCCTGGTGATTCGCGCCAACAGCGAATTCTTGTATGGGGAACTCCGGTTCCGCCTCAAAATGAAGCCGGTCGGAAGCGTTTCGGACTCCGTCTCGAAATGAATTCATCCATACAAATCACCGTGAATGGCGAATCCCGCCAAATTCCTGCGGGCCTCGACGTTTCCGGCCTGCTTTCCCATCTGGGGCTGCCGGCGCACCGCGTGGCGATCGAACGCAATCTGGAAATTCTGCCGAGGGCTGAATGGACAAGAACGCAGGTTTCCTCCGGCGACCGCTACGAGATTGTTCACATGGTCGGCGGCGGATAAAAATTGGCGCGATCTACTTTCGCCGTTTTTGGGACCGGATATATTCCTTCCACGGCTTCCAGTAATATTCGATCCAGCCCTGCGTGACGCCTTTATGGTCGTATTTGGGGACTCCGACATGAGCCAGTTCGACGACAGCGCCGCCGCTGGCAGACTTTTCAAACTGCACAACCAGAATGGAATCGGGATCCTCCGCCTTCCACGCAGACGATCGCCAGGACTGCACAATCATGCGGTTCGGAACGAGCACGAGATTTTTTCCATAAATCATCCCCTCGAAGGCCGACCAATTTCCGCCAACCTTCGGGCTGATCTTGGCCGGCGAACCCGTGGCGGCCGTGTGCAAAGCAGAGTCCATGAACATCTCGTAGAGGTCAGCAGGTTTCCGGTTGTGGTACACCGCCCAGGAATAAATTACGGGTGTCATCGTTCGCCTCCAGAAAGGAATTGTCGGAATCGCTCACAAACGAATTCAGCGAATGTCGTCCAGCAGATGGCCGAGTTTTGTGCGCTTGGTTTCCATATAAGCTCGCGAGGTAAGTGAGGTCCGCGGCCGGCAAGGGACGCGTTCGGCGACTCGAATCCCCGCCTGTTCCAGTTGCTGCACCTTGTCCGGATTATTGGAGAGCAATCGAATGCTCTTCACGCCCAGCAGCTTGAGCGCGGCCGCGGAAAACGCATAGTTCCGCGAATCGGCGGCGAACCCGAGCTCTTCGTTAGCCTCGACCGTATCCATGCCGTGGTCCTGCAGTTCATAGGCGCGCAGCTTGTTCATCAGGCCGATGCCGCGCCCTTCTTGCGGCAGATACAGCAAAATCCCCGCTCGATCCGCGGCGATTTTTCGCAATGAAAGTTCCAGCTGCGCGCGGCAATCGCAGCGCTCGGAAGCGAGCACATCTCCCGTCAGGCATTGCGAGTGGATGCGCACAAGCGGCGTTCCCGAACGCACAGGTCCGTGAACCAGCGCCACGGCGCTGTCGGTGGCCGTGCCGCCTTCGATGCCGAGGATTTCAAAAGGGCCGAAGCGCGTGGGTAATTTCGCGCGAGCCACGATGCGGATGCGCTGTTTACTTTCCTTCTGCGGGTTTGTTTTTTTTCTTCGTTTTTTCTCGGACATAAAGAGTCCCGTATTATATCAGGCGCGCGCCGGAACGGGAGCTTTACATCGGCGAAGCGATTGGCTAACGTAGCCGTGACTTTGTTTGCGCGGCCCGGTGCTATGAATACCCTGACTTATGGCGGAGATTTGCTGCTGACGCTCCTGCTGCACGTGGGCGCGGCGGCTTCGATCTGCGCCTGGCTCGCGCGTTCCGCGATTTTCCGCAAAGTCCTGTTCACCGAAGTGCGCGATTCCGACCAGAAATTGAAACTGATGCTGTTCCTGACGCCGCCAATCGCTTTCGGCGTGATTTTGCGCATCCTGGGGCATCCGTACCGCGCCGCGGACCTCATGCTCGAGGGATCGTTTCTGCTCGGCCTGCTGGGAGGCCGCGTGGTGGGCCCTCTTGGCGGATCCATTATCAGCCTGCCCGCCTTCCTGAATCACGAGTGGCTCTCCATGCCGGTGGCTGCGACGGCGGGACTCGTGGGCGGGCTGATCCGCATGGCTGTTCCCACTACTGAAGAGATCTGGAAGCTTGGGCCCTTCACTTTCCTGAGCACGCCCCGATGGCTTGTTCGCGTCTTTCGCCGAAAGAAAGGCGCCTGGGAAATGCTGCCGCTCGGCGCGCTCGTCGTGCTGGAACTCGCACGGCAGGCGCTCGGTCACGCGACCAAGCCGCAATGGCTTTTCTACCTGGATGCAGGAAAAAGCTGGGGGTTGGCGCTCGTGCTTCTGTCCACCGTCATGGCCGTCGCCGTCCCCATGAAAATCTGGAACAACACGCGCATCGAGATGAATCTCGAGGAGCACCAGAAACTCCTGCTCCGGGCTCGCATGGACGCGCTCACCGCGCAGATCAATCCGCACTTCCTTTTCAACACGCTCAACACCGTCTCCTCGCTCATTCGCTACGATCCGGACATGGCGCGCGGTGTCGTCATCAAGCTGAGCAACATTCTCCGGCGCCTCCTGCGCAAACACGAAACGTTTGTGGCGCTCGAGGAGGAACTCGATTTTATTGACGACTATCTGGACATCGAGGTCGCCCGCTTTGGCCGCGACAATCTCCTGATTCACAAACAGATTGACGAACGCTCCCGCGACGCCTTTGTCCCCAGCATGCTCCTGCAGCCCATCGTTGAAAATGCGCTCAAGCACGGCCTGGCCGCCAAGATGGGCGCGGGCGAACTGACCATCAAGACCTCTTCCCAGGACGGCCGGCTGGTCATTTCCATTGAAGACAATGGAATCGGCATTTCCAAGGAGCGCATGGGGCAGGTGTTCAAGGACGGAATCGGAATCAGCAACGTGAACGAACGCCTGCGCGTGCTGTACGGCGCCGATTTCAAAATGGATATTTCCAGCGAGGAAGGCGAAGGAACCCGCATCCGCATCGAGATTCCGGAAGTAATTCCCACCGGAACGGAGAGCGCGGTCATTCTTCCCGCCTCGCGGTCCTGAGTTTTCTAATTTGAATTCGCTGCGGTGTTTGAGGCTGCCGAAAAATGGCTTATTTCGTCATTCCGAGCGAAGCGAGGAATCCCGCTGGTTTTAATCGCTGGAAAGAAAGAGGGATTTCTCGCTTCGCTCGGAATGACTCGATGGGCGGGCATTTTTTCCGTGGCCTCTTTGGCTGATCACGATCAGAAAATATATTTCAAGCCCAGTTGAATCTCGCGCGGCAGCGTGGCCGTCGTCTGAATCAATCCCGCGGACGGGCTCACGGAAAATCCGGCAAACACGTTCGCGTTCGGCGGGCCGTAGTTCGCGCGATTGAGCAGGTTGAAAATTTCCGCGCGGATTTGCAGATTCGTCTTCTCGGAAATTTGAGTGTTTTTGACAACGGAAAAATCCAGGTCAGCGAGGCCCGGTCCCGTAAACGCCCCCCTTGACACATTTCCAAACGTTCGCGCGGGCGGAAGAACAAAAGCCGCGGGATTGAACCACTGGTCCGGATTCCCAGTGACAATCGCTCCCGTGAAGCTTGGATTAAACGACACGCGGTCCGGATTTCTTATGTCGCCATCGCCTGAGCGGTTCGATCCGGCCAGCGGCGTGAAAGGAAAGCCGCTCAGAAGAGTCGCGATTCCATTCAGTTGCCATCCGCTGATGAGGCGCCGCTCCGTCGCGCCGGTGTCGTTCCGCCAGCGTTGGCCTCGCCCGAAGGGAAGTTCATACGACGCGGACAAACTGGATTGATGCGCCGCGTTCAGCGCGGAGGGCCCCCAGTCCATGTGCAAGTCGGTCCGGTCCATCACCATCTGGGCCTGATTGTTGGCCTGCGCTCCGGTCAGCCCGGAATTGATGTCCAGACTCTTGGACCACGTATAGTTGCCCCGGAATTGCAGGCTCTTACCCATCTTGCGCGTGACATCAATCTGCAGCGCGTTATAGCTGCTATTACCTTCGGTGAGCCAGAAAAATCCGGCCGAGAGCGCCGGGTTCGGGCGGGTTCCGAGGGGAACATAGAGCGTCCCCTGCGGCACCGTTTTAATCGGAGTGGTGGTCGTCGTCGGACATCCTGCGGCCAGCGCGCACACCTGTGCGGGAATGCTGTTGGAATCAATGCTCAGCAGTTCGTGCACGCCAAACGATCCCACGTAGGCAACGCGCAGCGATGTGTCTTTCGCGAGGCGCCGTTCGATGGAGAGATTCCATTCCTGAATCATCGGCGTCTTGGCGTCCTGCTGGATTCCCGTCGGCGCATAGGTTGTGTTTGCCGGCGGCGGACCGGGCACAATGGGCGTGAAGGAAGTCAGCGCGCCCGTGTAGGAGGCCGTGCCGTTGTATGGCGGCAGGGAATTGAGCAGGAAAGCGAGATCATCAATCAGGGAATAATAGACGCCATAACCGGCCCGCACAGCCGTGCTTCCGTCCCCAAATACGTCCCAGGCAAGCCCGACACGCGGGCTGAAGAGCCGCCCGGCGTTATTTTGGGAGTAGACGGATTTTCCAATCGTGGGGTTGGTGATCAGTATCCCCTGTGCATCCGTGACATAGTTTGCGGCGCGCCAATCCGCTTCCGTCCACCCGGTTGTGAATTCGTGGCGGATTCCCACCTCCAGCGTGAGATTGCGGCGCAGGCGAATGGAATCCTCGACGAACCACGCGCCGAACAGGCTCCTCCAGCCGAGCGGCGTGTGCTGCGGAACCACCTGGAAATTGTTGACCGTCCCTTGCAGGAACGTCGTCAGATTCGTGAACGTGGCCTGCCCCAGCGTGCGCGACGCGCTGTCCTCGTTGTCCTGGATTCGTTGCGTCCACGCTCCGAAGCTGATCTGGTGCCTGCCGCGGTTCACGCGCAAGGTGTCTTCAAATGTGAATAGATTCCGGTGATTGGAAACGCCCGCCGCGTTGTTCGGTCCGGCGGAAGTAATCGAACCATTGGCGGTGGTCGTCGCGCCGCCGCCGATGATAATTCCCCCGGGCCCCGCTCCGGTGACGAACGACAGATTCGCCGGGAACGTCGAGAGCAATACCGAGGAGAGCGCAAAGGACGCGCGCGAGAAGCCGATGGTCGCGGTGTTCAGAACTTGCGGGGAGACAATGTGCGTTTCGTTCAGGCTGAGGACTTGCATCCGCAGCGCCGTTCCCGAGGAGAACAGGGGATCGGAGAGCGGCACGATGCTTGTGCCGTCGTCAATCGTGTACGCGCCCGTGGCCGTGTCATTCTTTCCGATCTGGTAGTCCGCGCGAACTGTTCCAAAATCCTCGCGGCGCTGGTCATCGGGATTATTGAAGGTTTTCACCGTGCCGGTGGGCACTCTTGCAGGAGGATTCGAGCATGTGCCCTTCGACGGAATGGTCAGTTCCGATCCATTCGCCGCCGGCCAAAACAGCGACGCATACTGCTCCATCAAGGCAGTCGCATTGGGTACCGCTGCAAGAACGCCTGTGCATGGGTCCGGCAGCATTCCGGCTCGCGTGCTGATATCCGGCACGACGCTGACAATCGTGCCGTTGTAGGATTGCCGGAATCCTTCGTAGTTGCCGAACAGAAACAGCCGGTCCTTCTTGAGCGGCCCTCCCAGAGACGCCCCGAACTGATTCCGTTTCAGGGGAGACACGACTCCCGCATCGAATGGCCCCGGCGAATCCATGGCGCTGTTGCGCAAGAATTCATATGCCGATCCATGTAAAACGTTGGTTCCCGATTGCGTCACCGCGCTGACTTGCGCCCCGGCGCGCTTGCCGTACTCGGCGGAATAAGTGTCCGTCAGAACGTTGAACTCGCGGATCGCATCCACGCCCAGGAGTTCTCCGCTCACGCCGCCCGGCGTGATGGCCAGCTGGCTCGATCCCGTGTACTCGATGCCGTTCAAGAGGAAAATATTTTCGCTGGTGCGCCGCCCAGCGACGGAAAACGTGTTGCCGTTGCTCGTGCTGGTGTTGGGGCTTTTCAGCGCGCTGTAATTGATCGTTCCGGGATTGAGCGTGATCAGGGTATCGAAGCTCCGTCCATTGAGGGGAAGCTCCTTGATCTGGCGTTCGCCGACGATTCCGGAAATCGCCGCGGGGGAGGTGTTGATTACCGGATTCTCTTCCTTCACTTCTATGTTTACGTTCGCTGTTCCCACCGGCAGCATGAGGTTGAAGACCGCTTCCTGGCCAACGACCAGATCAATCTGATTGCGCAGTGCGGCGCGGAAACCTTCTTTTTCCGCTTTCAGTTCCTGCCGTCCAACGGGAAGCGAGAGAATTCTGTAATACCCATGATCATCCGTGACCGTTTCCCGGACTGCTCCGGTTTCAACGCTCTTCACCGTGACCGTGGCTTCTTTAATGCTTGCGCCGGTCTGGTCCGTGACGGTGCCCACGATGGAAGCGGTAGCCTGCGCCCAACCGTTCTCGGGAACCGCCAGCAGCACGAAATTCCATGCGAGAAGCCACAACGTCAGACGTGCCGGCCGGCGAGGTCTAAGCGCACACCAGATCGCCACAATCTCCTCCCAAAATGTTTGCAATTTGCTCCAGCCCCCCGGGTATGGGCTGTACTTGCAGCCCATACTTACTCAGGGCATGGGCTGTACTTGCAGCCCATACTCAATCCTGAAGCAAAAATGAAAAGATTAATTTTCCTAAACCTTGACCGCGCCTTCGTTCCCGATCACCCGGCGATAATACTCTTCATATTTCGGAATCACGTCATTGGCGCAATATTTCTTCCGCGCATTGACTCGCGCCCGCTGCCCCATGGCGCGTCCCCGGTCCGGAAGGGATAGAATTTCCAGGGCATATCTTGCACCAATTTCCACTTCCCGAGGCGTAAAAAGAAAGCCGTCCACGCCGTGCTCGACGACCTCCGGCACGCCGCCTACATTCGTGGCGATGACCGGGACTTCGCACGCCATGGCCTCCAGCGCGGCCAGGCCAAACGATTCATTGTCCGACGGCAGCACAAACACATCGGCCTGGGACAAAAGTTCGTACACGCGGTCCTGCTTCCCCAGAAAATGGACGTCCTTTCGGAGGTTCTTCTTGCGCACCAGGTACTCCGCCGCGCTGCGCTCCGGCCCGTCTCCGACCAGCACGAGCTTCGCCGCCATCTTCTTCCGCACCAGCGCGAAGATTTCGATCACGTCGGTGACGCGCTTCACCGGGCGGAAGTTGGACAGGTGCATCAGGATCGGTTCACCGTTGGCGGCCCATTCGGCGCGCCGCGCGGCGTCCGGCTTGCGGCAGTACAGATCGCAATTCACAAAATTGGGAATCACCTCGATGGGCCGCTGGATGTCGAACTCCTCGATGGTGCGCTGCTTCAAGTTGTGCGAGATGGCCGTGACCCCGTCGGACTGCTCGATCGAAAATTTCGTGATCGGCAAAAAGCTCCGGTCATTGCCCACCAGAGTAATGTCCGTGCCGTGCAGCGTGGTTATGAAAGGAAGCCGCCGCGGCGCGGCCATCATGCGGGCCAGCAGCGCGCTCACCGAATGCGGAATCGCATAATGCACGTGCAGGAGATCGAGCCGTTCCGCCTCCGCGACCTCCATCATCCTGACGGCGAGCGTCAGCGCGTACGGCGCATGGTCGAACAGCGGATAGGTTGTGACTTCCACTTCGTGAAATTGGATGTGATGGTTTGTGTCCGTCAGGCGAATGGGCGGCGCATAACTGATGAAGTGGATGTCGTGGCCGCGCGCGGCAAGCTCCATGCCCAGTTCGGTTGCGACCACTCCTGAACCGCCATAGGTTGGATAGCAGGTAATCCCGATTTTCATAATGGTCTGAGCCGGCGGCTCGTCCGCTCCCTGAGTGCACCAAATTGTAGCAATTTGCCTTGATGAACTGGCGGCGATTCTCTTGCGCGCCGCCGGAGGCGGTGTTAGAGTCCCCCACTCCCGGCCCCTGCATGTTCTTCCATTGGACGCGGAAGAGGGGTGCCAGGTATCAATGTTTTTTACATTTAGGGGGCGGGCCATTCATGAAGTCTCCTGCAAAACTGACCAAAATCGAGCTGGCCAGGCTAAAAGAAAGGTTCCGGGGGAGCAATCCCACGCGCCATTTCAACGTGCGTCTGGAGAAGGCCTGGCGGGGCCGCGTGATTCTGAGCATGCCCGTACAGGGCCGCCACAAGCAGATTTTGAAAACGGTTCACGGCGGCGTATTGGCCTTGCTGGTGGACACGGCGGGAGGCCTGGCCGCCTTTCTCGCGGCGCCCATGGACGCCCGCGTGGTGACCATCGAAATGAAGATTAACTTTATGGAGGCCGTGGAACGGGGAGTCCTGACGGCCGACGCCATTGTGCTCCGTCAGGGAAGAACCGTCAGCGTGGTGGATTGCAGTGTGACGGATGAGGATGACCTGCTCGTCAGCAAAGCGCTCATGACCTTTGCAGTGATCCCAAAGCGATAGGATTCCTGAACCGTGACCGTTCCCACTTGGGGAATGACCGGGGCCGTGGGGGACCTATACCGCGGCCATTAGCCGTTCACCCCGCCCATCGCGGCCTCTTCACCGTCCTTATATACGTACTTAATGTACTCTTTATAGATGAGCAGATTGGGGCTGCCCGCACGGGTCAGCTTGATGCAATCACGGTCGTACCATTCAACGACGCCATGCAGCGTTTCTCCATCGCTTAATATGACCACGACGGGGGTTCGTGCCTGCATCTGCTTGACCCAGTAAAAATTCTCCGCATGCGTCTGTTCCGGCGGAGCGGGTTTCTTATGCGGCTGCGGCCCGGACGCGCTGGACCGTCCGGAACTGTTGCTGGGCTCTTTCATTTCGGTGAGATTAGGGCGAAATAATTTGCGATTCACGGCAAGAACTCCTAATAAATTAAAACGCAACCGGAAAGAAGAAAAGACTCATCACCTATGATGCACGGAACCGGATTTCGGGTACTCCCGATTTAACGCAAACCAGAATTTTTAGCTCCTGCGCCAGGCCGGGCCAGGGAAAGGGCCAATGCATCCATTCCCAATGTGCGATTCACATTGCGCCGCGCCCGGGAGTGAAGGGCATCCAGCCCGTCCACAGCCTCCCGGATCCATCCCATATCCACTTTCTTGGCCAAGTTTTCCAGCTCCCGGCGTATTTCTGGATTACGCAGGTTCTGCTTCGAGGAAGAGATGGATAGATCCAGCAAATCCGTAACCAGACTATAAAACACTTCCAGCACATTTTCAAATCCGATTTCCTGGCTCTTCGCCAGCGCCGCCGTGCAGGCGAACAGGTCCGATGTGCCGCGCAGATCGGTCGCGCGTTCGAGCACGGTAAGCACATCGCGCTGGAGTTTCCTCGCGGCGGCCACGTCCAGTTCCAGGGCGATTCCGGGGCAGCCTTCGGAAAATTGCGCCGCGAGCCTGCGCTCTTCCGGCGTCATCCGGGTTTGCGTCCGCAGGACCTCTTCGACTTGGGGGACGGACAGCGGTGTCAGCGAAAAGGAGATGCAGCGCGAGAGGATCGTCGGCAGAAGCTGATACGGGTTGGGCGCAAGCAGGATCAGCGTTGCTGACTCCGGAGGCTCCTCCAGAATTTTCAGGAAGATGCTGGCATGGTCCCACCGCATTGTCTCCGCGCCATCGAGAATAAAAATGCGCCGCCGCCCCTGCGGCTTGAAATAGGCCGCACGCTGCACGGCGCGCAATTGGGCGAGGTGCAAGATGGGCCGGGCGACCGGCTCGTCCGCGCGCACGGGATCGGGAACCACGGCCCACACGTCCGGATGAGTTTCGATCAGCAGCGGAATCCGCTCGACGGTGGCGGCGTCCGGGCGCTTGCCGCGCAGCTCCAGGCCCTGTTGAATCAGGGGAGCGATGGGCGAGAGCCGCGCGATGTTCTTGCAAGAGTCGCACTCGCCGCAAAAATCGTCGCGCAGGCGCTGGCAGTTCGCCGCCGCCGCGAACATGCGCGCCAGCGTGAATTTTCCCACGCCGCGCGGGCCGGAGAAGAGCATGGCATGCGGAACACGCTCCGCGGCCAGCATGCCGCGCAGGGCGGTTACGATTCTCGCGTTGCCCAGAAATTCTGAAAATCCCATGGGTTGAGTCTCTTAAAATCCTATGACAGTCCGGAAAATATTCGCGACTCGACCGCCTGCAACACGGCGCGATGAATCTCTTCCGGCGAAAGCAGTGCGCCGGTTGTCGCACTCATGCAGTCAAGGCGAGTCCAATTTGGCTGCAAGGAGAGCAGCTCGTACATCTGCGCCGTCTGCTCGAGGTGGGACACGTCCGCCTCCAGCAGGTCGTGCCGCCGGTTGGTGTAAGAACGCGCGGCCTTGAGTCCCACGAGGCGGTGCGCCTCCGTTGCAGGAACGCGCAGATAGATCACCAGATCTTCCGCGGGCAGCCCGTATACGTGATATTCCAGCTGTTTCAGCCAGCCGAGAAACTCCTGGCGTTTTTCCGCGGGCACGCGCGCGCTCTGATGCGCGAGATTTGATCCAATGTACCGGTCCGCAAGAACAATTTTCCCGGCGGCCAGCGCCAACTCAAGCTCCGGCTTGGATTCCAGCCGGTCGCCAGCATAGAGAAGAGCGGAAAAGTGGGGGTCCACCTGGCTCGCTGAACCGAATTCGCCGTTCAGAAATTGCCCTACGAGCTTGCCGAAGAATGATTCATACCGCGGGAAGCTGATGCGCAGGATGGACAGGCCTTGCGCGGCAAGCGCGCCGGCCAAAAGGTCCAGTTGCGTGCGCTTGCCCGACCCGTCTATCCCCTCGAGTGCAATCAATTTTCCGCGCGGCGGCATGTTGGAACAGCAAGTCTAGCGTGAGCCTTCCCCGGCTGCAAGGAACCTTACCGGTCCGGGGAATTTGCCGCGCACATGCTAAACTTTGCCCAATGAATAACCCTCGCGGAACCGTCGCGGAAAATCTCGATCGTCTGCGCGAACGGCTCGAGCGCGCCGCGCTTCGCTCCGACCGCCGGGCCGATGAGATCACTCTGATCGCCGTATCGAAAACACATCCGGCCGAAAAGATCCGCCAGCTCTACGACGCGGGCGTCCGGCACTTTGGCGAGAATCGCGTCCAGGAGTGGGAATCCAAACGCCCACATCTACTCGACCTTGCCGCCGAATGGCATATGATCGGACACTTGCAGAGCAATAAGGCCGCGCGCGCCGTCTGTCTTTTCAACTCTGTGGATTCCGTGGATAGCTCCGCAGTGGCCGAAAAACTCGATCGAGCCAAGAGAGATCTCAGCGCCGCCGGCGAGGATGAAAACAAGAATCTTCGCGTCCCTGGAAAAGAAAACAGCGCACGGCTGGCAATCCTCATCGAAGTGAAGCTTGATCCCGGCGCGACGAAAACTGGAGTACAGGAAGAAGAACTGCCGCGCCTGGTGGAATCCGTGTTGCGCCTTCCGCATCTGCAGTTGCGCGGCCTGATGGGTGTTCCGCCTTACTTTGACAATCCCGAAGAAGCTCGCCCGTATTTCCGTCGTTTGCGCGAACTGCGTGATTCGCTCCGCGCTCGGCTGGGCAGGGAACTTCTTCCAGTGCTTTCGATGGGGATGTCCCACGATTTTGAAGTGGCCATTAAAGAAGGCGCGACGGAAATCCGTGTGGGGACGGCGCTGTTCGGTGAACGTCCCCGCATTGTTTGAGAGGACGCGTGGACCTTCGGACTAAATGGACGGTGAAACAAATTCCATGCAGGTAACGTCAAAAGTTTCCGCGGTCACCTTCGAAGTTCGCGTTCAACCTCGCGCCAGCCGCGACGAAATAGTCGGCGAATATCAGGACGCCCTGAAGATCCGCTTGACGGCCCCGCCCGTGGCCGACCGGGCGAATGAAGCTCTCTGCCGGCTGCTGGCATCGCGTTTGAAAGTGCCGGTATCGGCTGTTAGAATCGCTTCGGGCGAGCGCAGCCGGTCCAAGCGCGTGGAAATTCGCGGCGTGACCGCGGACCAGATTCTTGCGCTGGCGAAGGCGCGCTGACCGATCGTCGAATTCTCGCCGCCGAGCTGCTGTCCCGGAACCGAACTCATGTTGAATATCAAAGCGATTCAAAGCGCGCTCGCCGAGCAGAAACTTGACGGCTGGCTGTTCTATGACATTCTCCATCGCGACCCGATTGCCTATCGCGTGCTGGGCCTCGATCACGCGCTCGCCAAGCGCCGCTGGTTTTATCTGATTCCCGCGAAAGGCGAACCGCGAAAACTTGTCCACCGGATTGAAGCCGGGACGCTCGACGCTCTGCCCGGCGAAAAGTATATGTACGCCGCCGCGGAAGAGCTGGAAAAGAATCTCAAGAAACTCATCGGCCGGGCCAAGAAAGTAGCCATGCAGTATTCGCCGAAGAATCAGATTCCCTACATTTCCCTTGTGGACGCGGGAACGGTCGAGATGATCCGCGCAGCGGGCTGCAAAGTGGTCAGTTCGGCAGATCTCGTGCAGCAATTTGAGGCCGCCTGGACGTCCGGGCAACTCGAGTCGCACCGCGCAGCCGGGCGCCTGGTGGACAAGATCACGCAGTCGGCCTTTGCCGAAGCCGCGCGCCGCGTCCGGGCCAGCGAAACGTTTCGCGAGTACGATTTGCAGCAATGGATGGTGAGGGAATTTGCCGCCAACGGCCTTGAATCCGATTCCGCGCCGATCGTTGCCGTGGGGCCGCACTCCGGCGACCCGCATTTTGAGCCGCGCTCCGAAGGATCGTCGGAAATCCGCGAGGGCGATCTGCTGCTCCTCGACGTCTGGGCCAAAATGGCGGCGGCCGAGAGCGTCTACTATGACATCACATGGGTCGGATATCTGGGGGCGAAAGTTCCGCCAAAGTATGCGAAGATTTTCGGGGTTGTGCGCGCGGCGCGTGAGGCGGCCGTCTCTTTCGTGGCGGACAACGTAAAGAAGGGCCGCGTCATCGAAGGCTGGCAAGTGGACAAAGCCGCCCGGGAAGTAATCCGCAAGGCGGGCTACGCGAAATATTTTGTGCACCGCACGGGCCACAATATCGGCCAGGAAGTGCACGGCGCGGGCGCGAATATGGACAGCCTGGAAACGCACGACGTCCGGCGGGTTTTGCCGCACACCTGCTTTTCGGTCGAGCCGGGAATTTATCTCCCGGAATTCGGTATTCGCAGCGAAGTGAATGTCTACGTGCATGACGATCATGCGGAAGTGACCGGCCCGTCGCAGACCGAAATTCTGAATCTACTCGGTTAACGATTCAAGCGGGGCCAAAGGCCAGCTGAACAAAAATCAGCGGAGCAAATGGAAAAAGTGGAGCAAAAAGAAAAAAGTTCGCCGCAAAAGAAGGAAGGAGGGCAGGGAACTCCCGCAGTTGGCTTTGCCATGGCCATTGCGGGATGGCTCGTGCCTGGACTCGGCCACCTACTTTTGCGCCGGTGGGCCAAGGCCGCAGTCTACTTCTTGTGCGTGGGAGGCCTCGCGTACGCGGGGCTGGCGATGCGCGGAGGAGTTTTTGGCACGGATGTCGCGGACCTCTTCGATCGCCTGGGTTTCCTTGCCGATCTGGGCGCCGGAGGATTCTATTTTCTCGCCCACTCGATTCAATCGGCCGGCCCGGACGTTGCGCACGCCACCGGAGACTATGGAACGCGTCTTTTCGCCACGGCCGGCATGATCAATCTCCTGACTGTTCTCGAGGCCTTTGAAATCGGAAGCGGACGGAGGGCTTAGTTGAACTCGGTATTCAGCGGTTTGACGCATTTTGAGACGCTCACACTGTTCTCCGTGGTCGTCTCTCTGATCTTCGCATTTCAGTCCAAGGAAGGCTCTCTCGACCGCCTTACCTCATTTCTCTGGACGCTCGCTTTATTTCTGGTCGCGGCAGTCGGTATCGGCTGGCTGATTTTCCCGTTTTCTCGGTAGACGCTGGCGCACGCCTGTGGCGCCTCTGTTTGACAGTTTTTTCTTTCCCGCGAATGCTTATGTGACTTAACGCTGTTCTCGCTTTCCATGGCCTGGATCCTCAAGTACACGCGAGATGTTGCTGGCGTAAATCAGATGCCACAATTGCAAAACCATCCCCCGCAAGGAGGGTCAGTTCCAGTAGCCAAGGGTCCACAGCGATGATCGTGGCGGAGCAGCCCACGTTGCTCGAGGACCTGCGCCAGAGCGTCGCGTGGAAGATCTGCCTCTTGGAGTTCAACGTGGACCTCGCAACACGAGATCGGAAGAGAATAGCGAGGCAGGGAATGAGGGTTTCCGAATAGTGGTTTTTGTGAATTCATTGTGCTAGATTTGGTAAACTGCCGTTGGTAGGGCAGTTGATTCGGCAGCGTACATCGTTCACCTTATTGATTATAAGCGAGTTAAG
>VFSW01001761.1_pt1 | contig 33022 bp, 29 predicted proteins | sample 5358111 | NCBI WGS metagenome assembly VFSW01 (sample SAMN11554181, study PRJNA540505) | mine drainage metagenome | isolation source: sediment from site ElyBrook_90M | place: USA: Ely Copper Mine, Vershire, VT | collected 2017
CTATGGAATGGTTGTTATCTTTAGCCTCAATGACAGCGATTGGAATATTCGGCTTGAGAAATAGAATAAAATCGGCAAACTTGCGCTTACCTCGAACGGACATGTTGCCTTTAACAAAAATACGCCCATCAGTGAAATAAACCTGTTCCCTGATTTGTTTTTCAAGATTCCATCCAGATTTTATGAGAGCAGGAACAATGTATTTTGTACAAATATCTCTTTCCGATAAACTCTTTTTATTAATCATTAATCATTTTCCCTTTTGAAGGTAAAGAAATGAGCTAAAAGATATGGAGTCAGTTTCTGAAATTGGACAAGAGATTGCCCGTCTGCTTGAAACCGTTCTATGAGTCCGGATACTGGTTGGGGAAGTTGAGTGTCCATGAAATTTGTATAGCAAACCGCAGGGGAAAGGACAAGGGATGGGTGAGTTGAATACAATAACGGGGCGAAGTAACTCCCTCTTTCCCCCTTATGTAAGGGGGATGACGCAGAAGTGTAAGCACCGGCGAGTTTTCTATGGAAATGAATAGGATTTACACGCCCGCCCCTGCACTGCTTGTCAGGGAGAACGGAAAAGACATCACCCTCCCCTTTATCCCTCCCATCAAGGGAGGGAGATAAAAAGGGGTTGTGACACAGCCTCAAGGGGAGAGGAAAGAAGAACTGGATTCCGTGTCAAGCACGGAATGACAGGGGAATGGGGAAAATGCCTGCCGGTTGTTCTTTAAAAGATGTTCAGCCGGGGGTGAAACGATTCGTGACAGTGATTTGTAACGATTCTGCAACGAAAGTGTAACGATTGTAACGAATAAATTTTTAAAGTCCTTGTTTTACAGTCTGTTGCAAACATTCGTGACATCATTCGTAACATGTCACGAAACTGTAACGAAAGTGCAACGAATGTGTCACGAATAGGTAATGTTACGAATACTCAGGAAAAAAGCTTATTTTGATTTATTTTCTTCATAATCCACCCAGTTTGGATATTCATATCGTATTTGGCTATTGTACTGGATACGTTTTTACACGTACTACTGAAGTTGCTATTGAGCCGGAAGTTATAAGCGGAGTGTAAATTAAGACGGAATCGATGTTGGAGGGGATAGAAACCTTTACGGTAAGTTCTTCGGTTCCGGCTCCCTTTTCGATATCCCTCATAGAAGATTTAAGTACATGATTATTCTCATCCTGAACATTGACGGCAACATTTCCTGTTTCTGCGCTTGCCAATACATAGTGTACCATGATTTTAAAGGTAACAGTTGAACCTTTTTTCAACACCGTTCCTTCCTTAGGTGAAATCTTAATTATCTTAATGCTGTCGGTAACATTCTCCTGCGACAAGGCGTTTTGGGCTAATCCAAGAATCAAGCATGCTATACCTATGAACAAGATGCCTTTATAATTTTTCACTGTTTTTTCCTCCCTTTATATTTATTCCGGTAATGTTCATTAGCTACAAGCAGTTTTTTCACCTTTTTCTGTGCGCCATCTTCGATCCAGGGACCATGTCCAGGGCATAAGGTATCAAAGCTCAATGCACCAATCTTTGCTACTGAACGCCATGCCTGTTTCCTATTAAAGGTAAAATGCTTATGCGGGCCTATCAGCTTACCTGCCCTGTTATTAATTGCATCTCCGCAAAAGAGTGTCGTGTTCTTTACATCAAGGATAGACAGAGAACCGGGTGTATGTCCCGGTGTATGAATAACCTTGAGGTCTTCAAACCCCTGTATAGAAGAATTCTCATTCAAAAGTACTGCATCTTCCGGAGGCGGATATTTAAAGAAATGTTTCGACATGAAAGCAACTATCTTCTCAAGAAGATCGCGTGGCTCCCGGGGAGGAGCTTTACCGAGCAGCATATTAAGATCGTCCTTATGAATATAGAGCTTTGCGTGAGTCTTTTTCATGAGTGCAGTGCATGAGCCTGCATGGTCGGGATGTGCATGAGTTATTACTATGGCCTTCACGTCAGAAGGTTTGACGTTTATTCCCGCAAGTTCCCTGAGGATTTTATCAGCTTTGCCCGGTGTGCCGGTATCTATGAGCAAAACACCGTTTTTTCGTACTATTGCATAGATGTTTACAAACTTGCCAGGCTCCAACAGGTATACGTTCGGTTTTGCCTGCTTCATGAGGTTAATGATAAAACAATGAAGGGATTCGGTCAATTGATTGATTAGCACAGAGTACAACAGGAGCGTGCCATCGGGGAACTTTGGGGGCAGGCATTGAACCTTACGCTACCTTTAATCCCGGAACGACATCTTGAGCTCGTACATACCGCCTCCGGACTTCTTCTCTATGTTGAACCCTGCCCTTTCAAACAGGTGGAGCATGTGCTTGTTGTTCATCAGCAGTGCGGCTGTAAAACCGTGGAGTCCGTTTTTCTTTGCAATATAGGTAATGTACGAAAGCAACTCGGTGCCTATGCCGTTATTCTGATATGCATCCCGTACCACAAACGCGACCTCTGCAGTATTTGTCCTGGGATCGATAAGATACTGCGCCATGCCGAGGATCAGCTCCTTGCCGTCCTTATTGGTTGTCGCAAGGATTATCATCTCTTTAGTATAATCGATTGCCACGAACTGTTGTAATCTGTTGTGGGGCATATCCGTCCTCGTTGAGACAAAACGGCGATATATGGAATCGTCCGATAGTGAGTAGAAGAAGTCTTTTAACGGAGGCTCATCGCTGATCTTTACCGGACGCAGTAAAATCTCAAATTCCTTGTTCGTTGTCCTGTATGTTTCAAGTGCCTCGGGATACTCACCCTGTATGCCCCTGATAAAGGTCTGGTCCCTGTAAATAAGATTGTTCGCCTTCGCGGCCTCTATAAGCCATGGCCTGAAGCGGGGATGTGCTATGGATATCAAATCCATTGCGCGTTCCCGCAGGTTCTTGCCGTGCAGATATGCTATTCCGTATTCCGTTACCACGTAGTGGATGTCGCCGGACGTTAAGGTTATCTTTGCACCCTCACTCAGGAACGGGACTATCCGTGAAACCTCGCCGGTCTTTGCCGTAGATTGCAGCACCAGTATGGTCTTGCCTCCCTGGGACAATATTGCCCCGCGCATGAAATCAGCCTGTCCCCCGATCCCGCTGTAGAAAGACCTGCCTATGGATTCTGCGGTTGCCTGCCCGGAAAGATCGATCTCGAGTGCGCTGTTGATGGCCGTCATGTTTTTCTGGCGGGCAATTACCGTGGGATTGTTCGTATAATTTACAGGCCGGAATTCTATCGCCGGATTATCATGCAAAAACTCATACGTTTCTTTTCTTCCCATACAGAATGCCGCCACCGTTTTCCAGCGGTTGAGTTCTTTCTTACTGTTATCGATGACGCCCTTCTTCATGAGCGCTACAATGCCGTCGGATAAAAGCTCCGTATGGACACCGAGATGTTTTTTATCCGAGAGCTGGCACAGGACCGCATTCGGCAAACTTCCATATCCGGCCTGGATGGTATCTCCGTCCTGTACAATCTGTGCAACGTAGGTGCCGATCCTGTTTGAAATTTCATCGGGTACGTTGAATTCAAACTCAAGCAGAGGCTCATGGTACGGCAGGATAAAGTTAATGTCCTTCGCATGTATAAACGTTTCTCCAAGGACCCTCGGCATAGAACTGTTGACCTGTGCGATAACCAGGGATGCATTCTCCACAGCGGATTTAACGATATCGACACTGATACCGAGGCTGAAATATCCGTGCTCGTCGGGTAGAGAAGTCTGAATAAATGCCACATCGATAGGAATGAATTTCTTCCGGAAAAGCTCCGGCACCTGCCAGAGGAACACCGGTGAATAATCCGCTATGCCTTTGTTGATGGTCTCCCGCGTATTTGCTCCTATGAAGAAAAAATTATGGCGGAAATTCTCTTTGAACTTCTCGTCAAGATACGGGGTAATACCCAGTGTCCAGACCTGAAGCAGCTCGGCATCGACAAAGCTCTTGGGATGTGACTGGACATATCTTATCAGGGAACCGACCAGGTATTGGGGCTCGCCGCAGCCGGTGCCTATAAATATCCTGTTACCCGGGTGTATCTGACCGAACACCCTGTTTTCCGAAACGAATTTGTCCGGATAACGCTGTCGCAAACCTTCTAAACTATTGTCGGTCATTTTTGCAGCCCCCATCTCTTCCTTTTCTCCCACAATGCCTTTCTTGTTATGCCGAGCATGTCCGCAAGCTGTGTTTCATTGTAACTGCCCTGATATTCCAGGATAAAAGCTTTAGTATAATCCTCGATGGACAATTTATTCGAAAGCGCATTCTGGGCGGCTGAATCCCCTTCGCGGATATTCTCCGGCAGGTGCTCCGGCTTTATGATACCGTCTTCCGCTATCAGGATGGCCCGCTCTATGACGTTTTGAAGCTCCCGTACATTTCCCTGCCAGTGATACGATTTTAGATAATCCATTGCCCTCTCATCTATGCCGTGAATGGATTTGCCAAGCTCCTTTGAATAGTTCTGTACAATGTACTTTACCAGGGGTTCTACATCTTCCCTTCTCTGCCTGAGAGGGGGAAGCTTTATGGTAATAACATTTATCCTGTAGAAAAGATCGGATCTGAACACGCCTTCCTTCACCATCTTTTCTATGTCTCTGTTGGTCGCGAAGAGGAACCGCACGTCGATCTTTATGCTCTGCGTACTGCCCACAGGCCTTATCTCTCGGTCCTCGAGAACCCTCAGAAGTTTTGACTGCAACCCGACACCCAGGTCTCCAATTTCATCAAGGAACACGGTCCCCTTGTCCGCCTGAGCCAGAAGTCCGCTCCTGGAATTAAATGCACCGGTAAAAGCACCCTTGACATATCCGAACAGCTCTGATTCCAGAAGGTTCTCGGGGATCGCGCTGCAGTTTATAGGTACGAACGGCTTGTCCGACCTCTTGCTGTTGAAGTGTATGGCCCTTGCTATCAGTTCCTTGCCCGTACCGGTTTCTCCGAGTATCAACACGTTACTCCTGGTGTCCGCCACTTTCCTGAGATAATCCAGTACATCGTTCATGGAACTGCTGGCGGCAATTATATTGGTAAAAGCGTACTGTCTCTCTATCTGCTTTTTGAGTATCACATTCTCGCTTTGAAGGGCACGCTGTTTTAACGCATTCTTTACCGTTTGTTTCATCTCTTCATGGATTATGGGTTTTACGATATAATCGAAAGCTCCGAGCCGTATTGCCCTGATGGCCGTGTCTATGGATGCATAAGCAGTGATAATGATAACGATCTGTTCCGGCAGCCTCTCTTTTATCCGTTTCAGCAATTCTATACCGTCGATACCCGGCAGGATGATATCCGTTATCACGACATGATAAACGTTCGTATTGAGCAGATCCAGGGCGGATTCTGCGCTGTTTGTCGCATCGACAGTATAACCCTCTCTCGAGAATACCCTCTGTATCGACTCGCGCAGCGTCTGTTCATCATCAACAATAAGTAACCGTTCTGCCATTGCCTGACTCTACCGGATATTCTCTTTTATGGGAAGTTTTATCACGAACACCGTTCCTTCACCTTTCTTACTCTCGACCGAGATAGTACCATTGTATCCCTTGATAATAGTTGAGCATATATTTAAACCCAGTCCTGTTCCCCTGCTCAACGGCTTTGTTGTAAAGAAGGGATCGAATATTTTATCCACAATGGAGGGATCGATCCCCGTACCGGTATCCCTGAACTGTATTTCGACAAAAACATCGTTTGCCTGCATACGGATATCCAGCCTTCCGCCGTCAGGCATCGCATCGAGAGAGTTCAGAATGAGGTTTAAAAAAACCTGCTGAATCTGGTCTGCATTGACAAGCAGTTCAGGAATGCCGTCGGCATACTTGTTGAATTCGATGTGCTTGAATCTCTTGTCGTATTTTACAAGACTCAGCGTACGATCGAGGATTTCCGATATATGGGACATTGCTTTCCCCGATGTATGCACCCTCGCAAAATCTCCGAGACTCCTGACTATCTTGGCGATCCGCTCTATATGATTGTTTATGGTATTCAGCGACTCTACGGTAAACGATATATCCTTTTTGGTATTAAATTTTAATGCACGCAGCTCTTGTACCAGAGAGAAGATGGATGCCAGAGGATTCCCTATCTCATGGGCAATACCCGCGGTCAATTTCCCGATGTTGGCCAATTTTGATGTCTGAAACAGCTGTTCTTCCATTTTCTTTTTCTCGGATATGTCCTCGATGATGATAACAAAACCGCCGAGCGAGTCCTTCAGCAGGCTTGTTTTTACCTTAAAGGTTTTACCGCTCTGATCCCTCAGGGTTAATTCATTCTCACCGTTTTGCGTAAAGACCTGGTTGGGAAGCCACGGAAGCAAGAGGAGTATGGATCGATTCAGTGCCTCATCCTTCCGGATGCCGCTGAGTTGTTCCATCTCCCTGTTCCAGTAGTTTACCCTTAAAAGCCCGTCAACGGTAATAATGCCGACCGGTGCACTGTCTATTATGTTCTCACTGAACTCTTTCAGATACATCAATTCCCTGTTCCGCTCCGTCAGTTCCTGGCGCGATGTCCTCAGGCTCCTTGTTATACCCTTGATGGATTCGGAGAGTTCTCCCCGTTCCTGCTCCGTCAGTACAAGCTTGTTCTCGAAGACAAGCGATGACATGGGTGTTCCTATTGCACTTGCGAGGATCATCTCTGCATCATTGCGCAGTTCAAAGAGCTCTCTCGGGGTGAGCTGCTCCCTGGTGGTGTCCTTCCTGGTCAGGAACTGCTGGACCGCATCATAGGCTTCCGTACGGCCTATATACTGCGCAAGCAAGTCTTCGATATCCGCCACGGTATAAGAACTGCCCGCACTAAGCTCCTTTATTTTCTCGTAAGATTCAACGAATACGAGGGACTGGATCTCTTCGTCTTTCGACCGTTTTGTAAATACGGATACCCCGATATACAGCATCCCATTGAACAACATGCCCCACACAAGAGGGCCGCCCCATTTCCCAAGGCCGTGCACACCGAACAACGCATTCGGATTCAACAGCCTCGAGTCCATCATGCGCTGGATGATACCGGTATGCGGTAGTACGCCTGCTTTAACCATACCGGGCATCATGAGCGTATAGAACCACACGAAAAATCCTGCAACAAGCCCGGTTATGGCACCTGCTTTGTTCCCCCTCCTCCAGTAAAGCCCGAGGAAAAATGCCGGTGCAAAAAGTGCCACAGCCTCAAAAGACCTTAATCCTATGTCTACGAGGCTGTAAAACTCTCCGATGTACACGGCAAAAAGATAACCCAGAACTATGATCATAAAGATTACGACTCTCTTTATGTTGAGCACCCGGTTATGGAACCCGGGCATGTTATGAAAGTTCACAATACCGGGCATTACGATACTGTGCATAATCATGGTACTCAATGCGATGGAAGATACGATCATCATGCTCATTGCCGCAGAGAACCCTCCGATAAAGGCGAACAAGGACAGGAAATGACTGCCGTACTTCAGGGGCAGGGTAAGGACAAAGTAATCGGCCCTGTGCTCTGTTACACCCTTCAGTACCCCGGCAAAGGCAATCGGGAGCACGAATATGTTGATCAAAAAAAGATAGAGAGGAAAGAGCCACATAGCCTTGGTAACGTGCGATTCGTCATAATTCTCCACGACAGCCATTTGAAATTGCCTCGGCAGGAAGATGATTGCCGTCATGGACAGGAAGTTCAGTGCAAACCACTCTCCGTAGCTTGTCCCCGAACCATTGCCGAGTAAAAGCAGTTTTGCATTTCCTGTATATTTGATCTGCGAAAAGATGTCGCCGAACCCGTGAAACAAAAAATAGGTTACAAAGATGCCGACCGAGACAAAGGCAACCAATTTAACAATAGATTCGAATGCTATCGCGAAAACAATACCACTGTGCCTTTCCGATGAGTCAAGGTGCCGTGCCCCGAAGATAATAGCGAATACGCCGACTACAACCGTGAGTATCAATCCGACAATACTGCTGCTCGACGACTCACCGGTTATAATGGTAAACGTACTCATGATGGCCTTAATCTGAAGGCCGAGGTAGGGGATAATACCGATGACCGCTATCATGGTAACGACAGCGGAAAGGACCAGTGATTTCCCATACCTCGAGCCTATAAAATCCGATATCGTTGTGATCCTGTTGGCTTTTGTAATCCTGATAACCTTCTTCAGCACAACAGGCCAGAGCACAGCCATAAGGGTCGGACCCAGGTAAATGGTCAGGAATGACAGTCCCGAAGTAGCTGCTTTTCCGACACTGCCGTAAAATGTCCACGAACTGCAATACACCGCGAGGGACAGGGAGTAAATATAGGGGTTGTTTACTACACTGCTGCCTGATTTTTCTTTTCTCTCGGCGTAGTATGCTATGATAAAAAGTATTACCAGATACGCCAGCGCGACAAAAAGGAAGTATACCGAGTGGATATTCATCTTCGTCTTTCACTCATACGGGCAACGAATGCAACAAGAGCTATCAATACGGCCCAGAACAGGAAAAGATATATACCGACCCATGTTCGCACGATCTCAAGGACAGGCCAGCTAAAACCCAATAATCCCACTAAGAATATGAATATCCAGAGCTCTTTGTTTTTCAAAGGAATACTCCCTTTTTTTTAAGCTCTTTAACCCTCTACCTGCTGTTTTTATAACCGGAGGGGCTCAAAGAGTCAAGGAGCCGCACTACACCTCTTCGGACTTTTTGTTTATTCCGAATTTCTCAAGTCTGTACTGAAGTGTCCGGTAGCTCATACCGAGCAGGTTTGCAGCCTTGGCAATAATGCCGTCGGATTTTTTCATGGCCTGGACGAGTATCTCTCTTTCAAGTTCATAAAAATTTATGCCGGTCTCGGGCAGGTCGAATTCATACTTATTTATCTCTATCGGTGTAGCCTTTACCTCAAGCGGCAGATCATCTTTGGTGATTGTATTCCCCTCAGTCAGGAGCACAGTCCTCTCAACAACAGATTCAAGCTGTCGCACATTCCCCGGCCAATTGTACTTCAAAAGGAGAGAAACAGCATCGTCGTTGAGCTTGCTAATATGTTTGGAATGGATACTGTTGTACTTTTTCAAGAAATTTTCCAGGAGTATGGGGATATCCGTCTTTCTCTCCCTGAGGGGGGGAAGCTGTATGGGAATTACATTTAACCGGTAATAAAGATCTTCCCTGAACCTGCCGTTTTTGATCTCCTGTTCGATGAGTTTATTTGTCGCTGCTATAATCCTTATATCAACGGTCAGGACCTCCGAACTGCCCAGCGGCTTGATCTCCCTGTTCTGTATCAATCTCAACAATTTTGCCTGCACGGCAAGACTGAGCTCACTGATCTCATCGAGGAAAAGTGTACCGCCGCTGCTGGCGCCGATAATGCCCTGTTTTGAGGTGTTTGCCCCGGTAAAAGCGCCCTTTTCGTAGCCGAACAATTCACTCTCGATAAGCGTATCCGGTATTGCCGCGCAGTTGACAGCGGAAAATGCCGCACCCTTTCGCAGGCTCAGGTTATGGATGGCCTTTGCAACAAGCTCCTTACCGGTACCGCTTTCACCCGTTATCAGGACCGTGGAGTTCGTGGGGGCTATCTTCCTGATGATTTTTTTAATGTCTTCAATAATACCGCTGCTCCCGATGATGGTGTCGAGCCCCTCTCCTTTGATTATGGCCCTTAATTCCCTGTTTTCCCTGTCCAGCCTTTTCAGTTCAAGGGCGTTCTTCACGATCATCAAAAGACGATCCATATCGATGGGTTTTGTGATGTAGTCAAAGGCTTTTTTCTTCATTGCCTCGACCGCCTTTGATATGGTCCCATACCCGGTCAGTATGATAACGAGGGGGGGATCCGGTATCGAAGAAATGGTCTCGAGCAGCTTTATGCCGTCCATGCCCGGCATTGCCTGGTCCGTGATAACGAGGTCAAGGAGATTGCTGTTGGCGATATCGATGACCTCGTGCGGCCTGTTCGTGCCCTTGACCTTGTACCCATGGTCCTCGAGTATCTTTACGATAATCTCCGCCTGTTTTATTTCGTCATCGACAACAACAATATTATACTGCATGGTGCACACCCGATCCTGTCAGAGGCAGGTGAACGATAAATTCAGTGCCCCTGTCTTTTATGGTCGTAACGGTAATGCTCCCGTTATGCTGGGAGATAACATCCTTACTAATGGCAAGACCGAGCCCTATGCCCGTTTCTTTGGTTGTAAAGAACGGCTCAAAGATCTTGTCCATGACCTCACCGGGTATGCCCGGGCCGCTGTCGCGGAACAATACCCTGCATTCATCATCGTCCGATGACAGCTTTATCTCAAGGGTACCGCCGTACGGCATTACATCTATGGCATTCAACACAATATTGAGGAATGCCGTCTTTAATTGCTCTGCCTCTCCCGATACCTGTACCTGCGCACCCGGCAAGCTCAGGCTGATCTTTATACTCTGGGACTCGGCTTTATTTTTTATGAGTTCTGCCAGCTGCCCGAGAAGCACATTGACGCTGATGATCTCTTTATTCTCAATCATCGTTCTCCCATGATTCAGGAATTGCTCCGTAAGCCTGTTGAGGCGGTACAACTCGGCCTTTATGGTATCCATGGTATTTATGAATTCATCCTTTGTTTTTTCATCAAGCACGGCTGCTTTAGTCTTCAGGTGGTCTATACTCAGGTTTATGAGGTTTAAAGGGTTCTTAATCTCATGCGCGAGTCCGGCCGAGAGCTGTCCGAGCCTTGAAAGCTCCTCTGCTTTGTGCAGTTTGTCCTCAAGCTCTTTCTTCTCCGATAAGCTTCTGACCATGTTATTGAAGCCTTTATTCAGTGTACCGATCTCATCGTTGCGATCCTCGATGAGCCGGACCGAGAGATCTCCGTCTGAAACCATCTTTTCTGCATCGATGACATTGTATATAGGCCTTGTATATCTGTTCGAAAGATACATAATTGCAGCCATTCCGAGACTGAGGATAATGATGGTGACAAGGATCCGTTCATAAAAGGTCGATTCCAGCATCGACTGTATATCATCCAGATGCATGACGATATGGGCGTATCCCAGCTGAACATTGCCGACAATGATCGGGACGATGATGTTGTAGGATTTCTGCGGCAGTGTCTCGTGTACCTCGCCAAGATTCGCTGTTATCATGAATTCCCTCTTCGGATGGATGATGGATATCGTCCTGCCCTTGTGTTTGGGGTTGGAACTCGCAATGACCTGGTTCTCATTGTTAACGATGGATATTTCCTTGACCCCTTTTTCCTTCAGGCTGTTTATGTACGATTGCAGCCTTGCTTCATCCGTTTTACCCGTGCCCATGGTCAATTGCTGGACACCGATCTGGATGGCCGACGAAAGTTCGAGTGTGTCGTCCATGATGTTCCGCAAGAGCATGTTCTCGCTGTTGTAATGGAGAAACGAGAGGAGTCCTACCATAAGGATCATGATCATCAGCATCGCCAGGGTAAGCTTGAATTTCAGGGGCAGGTTGTAAAACCTCTTTTCAAGCCAGAGCCACGCTGATTTTATTTTCTCAATAATGTACTTTATTCTTTTCTTCATGCCGGGAGTTAATCGTCATCCTTTATGCCGCAGAGTTTCCTGGAGAAATCCTGTTTTTCTTTCATATTGACCAGGCGGGATATCATGATCCTCTGTGCCTGGGGTGATCCGGCTCCGTGCATGGACTCGGTCAGGTATCCCACTGCAGCGGTCCCGAGAGTAAGGTTCTCAATCAACCGCAGGATACGCATCCTGTTTTCCGCGGGGACATTATCCTTGCCTTTAAAATATTTCTTCAACCACCTGCCGGTCTCCTCGGATTTTAGGTCTTCTTCGGAAGGCAGGGTGACCATAAGGCCGCCGGCAATGTCCTGCGCGAGTCTCGAAATCTCATAGGGGAACCTTGTCACGTTCTGCTTGTGGACATTGGCGAGCAGTGCATCCACACTATACGTCCCGCTGTTTTCCCTGTGTCCCTCGGCAGCACACGCGATACACCCGCAGTACAGGGTTTCGTTCAGATGGTTCATCTCCACTATCTTATCCTTGACATGCGAAGCCTTATCCGTGCCGTTGTATTCGGCAATGGTCTGAACAGCACCGATCAGCACGTCGCCTACCCCTACCTTGCACGCATAACTTTGCCGGTGATATGATGCAAATTGTTCCACGAGCCTGCCTGAAAATTCATACTCTTTGTACATAAACACCCTTTCCCACGGCACAAAAACATTGTCGAATATCATGAGGGCCTCATGTCCTCCGAACGAGACATTCCCCTGGTCCATCTTTCCCTGTTCAAGCTTCCTTGTATCGCTTGCCTGGCGCCCGACGATATACGTAATGCCCCTGGTATCGCTCGGCACGGCAAAAGAAATTGCGTAATCCCTGTCCTCTTCCTTCATGGTGATTGTCGGCATAACAATGACCTCATGGGAATTCACGGCGCCCGTCTGGTGGGCCTTTGCACCGCGCACGACGATACCGTCCTTTCTTTCTTCAACAACTCTGAGGTAGAGATCCGGATCGCTCTGTTTGTGCGGAGGCAGGGACCGGTCGCCCTTGGGATCGGTCATCGCACCATCGCAAACGAGGTCGTTCTCCTGAACGTACCTGAGATAGCTCAAGAACCTTTTATGGTACTCTGTCCCGTATTTCGCATCTATATCGTAGGTCACTATCGATAGGGCATTCAGGGCGTCCATGCCAACGCACCTCTGGAAACAACAGCCCGTATGACTGCCCATAAGCCTTCCCATCTTGCTCTTTTTCACAAGATCATCCACACTCTGATGGATGTGCGTGAAACGGTTGATCTTTTTCCCCGTAACAGGGGAAGTCGCTGTCATGATGTCAGCGTACTCCGGTTTCAGGGCCATGGAGTACGTCATAGCTACCGCATTCATAGAGGGCCTGATTATAGGATTATCGACTACGTTTTCAATCCTCTTCCCGAACATATAAACCGTCAGGTTGAGTCTGCGCAGGCTTTCGATATATTCTTCCGGTGTTTTCATCGTTATCTCTTCCTCCCTCTTATTTAATAATCCCAATCAACAAATAAATCAAAGGTATTGATATTCTATCAGGGCTTTATCCCCTTCAGGTTAACCTTCGCGGAAGCATTGCGCCGGTCTCGAACTGCTCTGCCGAGAGATACCACTGGACAAGCACGCCTTCCTTTACCTTGGCCCCGGGAGGTCTCCATGCGGACAGTCTTTGTTGTATCTCGGCATCCGGGAGGTCCACCGAGACATCCCTTTTTTCTATATCGATGGTGATCCGATCTCCGTCCCTGATAACAGCAACAGGACCCCCGATCTGTGCCTCGGGCGATATATACCCGACATAGAGTGCACCTGTTGTCGCACCGGAGAACCTCGAGTCTGTGATGACCGCAACATCGTGCAGACCGAGAGACCCGAGGATCAGGACGGTCCTGAAGTTTTCTGCAAACCCGGGCCCGCCCCTTGGTCCCTGATACCGTAACACTATCACGTCACCCGGTTGGATCTCCCCGTTCAGGATGGCGAATATCGCAAGCTGTTCCTCATCAAAACATTTTGCCCGGCCCACAAAGAGCCTGTTCTCCTTTTTAACAATGGTGTATCGTGCAAGTGCACCGTTCGGTGCAAGATTTCCGTGCATAACTACGATACCGCCGAAGGGAGAGATTGCCCGGTCGACGGGAAGAATAACGCGATCGTTACCGACCTTCGTCTTCTTCAGTCTGTCCCCGATGGTCTCCCCGGTTACCGTAGGCCTGTCAAGGTCGACGTCCTTCTCTATCCTCTTCAGCACCGCCATGGGACCGCCGGCATTGTGCAGGTCGATCATGGTAAAGGGCCCGCTCGGCCTCACCGGCACGAGGTAAGGGGTCTTATCCGATATGTCGGAAACGGTACGGAGATCAACATCCAGTGACAGGGTATAGGCGAGTGCGAGCAGGTGAAGCACGCCGTTCGTGCTTGCGGATGCCGCCATGATAAGCCTCAGTGCGTCCTTTATTGCGGATGCCGTTACGAAGTCCTTAAACCTCCTGCCCTGCTTTACGAGTTTGACAATGGCATAACCGGTCTGTTTGGCAAGCCTTATTCTCTGCATAAGGTTGCCGCCGGATGTCGTCGATATGCCTGGCAGGGTAAGTCCCATGACCTCTGTTGCCATCTGCACGGTGTTTGCCGTTGTAAGCTCCGGACATGCACCGCATGATGTCACCCACTTGTCCTCCATGTTGTACATGGTTTTTTGAAACTCTTCTTCGCTCATCTTCCCGGAAAGGGTCCTGTTCACACCTTCAAGGATTACGTCGGTTGGAAACGTTGTCTGCCTGCCTTCAAACATGCCCGGTTCGGCAGGTCCGCCTGTATAAAAGATCGTAGGCAGGTTGAGCCGTGCACCCGCGAGCCACAACCCGGGCACCGATTTATCGCAGGTACCCATCATGACAAGCCCGTCTGCCCCGAGATTTTTTACCTGTATCTCAACGGAGTCTGCTATAGCATCCCTCTGCGGCAGGTCATACAGGAGCAATGTCGGATCAAGGGATCCGTCCTTGCAATAGCCGCCGCAGGGTCCTATGGTATTAAACTCCACGGGTGTACCGCCCGCAAGATAAACTCCTGATTTGACTGCGTCTGCAAGCGCCTTGAGGTTTATATGGCCGATACCCGCATCCTGCATGGAATTGGCTATAACGATGAGCGGTCTTTCCAATTCTTCATCCGTAAACCCGCTCGCCTTGTAGAAAAAGCGGTGCGTTTTTACCTGTGAAAACAACTCCAGTGATTTCAAGATCTGTTCTTTTGTAAGCTTATCCATAAAACCTTCCTTTCTTACACTTTGCCGCCCCGGGGGTTAAAATCCTTTTAACCCATGAAGGCCAAAAGGAATATTTATCCCGCCCCGATCGAAACGGGAAAGAACCCATAGAAAGGTATACCTTTTTGTCGTAAAAAGTTCAATACGTGCGGTGGGAACCTCAAAACAATTTCACTTCTTTATACTGGTCATGTATGCTATCAGATGTATATGAAGATATTCATAAAATACATGGCGGTTACTTTAATTCTGACAAACATGGCCATCAATGCACATGCAGACGCAGCCTCCGACAACGCTGCTTCGGAGAGGATCCAGTACATTCAGCAGGAACTCGATTCCGGAACAGGCGCTGCAAGGCTCTGGTGGGATGGCTGGGTCGCGTTTTATTCGGGTGCAACCATAGTACCTTTGACCGTAGCTCTGACCACGGACAGCAAGATACTTCAGATAACAGGCGGGGTATCTACGGCAGAGTCGCTCATAGGCCTTTCGGGAATGCTTATATTCCCCTTCCGCGCAAGGAATGCCGCAGAAGAACTCAGGAGCATGCCCGAGAATACGCCTGAAGAAAGGGCTCAAAAGCTTGCAACAGCGGAATCGCTTCTCAAAAAATCATCCGACGCCGAGATAGCGGGGAAATCATGGGTACAGCACTTCCTCGGGGTTCTGGTGAACGCTGCGGGTGCAGGGGTAGCATGGGGGGTTTACGGCAACAGGATAAAGCAGGCCGGCGGCACACCGTGGCAGCAGGCACTCGAACTATTCGTTATCGGTACTGCGGTCAGCGAACTGCAGATATGGACCGAACCTACAAAAGCAATATCCAGTGAGAAAGATTACCGGAACAGGTACCATGTACCTGTCGACTCGGAACTGTTGATCCTGCCTTCGGAGAACGGACTGAGTTTGGCGGCTGTCGTACGCTTCTGAGAAAAATAACTTCAATTGCTGAATCCGGAAAATGCATTTCCGGGGTTAATTAGAACAATCGCGTTCATCTTTCGTGCAAAAGTTTTTTAGCGGCATCGGGAAAGAAGTATGCAAAAAAAGCCTGTGCCCCAAGGTAAGAGCCTTTGATAGTCCATGTGCTCCCGTTCACAACAAGTGCCGCCACGGCAATCCGGGGGTTTTTTGCAGGAGCAACACCGATAAACCACTCATAATCCCCATCGGGATCGTCCCCGTGTATGGAACCTGTCTTGCCCGCCACGCTGATATCCGCCAGAATATACTTTCCCCTCCTGTTGAAGAAAGCCCTTCTTGAAGTGCCCTTTGTTATGGTAAGCCTCATCATCTCTATGAGTTCTTTTGCCGTTCCGGGACTTATGACCTGCTTCGTTCCCTGTGCAGAGCTGCCAAAGCCTTCGTACGGCACACACATTCTTCCGTTATTGCCTATTGCCTGTGCGATTAATGCCGCATGAAACGGACTCAACGTTGTATCGGGATTTAACCCTGCCCCTGTCTGGGCGATGTCCACGGTATTGTCATCCATGCTTGCCCTGCTCTGCTGCAGAAAGGACGGGCCGAGGGACTTGTTGAAATAAAACCTCTCGAGATATGTCTGGAAATTATTGTTGCCGATCTTATAAAGGGCGAGCTTGCCGAAAACCGGGTTGTTTGATTTTGCGAGTGCCATCGAGAATGTTATTTTGTGCCTTCCGTCGTCGTAACCGTTCGTCAATGCCCGTATACTTTGTGATGCGTTACGCGAGTCATAGTAAAAAAGCGCATATGGGGAAATATGCTGGAGTTCGATTGCAGCGGATGCCGTAACAAGCTTTATCAATGAGGCGGCCGGGTATGCCTTAAACGCGGAGAATCCATCTCCCTTGCTCACAACGGCAACAGGCGCACACGTTTTAACATCAATTACAACAACCGCCCCATACCTTACCCTGTATATATCCATAACGTGCCTTATCCATCGGGTCACATTGTTGTCCGGCAGATTCACTGTCCCGGCACTGCTTATCTCCGAAGGTGTCTGTTGCGGCCTTAAAGGCATCGATACGGAAGGGGATATCCCGGCTGCGGTTTTATTTTGCGGTATCGGCCCCTGCTGTCTCGCATGGGGATAGTGCTTTATCAGGATATAAGAGATTATGCCAACCACAATGATGATGGAGAAAAACATGTACGGAATGAAGCTGCGCCTGCCATCTCTCCTCAGGGACTTTAAATGATTTTTCTGATACGAACGCCAGTTCATTATGCTTTTAGGTGCGGCAGCAAAGCTTTGTTGGAGGTGATCAGATAGGCAAGCGTCCGTGCATGATCGTTATAGCGCTTTATCACACTCTCAAGCATGGACGGGCTGTCCTTGAGCAGATTGAGAAGCAGTTTGGTGTCGATAATGGCACTGCGCTGTTTTTTTGTCATACCGAAATAGCTGGAAAGATTTGTGATCTCATTTGGGGTATGGTGCAGGAACAACGCCGTCAGCATGAGGGATCTTTTGTTCTCGTGATCCAGCCCCTGCTCTTTCTCTATTCTGGAGAATATACCCTTGATTTCCTCGAGTGCTTTCGGGTCAGATATAACATTATGCATAACACCGAGATCGTATGCTCTCTTGATAATGGGGAAGGGATGTTTCTCCGCAAGATAGAGGTTGATCTCTTTTATGCTCCGCTGTCCGCTTATGGTCTTTAATGCATTGCCGGAAAGGGCGGTTTTCATATGCTTGAGCGTTTGCTCTTCTATGGTAAAACCAAACCTCGTTTCAAACCTTATTGACCTGTATATGCGGGTTGGATCGTCAATGAAGCTTTTCACGTGTAAGAACCGTATAACGGACGATTGAAGGTCTGCGTATCCCTTGAAAGGATCTACGATTTCTTCTTCACCGCCTGTATGGAGCCTGACCGCCATGGCATTGATTGTAAAATCCCTTCTCGACAGATCCGTAACGATATCCGGGGCAGGCTGGACGCGCGGGAGTGCACCGGGACGGTCGTAGGTCTCGGTCCTCATGGTCGCAACGTCAATGTGCAGGTTGTCCGACAGGAGGATGGAAGCGGTCAGTCTTTCTTTATGCATGGTTAATACACCGCCTATTTTATTGACAAGGAGCGTTGCGAATTCAATTCCATTATCTTTTACCGCTATGTCGATGTCGATATTATCCTTGTTGAGCAGCAAATCCCGGAGAGGACCGCCGACGAGATAAACTTCCGTGTTAAGCTCTCTTGCTGTTTTTTCTATCGTTGCAATTCGCTCCTGCACTTCATCGCGCAGTTTCCTGATACTATTTCCTAAATGAATCTTCATCATAAAATATGCCGAAGCAGGGACTCGAACCCTGACAGCCTTTCAGCCACCAGACTCTGAATCTGGCGCGTCTACCAATTCCGCCACTCCGGCTTTTTTATAGAGTCTATACGGGTGTATAGTTTTGTCAAGGTTAAGAAGGGCTTGCGTATGAGTGCTCAACTCTCGTCTTATGAAGTTAAAATCGGTTAATGGAGCAGGGACTGGATGGACTGCATCGCAAGGTTCATGATATCGGACGGCAAAATACCAAGCTGTATAACACCCCATAATGCTATGATAACGCCGGCTGATATGCCTGCAGGGACCGGCATATTTGCCTTTTCCTCAGGTTCTTCAAAATACATGGCATAAACGATACGGAGATAATAATAAAGGGAGATAACACTCGTCAGAATACCGAAGATCGCAAGTCCTGTATAGCCGCTTTTTATTGCAGAACTGAACACATAAAATTTTGCCATAAATCCTGCTGTCGGAGGTATACCTGCAAGAGACAGCATGAATACGGCCATGATAATGCTTAACACCGGATGTGTCTTTGAAAGACCGCTGAAATCGGACAGTTCAGTCCCTGTCCCGTCGTTTTTCTCGAGATAGGTAATTATGGCGAATGAACCGGTAATGGTAAAGGTGTATGAGATCAGATAGAATACAGCCGAAGACATACCGTACGCATTTCCCGACACCAGGCCCACTACGACATACCCTGCATGCGCTATGCTCGAATAAGCAAGCATACGTTTTACATTCTTCTGCATTACCGCAATAATGTTGCCGGTAAACATGGTAACGGCGCTCAGCCACCACATTGCTTCTGCCACCGGCACATGGTAAGAGCTCATGACAACGATCACCACTTTTATAATTGCTGCAAAACTCGCCGCTTTCACTGCTGCAGCCATAAACCCGGTAATGGGTGCAGGTGCTCCCTGATATGCATCCGGCGTCCACGCATGGAACGGAACAAGTGCGACCTTGAATGAAAATCCAATAAGTATCAATGCAACTCCTGCCATCATAACCATGTTGCCGGTAGGGTTCTGCGAGGTTGATAGGATCTTCGCTATTGTATAAAGGTTTGTTGTCCCCAGCACGCTGTACAGAAGGGCTATCCCGTATAACAGAAAAGCCGTTGCGAATGCGCCGAGGACAAGATATTTCATCGCCCCTTCGAGGCTTACCTGCCTGTCTCTCGTGAATCCCACCAGCGGGTATATAGAAAAGCTCATCAGCTCGAGTCCGAGTACAATAACGATAAGGTTGGTCGCGGAAACGAGAAACATCATACCGAGCAGGGAACTCAGCAGCAGCAGATAAAAATGACCTGCATCTGATTCCACGTCATCTACATATTTCAAAGAGATGAGTACGGTTATGAACCCTGCTATCATAACGGTAATAAAGAACAAGAGCGAGAATTCATCCATGGAAATCATTTGAGAGAACGAAATAATTTTATCGCCCCACAGGTATATGGATGAACCTATGCCAGCGCCGATGCCGAGTAATGCTATCATCCCTACAGGCCACTTCCTTGTTGAGGTAAAGGCATCTGCCATTGCACTGATAAAAAGCGTTGCAGCAATTATTATCTGCGGAAGGATTGCCGTATAATTTACATCAACGTACATATTATTTTAACCTCTCTGGCATTTGTGGCACGGTGCTCTGTTGATCGTGAATCGGTGCTGCCTGCGGTTTGACATACTGGATGTATGATTCACTCGCATTATGAATAATATTGAGGAATGGCTTTGGATAAACGCCAATCCAGACGATCATTATCAATATCGGTATCATAACGATAATTTCCCTTGCACTCAGATCTTTCAGATCCTCATTTGCCTTATTCGTTATCTTGCCCCAGAATACTTTCTGATATGTCCTCAGCATGTACACGGCACCGAGGATAACGCCGGTGCCTGCAAAGACGGCATATATCGGTCTTGCAAAAAATGAACCTATCAATATGAGAAACTCTCCTATAAACCCGTTGAGACCCGGCAGGCCTATGGAAGAAAGCGTTGCTATCATAAATATTGTTGCAAATACAGGCATGGTCTTTGCAATACCGCCAAACTCCGAGAGCTCCCTTGTATGTCTTCGCTCGTATAACATACCGACCAGCATAAAGAGTGCACCGGTCGAAAGGCCGTGGTTGATCATCTGCAGGACCGCACCGTCAACACTCTCAATATTGAGAGCCATGAGTCCGAGTATAACAAGACCGAGATGGCTGACGGACGAATAAGCAACCAGTTTTTTAATGTCCGGCTGCATCATTGCTACAAGAGCACCATAAATAATTCCTATGATCGCAAGCACTGCAAGGTACGGAAGAAATGCATTTGCAGCAATAGGAAACAACGGCATGGCCAATCTCATGTATCCGTAGGTACCCATCTTCAGTAAAACGCCTGCAAGGATAACACTTCCGCCGGTCGGCGCTTCAACGTGGGCGTCAGGCAGCCATGTATGAAACGGGAAGATTGGGACCTTAATGGCAAATGACAGGGCAAATGCCGCAAATAGCCATATCTGCGTGCTCAGCGGCAATGAAAGGTTATAAAGTTTCAAGAGATCAAAGGTGTAGGTGCCTGTCTGGGCACCGTAGGCAAAGTAAAGATAAATGATTGCCACCAGCATCAGCAGGCTGCCGAACATCGTGTATATAAAGAATTTTACGGCAGCGTATATCCTGCGCGGACCTCCCCATACGCCTATGATGATGTACATCGGTATCAGCATTGCTTCCCAGAATACATAGAAAAGAATAAGGTCGAGGGACGCAAAAACACCAATCATACCGGTTTCGAGTACCAGGAACCATAGATAATATTCCTTTTCACGCTTCTTTATGTATGTCCACGAGCCAAGCAAAACAAGCGGGGTAAGGAATGTCGTTAAAAGTATAAGGAGCAGGCTTAACCCGTCTATGCCGATCCGGTAATCAATATTGTAAACCGGGATCCACGTATACTTTTCCGTAAACTGCATACCAACAGATGAAGAGTCGAAGTGTATGACCAAAAACAATGATACAATAAATTCAATCAGTGATACTATCAGGGTAAACCACTTTATGGCAGACTTATTATCCTTATTTATAAATGCGCCAAACAGTACACCAAGAAGCGGTAAAAAGATTATTATTGAAAGTAAATTTTCTTGAAAACCCATTTCACCCTACCTCAATACAAAGTATGCTAAAACTGAGATTGCGCCTATCAGGAAAAGCATCACGTATACCTGAAAATCACCTGCCTGTATCTTTCTGAGCTTTGTAGACGCCCATTGCGTTACATGAGCGGAACCGTTAACAGTACCATCGACAACCCATACATCAAATATTTTCCACAGGAAAAACTCCGATATCCACATAAGAGGCTTGATAACAATCGCGTTGTAAAGCTCATCAACATAGTATTTATTCAGAAGCAGCCTGTACAAACCAGCAAATGACTCGGCAGCATGCTTTGCCGGCTGCATCTTCTCTTTAAGATAAACGTACCATGCAAAGAATACGCCTAAAAATGCCATGGTAATGGATCCGATCATAAGCCATGAATCGGTAGAAACAGACATCTCGTGCTCCGGCATGGTATGAAAGACAGGTGCAAGGAAATTGACGAATAGGTCTGAATTATGCCATCCGACTATATTTCCGAGCAACTGAGGCACACCGACATAACCCCCTATAACCGACAGGACAGCGAGTATAATAAGGGGAATAGTCATAACTTTGGGCGACTCATGGATGTGTTCAGCAGCGTGCTTGTCCACACGACTCTCACCGTAAAATGTCATATAGATAAGCCTGAATATATAGAAAGCCGTTAAAAGGGCTGTTATAAAGCCCAACAACCAGATTACCGTATGACCCGATGCATAAGCTGCAGCGAGAATGCTGTCCTTGCTGAAGAACCCGGACAGCCCGGGTATACCGGATATTGCGAGTGCAGCGGCAAGAAACACTGCAAATGTTACGGGGATCTTATTTTTCAATCCTCCCATCTTCCTCATATCCTGCTCCCCGGAAAGGGCATGGATCACACTGCCTGCACCAAGAAAGAGCAGTGCCTTGAAGAAGGCATGGGTCATGAGATGGAAAATACCTGCACTGAATGCACCAACACCGACAGCCATAAACATGTAGCCAAGCTGACTGATCGTAGAGTACGCGAGTACCCTTTTTATGTCGTTTTGGACAAGTCCTATGGTTGCGGCATAGAGTGCCGTAAGTCCTCCGACTACCGCAACGACCTCAAGGGCAGTCGGCGCAAGCACATAGAGGAAATTCATCCTTGCAATCATGTATACACCTGCCGTAACCATGGTTGCAGCATGGATAAGGGCACTCACCGGGGTGGGACCTTCCATTGCATCCGGCAGCCATACATAGAGGGGCAGCTGCGCTGATTTTCCGGTTGCACCGACAAACAACAATATGCCGACTATGGTAAGTACCTGCGGTGAAATAAGAGATATGTGTGCAGCCATAGTGTTGAAGTCGAGGGTGAAAATCCCCTTTGACACAAATGCAGATGCGAGTAAGAACAAACCGAGTAAAAAGCCGTAATCCCCTATCCTGTTCGTTATAAACGCCTTTTTGCCTGCATTCGCTGCCGAATCCTTTTCATACCAGAAGCCTATTAACAGGTAAGAACATAAACCAACACCTTCCCACCCGACAAACATCAGTACGATGTTCGAAGAAAGCACCAGCAATAACATGGAAAACATAAACAGGTTCAGGTAAGCGAAGAACCTTGAATAGCTCTTGTCCCCGTGCATGTAACCTATGGAATATATGTGTATCAGGAACCCGACACCCGTCACAACAAGCAGCATGACAGCGGTGAGCGGATCCACCATGAGCTTAAAGTCTATGGTAAGGCTTCCGGAATTGATCCACGTATACACGGTGTCCGTTATGAGTCTTGCGTCGGGCGGCATGGAGAGAAGCTGTATAAATACGTATACAGAAATGGACAAGCTCAAGAGCACCGTTATGCTTGCAATCCATCCCACCGCTTTATTGCCGAGCTTACTGCCGATGAAGCCGTTTACTAAAAAGCCAAGCAGGGGAAATATTAGAATATACCGTACAATGTTCAATTCCATTTTATCACCATTTAAGCTTCTTCATGTCGTCTATCTTTACCATACCAACCGTCTTGAATATCTTGACCACAAGCGCCAGGGCTATTGCTGTCTCTGCCGCTGCTATGGTTATAACCATGATAACAAATATCTGGCCATCCATGGTATGCAGATATTTTGATGCTGCTACGAACAGGATATTCACCGCGTTCAGCATCAGTTCAAGGGATATGAGGACAATGATAATATTGCGGCGCATGGCAACCCCGATCATACCTATGACAAACAGCACAAAACTAAGAACGACCAGCAACTGGTAACTCATACCCTGTCCCTCTTCTTAATAAAGGTTATCGCACCGAAGACACCGACAAGAAGTATAAAAGATGCAAGCTCAAACGGCAGCAGGTAATACCGCAGAAGATTAAAACCTACGTTTTCTGCAGATCCGAAACCTACAACGGTAAATCCCTCGGGCATTTTTACCACTCCCCGTGCCATGTAGAAAGCTACCAGCAGGATAATCATGGTAAGAACATAGGAAAAAATGGTTGACGGCTTGTATTTAACAGGGGCTGATGAAGACCTGTTCAGATCGAACATCATAATGATGAAGAGGAACATCACCAGCATCGCACCGACATATATTATGACCTGTACGACCGCAAGGAACGGGGCACCGAGAAGCACAAACAGAAAAGAGGTAAGGAAGAACGCTCCACCCATTGCCAGAGCGCTATAAACCGGGTTCCCCGCGATAACGGCATAGGTATATGTTAAAACCAGTAAGACTGCAGTTATGTAAAATAACACATGGTTTATCATTTTATAACCGTCCTCAATTCTTTTTTCTGTATGGACAGTTCCGGTCTTTGCCGTGCTACAAGGCTGTAGAACGACGTCATTGTTATTGCATTCTCGGGACACGCTTCAACGCAGTATCCGCAGTATGCACACCGTGTAAGATCGACTTCGAATATCCTGGGACTTCTTTCCTTCCGCGGATCGGGCGACTCCTCAGGTTCTATGTATATGGCAAAGAACGGACATACCGTTTCACACATTTTACAAGCAACACACCTTCCAAGATCCCCGTCGACAAGCAGAGCGTGCTTGCCCCGGTAATTCATGGTAACTTCCATTCTGTCTATAAGCTTCTGGGCGTCCTTGTCCATTACCTTCATGGTCTGCTGCGTGTTACCTACGATATGCAGTGTTTCTTCCGGATAGTTTATGGCGAACTTCTTCCTTACGAAAAAGTGCTTTATCGTAACACCGAGACCGCGGAGTATCTCTATGAGATAGAGTGCTTCTTTAAAATTATATTTTTTCTTTGTCATGGATTTCTCTGGCATGATTATATGATCCTGAGCATGATAAGTGCCCCTGTTATCACAATGTTGAGGATACCGAGGGGAATAAGGACCTTCCAGCCAAGCGCTGTGAGCTGGTCAAACCTGAACCTGGGCAGTGTCCACCTTACCCAGAGGAAAAAGAACAGGAAGAATCCGACTTTTACAACGAACGAGAGCACCTCTATGATCGCCACAAGCCATTGCTGCAGGTGCACGATACCAAGTTTTGGAATAATAAACCCTATGTTATGAAGGTAAGGCACCTGCCAGCCGCCAAAGTACAGCGTTGCTATCAGTGCCGATGCTGTAATCATATTGGCATACTCACCCATGAAGAAGAATGCGAATTTCATACTCGAGTATTCCGTATGATAGCCACCTACAAGCTCTGATTCTGCCTCAGGCAGGTCAAAGGGAACCCTGTTTGTTTCCGCAAAAACACTCACCAGAAAAACGATAAATCCAAGCGGTTGAACAAGGACGCCCCACTTGGGCACGGCATTGAACCACAGGCTTCCCTGATACAGGGCGATATCGTTTAATTTTAAAGAACCATAAACCATCAGGATACCAATGACGGCAAGCCCCATTGAAATTTCATAGCTTATAAACTGGGATGCGGATCGTAATCCGCCCAACAGGGAATACTTGTTGTTCGATGCCCAGCCGCCGATAATGATACCGAAGATACCCATCGAGGCTATTGCAAAGATATAAAGTATGCCGACATTAAAATTCGCTATCTGGAGATTTATGACCCTGCCGTGTAAAAACAGGTCATGGCCAAAGGGAACAACGGCAAACGTAAGCATAGCGGGTATTATCGCTAAAAGCGGGGCGACGGTATAAAGGACCTTGTTTGCCTCGAGAGGGGTCACGTCCTCTTTCATAATGAATTTTAAACCGTCAGCAACAGGCTGGAAAAGCCCCCATGGACCAACCCTGTTCGGACCCAGTCTGTCCTGCATGAATGCACTTACTCTCCTCTCAGCAAGCGTAAGAAATGCAACGGTCATAAGGATGAGCACAAAGACAAGAACGCTCATGAGCGTATAGATTGCAACTGTTATATAATCTACCATAACCTTCCCGCTGCCTTTCTGAAATTAATTCCCGTCGTGAGTATCGCGGCATCCGCACCGTTAAAAAACGGTATCTCTTTTACCATGAGGCCCAGTATGTTATCAAAACTACCCAGTTTTTTGCCCGATATGTTGTATATAATATCCGTAAGTATATCAAGATCATTCCTTGCATCACCCTTTGCATCGACGGCTTTCCTTATCCTTTGTACTTTCCCGTCCTTGTTGGTGTATGTTCCGTCTTTCTGGGCGAAGTTAAATCCGGGCATGACGACATGCACATTATTCGCAAATGCCGAGGCCTTAAAATCCTGCAGGACAATAAACTTTATGCCACCGATCTTTTCCGTATACGCATCCATCCGGTTCAAAGTAGGCCCGAGCACATACAGGAGTTCCGGTTTTGAGGCTACAACCTCTTCAACCGGGGTAATCTTTATACCCAGTGCACCTGCGATCTGCTCAATGCCTTTCAAATTCGGAGACTGTGAACCTTTGCGCAGCTGCAGCTTCGTTGCTCCGTTAAACTCCTTTGCGCCCGGAAAATCTATGACACCTATCGTATTCGTTCCGCTGATATACTTGAGCAGATACAAAAATGCATAGGCCTCCTCGTTTGTCGCAAAGGGCGACACTATGCCGCCCACTTTTGAGCCTGCCTGTTTTATTTTCTGGGCAACCAATGATATCACGTTATTCCATGTCCTGTTTTCCGGTTCGTACCTGTTGATAGGCCCGGGAATAGCCCCGTTCTCTATGGCTTTCTTATATCCAAACCTCCCGTCATCACAGATAAAAGAGCTTCTCAGTATTGCATCTATAAATACCTTCGGATACAGTGCCGTAACATTCCTGTTGGGGTGCTCGTGCAGGCTCGTAAGGTTCTTGTTCCGTGACCTTACCCTGTAAACAGTATACTTCTTCGCATCGACATAAATGGTACATCCTGCCTCACACAAAGGACAGATAGTTTCCGTTGTCCTGAGATTATACACCCTTTCCTTGAACCTGAAGTCCTTCGTTGTCAGTGCGCCGACAGGGCATATATCGGCTATGTTCCCGATATAACCATAGTCCAGCTGCCTGCCCGGGAATGTTGTTATCTCCGAATGAGCGCCCCGCTGCATGACAGCGAGTTCCTCGGTACCCACAACATCCCTGTAGTACCGTACGCATCTCTCGCACATGATGCATCTCTCGGGATCATAGGCTATGTGCTCGCTCAGCTGTATATGCTCTCTGAGTTCCTTTGGTTCACGAAAAGCACTTTTATCCGGTCCGTATTTGTGGGAGTATTCCTGTAAAACACACTCGCCTGCCTGATCGCAGTCGGGACAGTCAAGCGGATGGTTGGTAAGTATAAATTCAAGTATAGCACTCCGTGCCTGTTTAACCCTGTCTGTCGTCGTTTTTACCACCATGCCTTCTGTAGCAACCGTTGTACACGACGTCTGGAGTTTTGGCATCTTCTCTATCTCAACAAGGCACATCCTGCACAAACCGCCGCTCTTGAATGACTCATGGTAGCAAAAATGCGGTATCTCGATACCCTGGGAGCGTGCCGCTTCAAGCACTGTTACACCCTGACCAACTGTTATCTTTTTACCATCTATTTCGAATGTAGGCATTTCCTGTTCCCTGTTTTCATTTTTTATGGATCGGACACCTGCCCGATTTTATATGCAAAGCAAACTCATCTTTAAACTTCTTTAAGAACCCGAGCATCATCATTGCCGCGGCATCACCGAGAGGACACAGCGTATTGCCCATGATGTTGGCCGACACCCTTTCCAATAATTCAATATCGCCTTGCTCGCCTTTCCCCTGTTCGATCCTGTCCAGTATCTTTGTCATCCAGACCGTGCCTTCCCTGCACGGCGTACACTGTCCGCACGATTCATGCGCATAAAATTCGGAAAGTCTCAAGGACTCCTCTACCGTACATACGTCCTCGTCCATAACAATGACAGCTGCAGAACCGAGCATCGAACCTGCCTTTGCAAGCGAGTCAAAATCCATGCTCACGCCGATTTCTTCGGGCAGGAGTACCGGTGTCGACGAACCTCCCGGTATAACGCCTTTGAGTTTCTTATTTCCTTTTATACCGCCCGCATAATTATAGATCAGGTCCTTCAGGGTTGTACCCATGGGCAGTTCATAGACCCCGGGCTTGTTTACATGTCCGCTGACGGCGTACAGTTTTGAGCCGGTATTCTTCGGCGGCACTCCGATGGCTGCATACCACTGTCCGCTGTTTTTTATAATGGACGGTACCGCTGCAAGCGTTTCGACGTTGTTGACGACGGTCGGCTTGCTGAATACTCCGACAACCGCAGGGAACGGCGGCCTTACCCTTGGATTACCGCGCTCTCCTTCGATAGATTCTATCAGGGCTGTTTCCTCACCGCATATATATGCGCCCGCGCCCCGGTGAACTACGATATCGATCTTTTTATCGGTCCCGAAGATCCTCTCGCCGAGGAACCCCTGCTTCCGCGCCTGGTCAAGGGCCGATTCAAGGGTGTTTGCGGCCTTAACAAACTCACCGCGTATATAGATAAAGGAAAGCTCTGCACCTATTGCATAACTCGCTATGATCATGCCTTCGATGAGCAGGTGCGGGTTTTTCTCGAGGATCTCCCTGTCTTTAAACGTGCCCGGCTCACCTTCGTCAGCATTGCAGCAAAGGTACCGCGGACCCTTGAAATCCTTTGGAACGAAATCCCATTTCATTCCCGCAGGGAACCCTGCACCGCCCCTGCCGCGCAAACCCGACTTTTTGACCTCATCGATGATCTGCGCAATGGTCATGGAAGTAATGGCTTTTTTCGCGGACTCATATCCGCCGACAGCAGTGTAGTTGTTTATATCTGCAAGCTTTGCGCCTTCTACATTTTTTAAAAGTATCTGTTCCATTACTTCTTCCTCAGACCCTCTATAATTTCTTTTACCTTTTGTTCTGTGCACTGTTCGTAATAGTCGTCGTTTATCTGCACGACGGGACCAAAGCCGCATGCGCCGAGACATTCAACCGTGGCGAGGGTAAACATGTTGTCTTTTGTTGTTTGCCCTTCTTCAATGCCTAAAACGGATTTTAAGGTGTCGACAATCTTCGCAGAGCCTTCGAGATGACAGGAGATATTGGTACACACCTGGACATGATACTTGCCGACGGGCTTTTTATTGTACATGGTATAAAACGTGGCAACACCATAGACCCGTGCAGGCGATACACCGATGACCCCGGCCACGTACTCCATTACCTCGGGAGAGATGTACCCGAATTCTTTCTGGGCGATATGCAGTACGGGAAGCAGGCATGCATCCTTGGTAGGATACGTCCTTTTCAATGCTTCAACCTTATCTTTGGCTGACTGTGAAAATTGAATCATCGGTCAAGCTCTCCTGCTACAATGTTTAGACTTCCGAGAATTGCGACGGCATCGGATATAAGGTGCCCCTGTATCATTTCCGGGAATGCCTGGAATATGGCAAAGCAGGGCGGCCGTACCTTTAACCTGTAGGGGTACTGCTGGCCGTCGCTGACAATGTAGAAGCCCAGTTCTCCGTTTGCAACCTCTGTACCGAAATATACGTACCCGGGCTTTGCCTTGATACCGTACATGATGAGCATAAAGTGATGGATCAACCCTTCCATGGTATTATAAACATCCTCTTTGGGAGGAAGCGTGATATGCGGGTCGTCGACACTGACTGGACCGCCCGGGAGATTATCGATTGCCTGCTGTATGATCCTCAGGCTCTGTCGCATCTCTTCCATCCGTACAAGATACCGGTCATACGTATCCCCGTTTTCACCGATGGGCACATCAAACTGAAAGTCTTCATAGCTTGAATAGGGCTGGGTTTTTCTCAAATCCCATGCAAGCCCCGTTGCACGAAGTACCGGACCTGTAAACCCGTATTCAAGGGCCTTTTCCTGTGTCATCGAACCAACATCTATGGTCCTGTCCATGAATATGCGGTTTTTCGTCAAAAGCTTATCTACATCCTGTATTGATTTCGGTATTTCTTTGAGCAAAGACTTGACATCCGATTCAAAACCGTCGGGTACGTCCCTTGCTATCCCGCCTACCCTGGTAAAAGATGTGGTCAACCGTGCGCCGACAAACTTCTCGATAAGGTCGTATATCCGCTCCCTCTCTTTGAAGAAGTAGAAATAGTTCGTCAGTGCACCGATATCAACAACGTTTGTTCCTACTGCAACAAGGTGATCGGCTATTCTCGTGAGTTCATTCATGATGACCCTGAGATACTGGCCCCGCTTCGGCACCTCTATGCCCAACAGTTTTTCAACCGCCAGCGCATACGAGATGTTGTTCATGATCGGGGACACGTAGTTCATCCTGTCCGTCAGAGGGATGAAACCGTTGTACGTCCTCTGTTCTGCCATCTTTTCAATGCCCCGGTGCAGATACCCTATCTCCAGATTTGAATTGACGATTTTCTCTCCGTCAAGTTCGAGCACGATACGCAAGGTACCATGGGTCGCATTGTGGGAAGGCCCCATATTCAGGACCATGGTATCTTTCTTTTTCTTCTCAAACGTAAACATCAATATTCCCTTGTCCTTCTTTTATCCCAGGGAGCATACCGCTGTTCCGGAGGCGTTGTTCCCCTGACCGGAAAATCTTTTCTCAGCGGGTGTCCTTCGAAATCTTCCGACATTAAGATCCTCTTTAAATTCGGATGCCCCTTTACCTTGATACCCGACATATCGTACAGCTCTCTCTCGAACCAGTCTGCACCGCACCAGACACCGGTAAGGCTCGGCACGGACTCAAACTCATCGACATCCGTCTCAACGATCAGCCTTTTATTCTTTATGGTCGAGAGCAATATGTAGGCGACCAGAAATCTCGGCTTCTGATTGAGAAAATCGACACCTGCGATATCGAGGATCTGGTTGAACCTGAACGGCTCCTCATTCTTCAGCACCGTCATTATCTCAAGAAGATCTCCGGCCGCAACCTTTATCGACCTCGGCCGGAACTCCTCCTGAACAGAGATAATCTTCCCGCCAAACCTATTCTTTATGCTTTCAATCAATTCAGACATATTATTTTATGGACATCGCCTTTCTCGGTCTTCGTACGGACTCCTGTTTGATAATTTCCTGCAGCTGCATGATTGCATCTATCAAAGCCTCGGGCCGGGGAGGACAGCCGGTCACATAAACATCAACCGGTATAATCGTGTCGATCCCCTGCAATGTCGGATATGAATCGAAAATGCCTCCGGAGGTCGCGCACGACCCCATGGATATTACCCATTTCGGTTCCGCCATCTGGTCGTAGATCTTTTTGAGAACAGGCGCCATCTTGTTCGATATGGTCCCTGCAACGAGCAGCAGATCGGACTGCCTCGGAGAAAATCTCATTGCTTCCGCACCGAACCGCGCGAGGTCAAACCTGGTTCCAACGGTCGCCATAAATTCTATCGCGCAGCAGGCTGTTCCAAAGGGCATGGGCCACAGCGAGTTCTTCCTCGACCAGTTGACGAGATCGTCAAGTTTGGTCGTAAATACATTGTCGCCGAGTTTTTCTTCTATTCCCATTCGAATGCACCTTTCTTCCACGCATAAACAAACCCGATGAGTACGATAAATATGAAAACGCCCATCTCGTACATGCCGAAAGCACCGAGGGCCCTGACGATAATCGCCCATGGATACATGAAAACAACCTCGACGTCGAAGATCAGGAACATAAGGGCTATGACATAATATTTTACCGGAAAGCTGAACCGCGCATTGCCGACCGGCTCGACACCGCACTCGTACGGCGAAAGCTTCTCTTTTGACTTTGCCTTCGGACCGACAAGGGCAGAGAGTATTATGGTCACCACTGCAAAGCCTATTACAATGACCGCATAGATTGCTATGTTTATAAAACTATAATTTTGCATACAATTTAGCCTTGATATATAAATTATGTTCTATACTTCTTGTCAAGAAAAAAAGGAATTTATTAGTTCATAAAGATTTTTATCTCGTACATCCTCAGTTCCACATCCAGGTTAAGCCTTATCTGTATTATTTCCTGGGTTATATCCGCTGATTTGATTTCCAATAGCTCGTCTATAGCCTTAAGAATGCTCTTTGCATAATCAGCACACCCATCATTCTCTTCATTGCGAGCATAGTGAAGCAATCTTTCTTTTTCTTGCGAGATTGCTTCGTCGCCGTGCTTACAGCCCTGCTCCTCGCAATAACACCGGGATGCCGACCGGTAATAATACCCTGCCATGCTTGCGGTTGTTAGCGTCATATACACAGCACTGCAATTGCCTGTAAGCATAAGAGTGCCGCTGTACGTCGACAAAGCCGTCTTGAGCTCTACAATAATATTAGGATTTGCTTGCCCCTCTATTAAGAGGGGCAAGGGGTGTGTTTGATCCCAACAGAGCAAGGAACGATAAAGCCGTCTCATATACCGTGGATGGAGAGCTCCCAAACCCACCGTCAGAGTTTTGATGGGCAAGCAGATAAGCTACTGCGATCTGTATTGAATTTTTAATATTGAATGTTGAATCAAACATATCAAATGTTTGTAGAACAAGTGCCGTCATATACACATTGCTATCATCCCCGGCATAGAATCCCCATCCTCCGTCGGAGTTCTGATTTGTTACAAGATATAGAATTGCATTGCTGATCGTGGTCTGATTTGAGTAGTTGACTGCATTTAAGGCAGAGAGGGCAAGGGCGGTATCAAGGGTATTAATCCCGTAGCCTTCATAACCTCCCCATACTCCACTTACCGGGTCTATATACGATACAAGCAGCCCTTCATCACTGCCGTCTGATAGAAGTGTAAACATACGCTCAGAGAGATAATCCGTCGTGCTGACAGACTGGCTCTGCAGCCATGAAGTGGCATTAGTATAGAGCGTCGTGCTTGTTTGACTCAATGCCTGCAATGTATCTATCACTGCGATCGTTGTCCTCGTAACATCAGTCGTAGAGGTTATATTGCCGAGCGAGCCATCGGAGTTCTGCTGTGTTTCCAGCCATGAAAGGCCGTTGTTTATTACAGTAGATTGAGCGTAGGCAGTAGAGGTTATAGAAAGCAATAATATTATTACGATAAGTTTAAAATTTATATAACTTATACTCTTAATTCTCATCTTATAGTCATTGAAACCCAATCTGATGCCAGTGAAGAATGAAGAAAATTAATAAATAAACTATTCCCACCTCTAAAGGTTCAAGAACAAGGCCATTAATTATTGCTATAAAAGATCCTTGATCGATTCGGAAACCCTCCGTTGTACTTGGTTTTGCCTTGTCTCCATATTTTTCTTTTATATATTTCTGTAGTTCCTCATTGTGAGAATATGC
>VFSW01001762.1_pt1 | contig 33018 bp, 29 predicted proteins | sample 5358111 | NCBI WGS metagenome assembly VFSW01 (sample SAMN11554181, study PRJNA540505) | mine drainage metagenome | isolation source: sediment from site ElyBrook_90M | place: USA: Ely Copper Mine, Vershire, VT | collected 2017
AAATGGATTTGCTCGGATTCCGGGTCGGCGAGAAAACCGGCGAAGTCGATGCCCTGCTTCGCGCAGTAGTTCTTGAAGCTGGCGAGATAGCCGACAGGCGCATCCAGCCAGACGTAGAAATACTTTCCCGGCGCATCGGGGATCGGAATGCCGAAGTAGGGCGCATCGCGCGAGATGTCCCAGTCGCCCAGGGCTTTGTCGCCCTCGCCGTCGAGCCACTCTTTCGCCTTGTTCGCCACCTGCGATTGCAGCCGCTCGCTGCCCATCCACTCGCGCAGGAAGGCCACGCACCGGGAATCGGACAGCCTGAAGAAATAATGCTCCGAGGTTTTCAGCTCGGGGGCGGCGCCGGACAGCGTCGAATACGGATTCACCAGGTCGGTGGGCGCATAGACCGAGCTGCAGTTCTCGCAGGCGTCGCCGTACTGGTCCCTGGCGCCGCACTTGGGGCACTCGCCCTTGATGTAACGGTCGGCGAGGAACATGCCCTTCACCGGGTCGTAGAACTGTTCCACCGGTTTGGTGTAGATGAGGCCGGCGGCCCTGAGCTTGCGGTAGATGTCCTGCGACAGCTCGGTGTTTTCGGGCGAATCGGTCGAGTGCCAGTTGTCGAAGCCGATGTGAAAGCCGTCGAGGTATTGTTTGCGCTCGGCGCCGATGCGCGCGACCAGCTGCTGCGGCGTGACGCCTTCGGCTTCCGCCTTGAGCATGATCGGCGCGCCGTGCGCATCATCCGCACACACGAAATGCACCGCGTTGCCCTGCATGCGCTGGAACCGCACCCAGATGTCGGCCTGGATGTACTCCATGATATGGCCGATGTGAAACGAGCCGTTGGCGTACGGCAGGGCGGTAGTGACGAAAAGTTTGCGCTTCATTCCTGTTCAAACGCCGGAAATGACTGCACCCGCCGTCGCCGGGGCGGCGGCGGGTGCACCCCGTAAGCGGCCAATTGTATCGCGCAGCCCCTCCAATATCCATTAAAATGAACGCCCTTTCCCGTGCCGCGCGAGCGGCGCGGTGCGCAGCGTCAAGGAGCATGGACAATGTCAGTTTCGGAATTGCAGATTCAAACCGCCCTCAAGGAAATCACCGATCCGAACACGGAGAAGGATTTCATCGCCACCAAGTCGGCGCGCAACATCAAGGTGAGCGGCGCCGACGTGTCGCTCGACGTCGAACTCGGCTATCCGGCCAAGACCCAGTTCGAACTGATCCGCAAGCAGGTGCAGGCGAAGCTCGGCGCCATCGCAGGCGTGGGCAAGGTCACGGTCAATGTCGCGAGCAAAATCGTCTCGCACAGCGTGCAGCGCGGGGTCAAGCTGATACCCGAAGTGAAGAACATCATCGCCGTGGCCTCGGGCAAGGGCGGCGTGGGCAAGTCCACCACCGCGGTGAACCTGGCTCTCGCGCTCGCCGCCGAGGGGGCCAGCGTGGGCATACTCGATGCCGACATTTACGGTCCGTCGCAGCCGATGATGCTGGGCATCAGCGGCCGGCCCGAATCGCGCGACGGCAAGACCCTGGAGCCCATGATCGGGCACGGCCTGCAGGCGATTTCCATCGGCTTCATGATCGACGTCGACACGCCGATGGTGTGGCGCGGTCCGATGGTGACGCAGGCCCTGGAGCAGTTGCTGAAGGACACGCACTGGCAGGGCATCGATTATCTGGTGGTGGACCTGCCGCCGGGCACCGGCGACATCCAGCTGACGCTGGCGCAGAAAGTGCCGGTGACGGGCGCGGTGATCGTCACCACGCCGCAGGACATCGCCCTGATCGACGCGCGCAAAGGCCTGAAGATGTTCGAGAAGGTCGGCATCCCCATCATCGGCATCGTCGAGAACATGAGCACCCATATCTGCTCCAACTGCGGCCACGAGGAACATATTTTCGGCGCCGGCGGGGCGGAAAAAATGTGCAAGGATTTCAACACCGAATTTCTAGGCGCCTTGCCGCTGGACATCCATATCCGCGAGCAGACCGATTCGGGCAAGCCCAGCGTGGTGGCCGATCCCGACGGGCGCGTCGCCGAGATCTACCGCCGCATCGCGCGCCGCGTCGCGGTGAAAATTTCGGAGCAGGCGAAGGACATGTCGTCGAAGTTTCCGAATATCGTCATCCAGAACACGTAAGCAAGCGTTGTTCAAGTTCTCGACGCAATCCTAATGACCATCAAATCCGACAGGTGGATCCGCCGCATGGCGGTGGAGCACAGGATGATCGAGCCGTTCGAGCCGGGCCAGGTGCGCGAGGCGAACGGGCACAAGATCGTGTCCTACGGCACCTCGAGCTACGGCTACGACATCCGCTGCTCGGACGATTTCAAGATTTTCACCAATATCAATTCGACCATCGTCGACCCGAAGAATTTCGACGAGAAGTCGTTCGTCGATTTCAAGGGCGAGGTCTGCATCATTCCGCCCAATTCCTTCGCGCTGGCGCGCACGGTGGAATATTTCCGCATTCCGCGCAATGTGCTGACGGTGTGCCTGGGGAAATCGACCTACGCGCGCTGCGGCATCATCGTCAACGTCACGCCGTTCGAGCCCGAGTGGGAGGGCTATGTGACCCTGGAGTTTTCCAACACCACGCCGCTGCCGGCCAAGATCTACGCCAACGAAGGCGTAGCGCAGGTGGTGTTCTTCGAGTCCGACGAGGTGTGCGAGACCTCGTACAAGGACCGCGGCGGGAAGTATCAGGGGCAGCAGGGCGTGACCCTGCCGAAAATCTGAAAAACCCCAGCCGCTGTGCCGGTCACACCGCTGGAACCTCTGCCGCGGCCACGACCGTGATTTCGACATCGCCGAGCGCGACCACCTGGCCGACGCGGATCTTGCAGGTCTTGCGCAGTTCGATGCTGCCATCCACCGACACGGTGCCGCCGGCGACCAGCGCTTTCCCCGCGCCGCCGCTGTCGCACAGGCCGGTCAGTTTGAGCAGCTGATTCAGTTGCACAAACTCCCGGTTCAGGGAGAATTCTATTCTTTGCATGAAGCCCTTTCGGAAATTGCGCCAGGTCGATTGGTTTCGCGCTGCGCCGGATTGGGCCATCGCGAATTGCGGCCCGCGGCGCCATTATGCGCTTTGCGCTGCTCAATATATGAGCGGCGACGCGGATCAGTACCTAAATGCCGCCTTGGCCACAGTGATCAGCGGCGTCTAGCGCGTCCTGCAATAGCTGATCGATTCCCTGCCCGTCGCGTCGGCGGCGGGCAGGTCTGTCTCGACTGGCTGGCGCGAACGGGCTTGCGCCGCTTGCCCCGTTCGCTCACTGCCGCAGCCGGATGCTACTGGCAGGACACGTTCACGGTCGGATAAGCGCTTGCATTGCCGCTGCTTGCGTCGACGACGCTGCCACTGCCGCCGCTGGTGATGCTGCAATATGCGCCGGGACCGGCACCCGCTGACAGGGTGTAGGTCACCCCGCTTCCCTTGGGATATGACGCGGCGATATTGTTGGTGGTCGTGGTTCCAACGACCGCTCCATTCATGCCGGTCATCAGATTCACGTTTTGCTGCACGAATCCGAACGCAACCCCATTGCCGCTTGCGCCGTTGACCTGCAGCGACAGCCCATAACCCGGGGCGGGGTAGGTGGTGCCCCAGGTGGTAACGACATTGAGCAGCAATGGAATCGGCGGACCGGCGGTAGTGGCATTGGCATCGCAGGTTACATTGACCGTCGGATAGGCGCCGGCGTTGCCGCTGTTGGCATCATTGATGCTGCCGCTGCCTCCGGCGATGGTGCAACTCGAACTTGCCGGTCCGACGGAGAGGCTATAGGTGCTGGCTCCGCCTTTCGGGTACGGCACGGAAAAGTTATCGGTCGTGGTGGTGCGGACCCCATCGGTCCTGGGCGCAGTGGATTCCGATCTGACCCCGCTCGCAACCAGGGCGCCGGTCGAGTCGTAAACATTCAGCCCGAGAGCCAGGCTCGTTACCGTGTTTCCTCCGGTATTGGCCCAGGATACGGCCACGTTCAACAGCAGGGGGACGCTGGAGGTCGTGCTGTGTTTCATGGTCAGCGTTCCGGTGCGGCTGAGGGCGAGCGTGCCCGCGGCCGTACCGTCGATGCTCACCGTGCCGTCGGCGTTAGCCAGATCGATCGAAATCGAAATAGTCTTGCCCACCGCAGCGCTGGCATCGGTCCAGGTCGCAGTCCCCTGTCCGTTCGTTATCGTCCATGTTCCCTTGAACGATTGACTGGAACCATCGGTTATTCCGTAGAACGTGCCGTCGGGTGCAGCGACGATGTAGGCGGTTCCACCGGAATCACCATTGGCTATTGCTGCTGCGTTCGGCGTGTATGTGGCATACCAGCCCCCCAGATATTGGCTATCGGTCACCGCGCTCGCGCCTGTGGCGGCGACGATCTTGGTGAAAGTGACCGATCCTTTTGTCGCTCCGCTGCTGTTATAGATTGTGACCGTACCGGTATTGGAGCCGGCAGGGATGTTTCCGGTGGCATAGCCGCCGCCGCCGTTCGATGTGATCTGGACGCTTACGCCGCCGGCGGCGGTCGTCGAACCCGCCCAACTGCCGGCGAGCAAATTGCCGTCACTGGTGAAGCCGGTCAAGGTCCCGTTCGGTTGGAAATAAATGGTGGCCGTGCCAGCGGTGGAGCCGCCGCCGCATTGATTCGCAGCACAGACTCCGGACCAGGCCGTGCCGATGATGCCGTTGCTGTTCACGCCCTGGGTGAGGGCGGCTTGCGCGGTCGTTGCGCTAACAACGGTAAACTTGCTTGTGGGAAATGCGCTGGTGATCGCGGTTTGCAACGCGGTGGTGGTGATGCTGGATGTTGCCGTTATGCCCGCTTTGGTGAGTGCGGAACTCAGCGCGCTCGCTGTCGCGGCGTCGGCGGGCATGGTCAACACGCCGGATGCGCCGCTGCCGCTGGTGCCGGTGGTGATGGTGCTCAGGGTTTGCAGGAATTGCGCGATGGCAGTGGGTCCCGGATCGGTCGGAGCCGTGGCGCCAGAAACCAGACTCACGGGCGTAACCGTCGTCGTACCATCAGCCGATGGCGTTAAAGTGGGCGTGGTTCCGAGCGTAACGCCCGCAGCCGAGAAGGTTATGGTATCGCCGGAAGCGTAGCTGAACTGGCCCTGGGCATCGGTTGAGCAAGGCGCGCTGGCGACGCAGCCGCCGGAGCCCGAACTGGTGACGTACTTGGCGCCTGCGACCGGCGCGTCGGTAAACGTGCCGACCAGCGTTGCCGTTGGCGCTGCCGCGGCCGCCGGCGTGGAGGCGGTGCTGGGCGTTCCGCCGCCACCACCGCCGCCGCACCCGGCAAGGACGAGCGCACCGGCGAGGGAAATAGTCATCAGAATCGCTCTGATGTGATAGCTCGAATCGTGTTTCATTCTGACGCTCCTGTGTTGTTTTTTGACATCGATCGCATCGAACCTGATTTAAGGCTTGCGCACGCTAGTGCATGAACCCATATTTGTCTAGCGATAAATCACGATTGGCGCCAACAATTCACGAAGTCCGACAAGCCATGAAACACCACATGACGCGAGCGCATAGACAAGGAAACATGCTACCGCCTGGGTCCGCTGTTTTGGATTGGGACATACCCTTACACGCATTGCGTTGCTTACAATCGGCTGCGAGCAGCAGTGATTACGCGAGGCGCAATTTCCGGCGCGACGGTCATGGTTGTGCCGCGGGCGTTGCCATCAAGCCATCCAGTATTGCAGCCGACCCTTCGGGGGGTATAATCCGGCCGAAATCATCCCGGGATCTCAGGCCACAGTGAACAGCATCATCGGCAGTTGCTCGCCGGATCAAAGCCGGACCCGCGGCCACGCCTCATACTGTCATTCCGACACCCAACTTTTCCGCCCGCATTTACGCGATTAAGGCCGGATTGAGCCCCATGCCTGCGGCGCAGGCGCTTATGCTTTCCGAATTACGGAGAATCGAATGAAATTCCGCTTTCCCATCGTCATCATCGACGAAGACTTCCGCTCCGAGAACACCAGCGGACTGGGCATCCGCGCCCTCGCCAAGGCGATGGAAGACGAGGACATGGAGGTGCTGGGGGTGACGAGCTACGGCGATCTGTCGCAGTTCGCGCAGCAGCAAAGCCGCGCCTCGGCCTTCATCCTGTCGATCGACGACGAGGAGTTCACGCCGGGGCCGGAACTCGACCCGGCGGTGCTGAACCTGCGCACCTTTATCGAGGAGATCCGCTTTCGCAACGCCGACATCCCGATTTATCTCTACGGCGAGACGCGCACATCGCGCCACGTGCCGAACGACATCCTGCGCGAACTGCACGGTTTCATTCACATGTTCGAGGACACGCCCGAATTCGTCGCGCGCCACATCATCCGCGAGGCGCGCGCCTATCTCGACGGGCTGTCGCCGCCGTTCTTCCGCGCGCTGGTGCATTACGCGCAGGACGGCTCGTATTCCTGGCATTGCCCGGGACACTCCGGCGGGGTGGCGTTCCTGAAAAGCCCGGTGGGGCAGATGTTCCACCAGTTCTTCGGCGAGAACATGCTGCGCGCCGACGTCTGCAACGCGGTGGACGAACTCGGGCAGCTGCTCGATCATACCGGGCCGGTCGCTGCCTCGGAGAGGAATGCGGCGCGCATTTTCGGCGCCGACCATTGCTTCTTCGTCACCAACGGCACGTCCACCTCGAACAAAATGGTCTGGCACGCCAACGTCGCGCCCGACGACATCGTCGTCGTCGACCGCAATTGCCATGTGTCGATTCTGCACGCGATCACCATGACCGGCGCGATCCCCGTGTTCCTCACGCCGACGCGCAACCACCTGGGCATCATCGGCCCGATCCCGCTGGAGGAGTTCAGTCCGGAAAATATCCAGAAGAAGATCGAGGCCAATCCCTTCGCCCGCGCCGCCAAGCGCAAGAAGCCGCGCATCCTCACCATTACCCAGAGCACCTACGACGGCGTGGTCTACAACGTCGAGATGCTGAAGCAGACGCTGAATTCCTCCATCGACACGCTGCATTTCGACGAGGCCTGGCTGCCGCACGCGACGTTCCACGAGTTCTACAAGAACATGCACGCCATCGGCCGCGACCGGCCGCGCACCAAGGATTCGATCATTTTCGCGACGCACTCCACGCACAAGCTGCTCGCGGGGATTTCGCAGGCGTCGCAGATTCTGGTGCAGGAATCGGAAACCAAGAAGCTCGACCGGCACGCGTTCAACGAGGCTTACCTGATGCACACCTCGACCTCGCCCCAGTACGCAATCATCGCGTCCTGTGACGTGGCGGCGGCGATGATGGAACCGCCCGGCGGCACGGCGCTGGTGGAGGAATCGATCCTGGAAGCGCTCGACTTCCGCCGCGCCATGCGCAAGGTCGACAAGGAATGGGGCAAGGACTGGTGGTTCCAGGTGTGGGGGCCGGAGAAGATCGCCGCCGAGGGCATAGGCTCGCGCGAGGACTGGGTGCTCAAGGCCAACGACAAATGGCACGGATTCGGCAACCTGGCGCCGGGTTTCAACATGCTCGATCCGATCAAGGCCACGGTCATCACCCCGGGCCTGGATGTGTCGGGGAAATTCGCCAAGACCGGTATTCCCGCGGCCATCGTCACCAAGTACCTGGCCGAGCACGGCGTGATCGTGGAGAAGACCGGCCTCTACTCGTTTTTCATCATGTTCACCATCGGCATCACCAAAGGTCGGTGGAACACGCTGGTGACCGCGCTGCAGCAGTTCAAGGACGACTACGACAAGAATCAGCCCGTGTGGCGCGCGCTGCCCGAGTTCTGCCAGAAGCACCTGCGCTACGAAAAACTGGGCCTGCGCGAGCTGTGCGAGCAGATCCACGGCATGTACAAGGCGAACGACGTGGCGCGCGTGACCACCGAGATGTACCTGTCCGACATGCAACCGGCAATGAAGCCCACGGACGCTTTCGCGGCGATGGCGCACCATGAAATCGACCGGGTCGCGATCGACCATCTCGAAGGGCGCGTCACCAGCGTTCTGGTTACGCCCTATCCGCCCGGCATTCCGCTGCTGATCCCGGGCGAGCGTTTCAACTCCACCATCGTGCGCTACCTGCAGTTCGCGCGCGACTTCAACACGCGGTTCCCGGGGTTCGAAACCGATATCCACGGGCTGGTGAAGGACGAGGGTGGGGGCTACTACGTGGACTGCGTGCGACCAGCGCAGCTGCCGTCGGCGGCCGCGCGTGCGCGGGAGTAGTTGCTTCCAGCGCAAGGCAAAAAAAAGCCCGGTTGCCCGGGCTTTTTCATTCAGCCTGGCTGATTACTCGACCGGCTTGATATTGACAGCTTGGTCGCCTTTCTGGCCGGCCGTGATGTCGAACGTCACTTTCTGGTTTTCCTGCAGGCTTTTGAAGCCGTTGCCCTGGATTGCCGAGAAGTGCGCGAACAGATCCTTGCCGCCGCCGTCGGGGGTGATAAAGCCGAAACCCTTGGCGTCGTTGAACCATTTAACGGTACCTGTACTCATGTCTGTTATTCCTAGAAAAATTTAGAAAAGGCTTGCGCCCGAAATGCGAGAACTTCAAGGAGGAAAACGAAGACCTGAGGAGTACCGCGAAGGCGGCTACGACGGACCAGCAATTCCACTACCTTACATTCCTGCCCGGCCTTTATACAGGAGCGCCGCACCCGGGTCAAGACAATTCGCTGGGCTCCGGCATTGAGTTCCGACATTCTGTCCCGGGAAGCGCGTTGCCGAGGGACTGTCGGGCCGTCAGTCGCTGCGTTCGTAGCGGACGAAATCATAGCGGAAGCCAATGCCGTCTTCATCGCTGTGAATTTCGCGCGCGGCTTCGCGCCACTGCTCCAGCGGGAACGGCGGGAAGGTGGCGTCGCCTTCGAATGCGGCATGGATTTCGGTGAACTCCAGACTGTGCGCGCGCGGCAAGGCCTCGCGGTACAGCTCGGCGCCGCCGATGATGAAAATGTCCTGCGCGCCGCGACAAGCGGCGATGGCCGCGTCCAGGGAGTGCACGACCTCGCAGCCGGGGGCGCCATAGCCGCGGTTGCGCGTGATCACCAGATTGCGCCGCCCCGGCAGCGGGCGGCCGATGGATGCGTAGGTCTTGCGGCCCATCACCACCGGATGGCCCATGGTCAGCGCCTTGAAGCGCCTGAGGTCGGCGGGCAGACGCCAGGGCAGGGCGTTGTTCCTGCCGATGACGCGGTTCGCCGCAATGGCGGCGATGAGGCAGATTCGCGGTGCCGGCGCCGCGGCAGGCTCAGACGGCGATCGGGGCCCGGATCGCGGGATGCGGGTCATAGGCTTCCAAGGTGAAATCCTCGTAACGGAAACCGAAGATATCTTTTACCGCCGGGTTGATCCGCATCAGAGGGAACGCTCGCGGTGCGCGCCCGAGCTGCTCGCGTGCCTGATCGAGGTGATTCAGGTAGAGGTGTGCGTCGCCGAGGGTGTGCACGAACTCCCCCGGCTGCAGCGCGCATACCTGCGCCACCATCAAGGCGAGCAGGGCGTAGGAAGCGATATTGAACGGCACGCCGAGGAACAGATCGGCGCTGCGCTGATACAGCTGGCAGGAAAGCCTGCCCTCGGCCACATAGAACTGGAACAGCGCATGGCACGGCGGCAATTTCATCCGGTCGATATCGGCGGGGTTCCAGGCGCTGACGATGTGGCGGCGCGAGTCGGGATTGTTTTTGATGCCTTCGACGAGTTGCGCGATCTGGTCGATCACGCGGCCATCGGGGGTTTTCCATTTGCGCCACTGGTAGCCATAGACCGGGCCCAGATTTCCGTCGGCGTCGGCCCACTCGTCCCAGATGCTCACGCCATGTTCCTGCAGGTAGCGCACGTTGGTGTCGCCCTGCAGGAACCACAGCAGTTCGTGGATGATCGACTTCAGATGCAGTTTTTTGGTGGTGAGCAGGGGAAAGGGCGTCAGCGGATAGCGCATTTGCCAGCCGAACACCGACAGCGTGCCGGTGCCGGTACGGTCGCTTTTTCTTGCGCCGTGCTCGATCACATGGCGCATCAGGTCGAGATACTGCTGTTCGGGATGGCGATCAGTCATAGGCGAGTACGGTCAGCCCTGCTCGGTCGGGCGGCTCGGGTCGCTGCACCACTCGCTCCAGGAGCCCGGGTACAGCCTGGAACCGGGGAGGCCGGCAATTTCCATGGCGAGCAGATTGTGGCAGGCGGACACGCCGGAGCCGCAGGAATGCACGACTGCGTCCGGCGGCAGCTTGCCGAGCAGCGCGGTGTACGCCCGACGCAGATCCGCTACCGGCTTGAAGCAGCCGCTTGGGTCCAGATTTTCCCGGAAAAAACGATTGATCGAACCGGGAATGCGGCCGCCCACCGGGTCCAGCGTTTCGTTCTCGCCGCGGTAGCGTTCGGCGGAGCGCGCGTCGACGAGGATGCGGCCGGGTGCGCCCAGCGATCGCAGCACGTCGTCGGCGTCGACCGACATCGCGCGCGGCCGGCCGGCAAAGTGCGCCGGCGCTGCTTGGGGAATGGCACTGGTGAGCGCGCGCCCTTCCTTGGCCCATTTGGCGTAGCCGCCGTCGAGCACGGCGGCGTTGTCGTGTCCGAGCCAGCGCAGCATCCACCACAGCCGCGCGGCGTACACGCCCGTTTTGTCATCGTAGGCGACGACCTGCTTGCCCGCGTCCACGCCCGCGGTCCCGAGGGTGCGCATGAACGACTGCGGATCGGGCAGAGGATGGCGGCCGTTCCTGCCGCTGGTCGGGGCAGAAAGATCGCGGTCCAGATGCAAAAAGCGCGCGCCGGGAATATGCGCCTTCGCGTAATCCTGTTCGCCGGAGTCCGGCTTGGCGAGGTCGTGGCGGCAGTCGAAAATCACCCAGCCGGCGTCGTCGAGGTGTGCGGCAAGCTCCGCGGTGCTGACCAGCGTGTTGTGCGCCATTGTTATCGTTCCTCCGAGTTTTCTGGTTTTTGTTACAGCCAGCCGCGCGGCAGCATCAGGCGGGTTTCCCCAGTTCGCGCCGCAAATATTCGTGGAAATGCAGCATGCCGTCCTCCATCGGCGATTGATACGGGCCGGTCTGGCTCAGGCCCTGCTGCATCAGCGCCCTGCGGCCGCGATCCATGCGCAGCGCGATCTCGTCATCCTCGATCGCGGTCTCCCAGTAGGCCGCCTGCTCGGCTTCGACGAATTCGCGTTCGAACAAGACCACGTCTTCCGGATAGTAGAACTCGACCACGTTGGTGGTCGCCTGCGGCCCGCGCGGGTGCACGGTGCTCACCACCAGCACATGCGGATACCACTCGATCATGATATTCGGATAGAGCGTGAGCCAGATCGCACCGTGGGGCGGAACCTCGCCCTGGTAGTAATCGAGTACCGCCTGGTGCCAGCGCGCGTAGGTCGCGGTCCCGGGCTTCTTCAGGCGGTTGTTGATGCCCACGGTTTGCACCGAGTGGCGCGGGCCGAATTGCCACTCGAGATCGTCGCAACTGACGAAATTGCCCAGACCCGGATGGAAGGGCACCACGTGATAGTCCTCGAGGTAGACCTCGATAAACGTTTTCCAGTTGTAATTGCATTCGTGGATATGCACGCGGTCGAGCATATAGCCGGAAAAATCCAGATCCGCGCACTCGCGCAGCGAGTTCAGATCCTGGGCGATGGTGCGCTTGCCTGCGAACAGCAGCCCGTTCCAGTTCTGCAACGGGGTCTTGGGCAGATTGAGGCAGGGATTGTCCGGAAAGTGGGGCGCGCCCAGCAATTCGCCGCGCGTGTTGTAGGTCCAGCGGTGCAGCGGGCAGACGATGTTGCGGGCGTTGCCCCGGCCTTCGAGCATGACCGCCTGGCGGTGACGGCAGACGTTGGACAAGAGCTCGACCCCCTGCGCATTGCGGATCAGCAGCTTGGCGTGGTCCATCCATTCCAGGGAGTGATAGTCGCCGGCGTTGGGTACCATCAACTCGTGACCGATGTAGCCCGGGCCATTGTCGAACAGCAGCTTTTGCTCGAGTTCCAGCATCTGCTGGTCGAAATACCAGGAGACCGGGAGCTGCGGGCTGCTTTGTTTGAGTTTTAGGGGGCTGGCAATATCGGACATGACTTAACCTCGCTTGACCCGTGTGTGACACAATAAGTCAGTCGGCAAAAGGCCAATTTTTCAGAATTTTACCGTGTTTTCGATTTGACTGGCAGGGTGAACTTCAGCTATTTTCGCGTTTTATAAGGTTTTATTTCCATTATGCCCAAATCGCCCAAGCCCGCGGCCGCCGCCGGCGAGTCTCTTAGCTTCGAAGCCGCGCTGGCCGAGTTGGAGAAGCTGGTCGCCGGCATGGAGTCAGGCCAACTCTCCCTGGAGCAGTCCCTCGCCGCGCACAAGCGCGGGCTCGAACTTGCGCAGTATTGTCAGACCAAGCTCGCGCAGGCCCAGCAGCAAGTGCAGGTACTCGAAGCCAATACTCTGCAAGCCTTCCCTGGTGCCGAACAAGACAATTGATTTTGTCGCCTGGATGGGGGCGGTTCAGGCGCGCATGGAGTCGGCACTGCAGCGTTTTCTGCCGGCGTCCGCGAGCGTGCCCGAGCGCTTGCACCGGGCCATGCGCTACGCCGTGCTGGGCGGCGGCAAACGCGTGCGGCCTTTGCTCGCATTCGCTGCGGGCGAGTTGACGCAAGCTGATACGGCGCGGCTCGAAGTCGTGGCCGCAGCGGTCGAGTTGATCCATGCCTATTCGCTGGTGCACGATGACCTGCCGTGTATGGACAATGATACCCTGCGTCGCGGCAGGCCCACCTGCCATGTCGAATTCGACGAGGCCACCGCACTGCTTGCGGGAGATGCGCTGCAGCCGCTCGCGTATCAGCTTCTGGCCGAGCACGTGGTCGCGGACGACCCCGGCGCGCAGCTCGAGATGCTCGGAATTCTGGCACTGGCGAGCGGCTCGCGCGGCATGGCCGGCGGCCAGGCGATAGACCTCGCCAGCGTCGGCAAGACGCTCAGTCTGCCCGAGCTCGAGTTCATGCATATTCACAAGACCGGCGCGCTGATCCGCGCCGCCGTGGTGCTCGGCGCACGCTGCGGCGGCGCCTTGGACGCAAAGCATTTTGCCCGGCTGGAACGCTATGCCAAGACGGTGGGTCTGGCGTTCCAGGTGGTGGACGACGTGCTCGATTGCGCCGCCAGCACCGCCACCCTGGGAAAAACGGCCGGCAAGGACGCCGCGCAGGCGAAGCCGACTTATGTCAGCATACTGGGGCTGGCGCGTGCGCGCGCCCTGGCCGAGGAATTGCGCGCCGAGGCGCATGCGGCGCTTGCCCCGTTTGGCGCAACGGCTGCGCGCCTGCGCGAACTGGCCGATTTCATCGTGCTGCGCCGGTTCTAGATACGAAATCTTTTTTGCAAAGTTCAATGTGAATAGCGAACGCGCGCATGAGCCGCAGCCCAAGCAGGAATCCGATCCGGCAATGTACGAACTGCTGAAGACCATCAACAGTCCGGCCGAGCTGCGCGCCCTGGAACGGCGCCAGCTGGCGCAGCTCGCCGAGGAACTGCGCGCCTTCATCATCGAGTCGGTGAGCCAGACCGGCGGCCACCTCTCGTCCAATCTGGGGACGGTGGAACTCACGATCGCGCTGCACTACGTGTACGACACCCCCAACGACCGGCTGGTGTGGGACGTTGGCCACCAGACCTATGCGCACAAGATCCTCACCGGCCGGCGCGAGGGCATGGCCAGGCTGCGCATGCATGGCGGCATTTCCGGTTTTCCGCGGCGCACGGAAAGCGAATACGACACTTTCGGCACGGCGCATTCCAGCACTTCGATTTCGGCGGCGCTGGGCATGGCGCAGGCGGCCAGGCTGCGCGGGGAGAACCGGCGCGCGGTTGCGATCATCGGCGACGGCGCGATGTCGGCCGGCATGGCATTCGAAGCCATGAACAACGCCGGCGTGATGGACACCGATGTGCTGGTAATTCTGAACGACAACGACATGTCGATCTCGCGCCCGGTAGGCGGGCTCAACAAATATCTGGCGCGGCTGCTCTCGGGCGGCTTGTACGGCGCGGCGCGCAAGGCGAGCGAGGCGGTGCTGGGCAAGGTTCCACCCTTATGGGAACTCGCCAAGCGCGTCGAGGAGCACGCCAAGGGCATGGTGGTGCCTTCCACCATGTTCGAGGAATTCGGCTTCAACTATATCGGCCCGATCGACGGCCACGACCTGGACTCGCTCGTGCCGACGCTGAAAAACATCCGCGAGCTCAAAGGCCCGCAATTCCTGCACGTGGTGACCAGGAAGGGCCAGGGCTACAAGCTGGCCGAGGCCGATCCCGTGCTCTATCACGGTGTGTCCAAATTTCGGCCCGACGCCGGCATCGTCGGCGGAAAAACGGGCGGAAAGCCGTCCTACACGCAGGTCTTCGGCGACTGGCTGTGCGACATGGCTGCGGTCGATGAGCGCCTGGTCGGCATTACGCCGGCGATGTGCGAAGGCTCGGGCCTGGTGCGGTTTGCGCGGGAATTTCCCGAGCGCTATTTCGACGTCGGCATCGCCGAGCAGCACGCGGTGACCTTTGCCGCGGGGCTCGCCTGCGGCGGCGTGAAACCGGTGGTTGCGATCTACTCGACCTTTTTGCAGCGCGCCTACGATCAACTGATCCACGACGTGGCGATCCAGAATCTGCCGGTGGTGTTCGCGCTCGACCGCGCCGGGCTGGTCGGCGCCGATGGCGCCACGCACAACGGCGCGTTTGATCTCGCCTACCTGCGCTGCATTCCGAATCTTACCGTGATGGTGCCAGCCGACGAAAACGAATGCCGGCAGATGCTGTACACCGCATTCCAGCTCGACACGCCGGCGGCGGTGCGCTATCCGCGCGGCACCGGCCCGGGCGTCGAGATCCGCAAGCCGATGCAGGCGCTGAGCTTGGGCAAAGGCGAAGTGCGCCGGCAGGGCGCCAGGATTGCGATCCTCGCTTTCGGCAGCATGCTCGCGCCCGCGTTCGGGGCCGCCGAAGAGCTCGACGCGACGGTGGCCAACATGCGCTTCGTCAAACCCTTGGACGGGGCCCTGGTCGAACAACTGGCGCGTGAGCACGAGCTGCTGGTGACGGTGGAGGAAGGTTCGCTGATGGGCGGCGCCGGCAGCGCCGTGGCTGAATATCTGGCCGCCGCCAGCCTGACACCGCAGCTCCTGCACCTGGGCCTGCCGGACCGGTTCGTCGATCATGGCGATACCGCCGTGCTGCTCGCCGAAGTCGGGCTCGACAAGGCGGGTCTGCTCGCCTCCATCAGGTCGCGCCTGGGCGGCTGAGCGCCCGTATCATGTTAAACTATATTATGCGTTGCGGCGTCTGCGCCGCGACGGTCCATGGAAGGACTCCATCATGAATACCCGCGATCCGCTTGCCATCGCCGACGTGCAAAGCTCGAAGGACACGCGCCGGCTCGCCATCGACCAGGTCGGCATCAAATCCATCCGTCACCCGGTCAAGGTGAGCGAGCGTACCGGCGGCGTCCAGCACACCATCGCCAATTTCAACATGTACGTGCGCCTGCCGCATCATTTCAAGGGCACGCACATGTCGCGCTTCGTCGAGATCCTCAACGCGCATGAGCGCGAGATTTCGGTCGATACTTTCAAGCGCATGCTGGACGAAATGATGGAAAAGCTCGAGGCGCAGTCGGGCCACATCGAGATGAATTTTCCCTATTTCGTCAACAAGGCGGCGCCGGTGTCCAAGGTCGAGAGCCTGATGGACTACGACGTTACCTTCATCGGCGACGTCGACCAGGGCAAGCAGCGCTTCACCATGAAAGTTCTGGTGCCGGTGACCAGCCTGTGCCCGTGCTCGAAGAAAATTTCCGCCTACGGCGCGCACAACCAGCGCTCGCATGTCACGGTCACGGCGCGCACCAATGGCTTCGTCTGGATCGAGGACATCGTCGATGTGGTGGAGAAGGAGGCTTCGTGCGAGCTCTACGGCCTGCTCAAGCGTCCGGACGAAAAGCTCGTGACCGAGCGCGCCTACGACAATCCCAAGTTCGTCGAAGACATGGTGCGCGACGTCGCCGCCGTGCTGAACAAGGACGATCGCATCGAGTGGTACGTGGTGGAGTCGGAAAACTTCGAGTCGATCCACAATCATTCGGCCTACGCGCTGATAGAAAGCGACAAGAAGAAACCCGGCGCGTGATCGGCGGCAGGCGATGCGCAAGGCATTGAATGTCGCCGCTTCCGATCTGTCCTCAGGCGGATTCTCCTGCCGCAATCCGCGCGGGGCTCGCCGATGAAGCCGGTCGCCATATTCCGCCATAGCCCGACCGAGGGCCCGGGTTATTTCGGCGCCTACCTGAAGGCGCATTCCATCGACTGGACGCTGGTGACAATCGACGCCGGTGCCGCGGTGCCTGCGTCTGCGGGCGAATTTTCAGGACTCGCGTTCATGGGCGGGCCGATGAGCGTCAACGACGAGCTGCCCTGGATCCCTGCAGCGCTGCGGCTGATCCGCGCTGCGGCCGAAGAAGGCGTGCCGGTGCTGGGGCATTGCCTGGGCGCCCAGCTGATGTCCAAGGCGCTGGGCGGGTCGGTCGGCCCCAACCCGTCGAAGGAGATCGGCTGGGGCAGGGTGGACGTCGCCGACAGCGAGCCGGCACGCGCCTGGTTTGGCGCGACGCGCGGCTTCCTTGCGTTTCACTGGCACGGCGAGACCTACACGCTCCCGCCCGGGGCAGAGTGCATCGCGTTCAGTCCACACTGTCGCAACCAGGCATTCATCCTGGGGCCGAACCTGGGCATGCAATGCCACGTCGAAATGACGCCGGAGATGATTCGCAGCTGGTGCGAATCGGGCAGGGACGAGATTGCGCGCTGTGTCTGCCCCACAGTGCAGACTGCGCCTGAAATCCAGGCCCACCTGCAGCCGCGGACCGCGACTTTGAATGCGGTGGCGTCGCGGCTCTATGACCGCTGGATCGAGGGATTGAAGGACCGTCCGCAATAACGAACCGGCTCAGTCGCGGAAATTCTGGAACTGCAGCGGGATCTCGGCGACGGATTTCTTCACCAGCTGGATCGCCGCCTGCAAATCATCTTTCTTTGCGCCGGAAACGCGCACCGCCGTGCCCTGAATGCTCGCCTGCACCTTGAGTTTGGCATCCTTGATCAGTTTGGCGATTTTCTTCGCCTGCTCCGACTCGATGCCGTTCTTCACTTCGACGGTTTGCTTGACCTTGTCGCCGCTGATCTTCTCGACATCCTTCGGCTCGAGCGCGCGCACATCGACGCCGCGCTTGGCGCACTTGCCGGTGAACACGTCCATCAGCTGCTTGAGCTTGAAGTCGTCGTCGGCATAAACGGTCAGCGTGAGTTCGGCTTGCTCGATTCTCGCGTCCGATCCCTTGAAGTCGAAGCGGTTGGCGACCTCCTTGTTGCACTGGTCGATCGCGTTCCTGAGCTCGACTTTATTGACTTCCGAAGTGATGTCGAAGGAGGGCATGGCGGGTCTCTCGTGTCGGGTGATGCCGGTTGGCCTGATCGCATGATTATACTGCAGGGTGTGTCTGACGCCGTGGGCGCAAGCCGCGACAATCCGAATCCGGGCATCGTCATCGACGGCATTGGCACGCGCGCCGCGCAAGTCCGCACCCGGCGCGATGGGGATACTTACTTCTTCTGACGCTTGCGCAGATTCGCGGCGATGCGCATGCGCAGCGCGTTCAGGCGGATGAAGCCGGCCGCGTCCATCTGATCATACGCGCCACGGTCGTCCTCGAAGGTGGCGATATTGGAGTCGAACAGGGAATCGGTCTTCGAGTCGCGGCCGACGACGATCACATTGCCCTTGTACAGCTTGAGCCGCACCCAGCCATTCACGTTCGCTTGCGACGCGTCGATCATGGCCTGCAGCATGCGCCGCTCCGGGCTCCACCAGTAACCGTTGTAGATCAGCGCGGCATAGCGCGGCATCAGGTCGTCCTTGAGGTGGGCGACCTCGCGGTCCAGACACACCGACTCGACGGCGCGATGCGCGCGCAGCATGATGGTGCCGCCGGGCGTCTCGTAGCAGCCGCGCGACTTCATGCCGACGTAGCGGTTCTCCACCAGGTCGAGGCGTCCGATGCCGTGCTTGCCGCCGAGCTTGTTGAGGGCCTCGAGGACTTTTGCCGGCGACAGTTTCCTGCCGTCGACGGCGACGATGTCGCCCTGCTTGTATTCCAGTTCGACGTACTGCGCCCGGTCCGGCGCCTCCTCGGGCGAAACGGTCCAGCGCCACATGTCGGCTTCCGGTTCCTTGGCCGGATTTTCGAGGATTCGGCCTTCGTAGGAAATGTGCAGCAAATTGGCGTCGGTGCTGTAGGGCGACCCGGCTTTCTTCTTGCCCTCTACCGGGATGCCGTGCTTCTCGGCGTATTTGAGCAGCTTTTCGCGCGACACCAGATCCCATTCGCGCCACGGCGCGATCACGCGGATATTGGGCTCGAGCGCGTAATACCCGAGTTCGAAGCGCACCTGGTCGTTGCCCTTGCCGGTAGCGCCATGCGAGACCGCATCGGCGCCGGTCATGCGCGCGATCTCGATCTGGCGCTTGGCGATGAGCGGGCGCGCGATCGATGTGCCGAGCAGGTATTCACCCTCGTAGATCGCGTTGGCGCGGAACATCGGGAAGACGAAGTCGCGCACGAACTCCTCGCGCAGATCGTCGACGAAGATCTTCTTGACACCGAACTGCTTCGCCTTTTTTCGCGCCGGCTCGAGCTCTTCACCCTGGCCGATATCGGCGGTGAAGGTAATCACCTCGCAGCCGTACTGGTCCTGCAACCATTTGAGGATGACCGAGGTATCCAGCCCGCCGGAGTAGGCGAGCACGACTTTTTTCACTGCGCTGCTTTTAGTTGACATTTGGCTACTCAATATAAAACGAATTCGGATAATCGATCCTGGGCGATGAAGTGCGCGCAATGCCGCTCATGCGAGTTTTCCCAACAGCAGGAATTCCATCAGCGCTTTTTGCGTATGCAGGCGGTTCTCCGCCTCGTCCCAGACCACGCTCTGCGGCCCGTCGATCACTTCGGCGGACACCTCCTCGCCGCGATGCGCCGGCAGGCAGTGCATGAACAAGGCGTCGCGGCCGGCCAGCTTCATCATGTCGGCATCGACCTGCCAGTCGCTGAAGTCGCGCTTGCGTTCCGCGTCCTCCGCTTCGAATCCCATGCTGGTCCAGACGTCCGTCGTGACCAGGTCGGCGCCGCGCGCCGCCTCCATCGGGTCGGCAAAATGTTCATAATGGTTCTTGCCGTAGATGCCGGCGCGTTCCGCTTCCACTTCGTAGCCGGGAGGTGTCGACACATGCAGATCGAAATCGAATATCTCCGCCGCCTGCATCCAGGTATTGCAGACGTTGTTGGAGTCGCCGATCCAGGCCACCGTCCTGCCGCTGATCGGGCCGCGCTGCTCGACGAAGGTGAAGATGTCGCCCAGCACCTGGCAGGGGTGATATTCGTTGGAGAGCCCGTTGATCACCGGCACGCGCGAGACGCTGGCGAAGCGCTCGAGAATAGCCTGCTCGAAGGTGCGGATCATGACGATGTCGACCATGCGCGACACCACCTGGGCCATGTCCTCGACCGGTTCGCCGCGCCCGAGCTGGGTGTCGCGGGTGCTGAGGAATATGGCCGAGCCGCCGAGTTGCTGCACGCCCGCCTCGAACGACAGGCGCGTGCGCGTCGACTGCTTCTCGAAAATCATCGCCAGCGTGCGGTCGACCAGGGGGTGGTGGGGCTTGTATTGCTTGAACTGGGCCTTGATCCAGCGCGCGCGTTCCACCAGGTAGTCGTACTCGGCCCGGGAAAAATCGCTGAATTGCAGATAATGCCGCAGCTTCATCATCGGCCTCCGGCTTCAGTGCGCCGGAGCCGTCTGGCCGAGGAAGTCCAGAATCAGGATGGACAGGCGATCGACCAGCTGTTGCGCCTCGTCCCGGTTCATGCTGAGCGCCGGCAGCAGGCGTACGACTTTGTCCGCGGTGACGTTGATGAGCAACCCGGCATCGAGCGCGCGCTGGGTCAGCTCGGCGCACGGGCGGTCGAACTCGATGCCCAGCATCAGTCCCATGCCGCGGATTGCGACCACGCCCTTGGCATTGGCCAGCGCGGCGCCTAAGGCGACGCGAATGAAATCGCCGACCTTGACTGCGTTGTCGAGCAGTTTTTCCTGTTCGATGACTTCGAGCGTCGTGAGCGCAGCGGCGCAGGCGAGGGGATTGCCGCCGAACGTGGAGCCATGGTTGCCCGGCTTGAATGCCTCGGCTGCGGCGCCCTTGGCCAGGCAGGCCCCGATGGGGACGCCGCCGGCGAGCCCCTTGGCCAGGGTAACCACATCCGGAAGAAAGCCCGCGTACTGATAGTAGAACCATTTTCCGGTGCGCCCTAGGCCGCACTGGATTTCATCGAGCATGAGCAGCCATTGGTATTCATCGCATATTTGGCGCAGGCCGCGCAGGTACTCGAAGTGCGCGAGGTTGATGCCGCCTTCGCCCTGGATCGGCTCGACCAGGACCGCGACCACGTTGCGGTTGTTCTGCGCCACCTGCCGCACCGCTTCGAGATCGTCGTAAGGCACGCGCACGAAACCGGACACCAGCGGCTCGAAGCCGGCGTGCACCTTGCGGCTGCCCGTGGCCGAGAGCGTGGCCAGCGTGCGGCCGTGGAAAGCTTTCTCCATCACCACGATCGCGGGATTCTCCACGCCCTTGCTCTTGGCATACAGTCGCGCGATCTTGATCGCGGCCTCGTTCGCCTCGCAGCCGGAATTGCAGAAAAAAACCTTGTCCATGCCGCTGATCGCAGCGAGCTTGTCGGCGAGGTTTTCCTGCTCGGTGATCTGATAAATATTTGAGGTGTGAATCAGCTTGCCGGCCTGCGCGGCAAGCGTTTTCACCAGCTTCGGGTGGGCGTGGCCGAGCGTATTCACGGCGATGCCGCCGAGGGCGTCCAGATAGCGCTTGCCCTGCGCATCCCACAGCCACACGCCCTGGCCGTGGGTGAATGCCACCGGCAGCCTGGAATAGGTGTTCATTACGTGAGACATCAGCATGCCCTAAAACAAAACGCACACGGCGGCAGTTGCCGCCGTGTGCCCGACATTCGGTCCGATAATGTTAGCACACCGCCGCAGCCATCGGCAGCGCGCGCGTTGCGTGGTTAAGCCGGTCGAATTCCCGCTATGGACTTACCGCGCTTCGGCGAGTTCGATGCTCTTGGCGGGCTGGTGCACGGTGCATTGCAAAATATTGCAATGCTGATACATCTGGCGCAGCTTGCGCTCGGCGTCGACTTCGTCGCGGCCATGTATCAACAGGTTGTCCACAATTAGGCCGCTGCGCGTGCGTATGCGAAAACCGTATTTGGTGATTGCAGAAGACGCCACAAACTCCTCCTCATTCAAGCGCTTAAGCAATTAGTAGCATACGCCCTCGATCAACTCAACGCAAATTTATGTTCCAGCGGTAATTTTCCTCATTTAGTGTGCTATTTGCGGTCCCGGTGAATTCGGGCGCTGCTTAGATTCCAGGCGCGACCGGTGCGCGGGGCGCAGAAACGAAACGGCCGGCATTCAGCCGGCCGCAGCGCATGCAGAGTCGGATACCTGAATCAGGCCATTGCTTTAATGGCGGCGGACAGGCGGCTCTTGTGGCGCGAGGCCTTGTTTTTGTGAATGATCTTCTTGTCGGCGATACGATCGACGATGGCAGCGGAGCGGTTCAGCGCCTGCTTTGCAACTTCTTTGTCTCCGCCGGCGATGGCCTTGTTCACGTCCTTGATCGCCGAGCGCAGCGTCGAGCGCAGGCCGGAGTTGTGCCGCCGCTGTTTCTCGGCTTGGCGGGAACGCTTGCGCGCCGAATTTGTATTGGCCATGGTGAAACCCAGGTAAGGAGCAAGAAAGGGCGCAATGATACTGATTTAGTCCCTGTTACGCAAGCGCATTTCAGTTCCGGCGTAACGCGCTTTGCGCATTAGCCTCCACTGAAACTCCGTTTTCGTATAATCGGGCCATGAATCTCCTGCGCGCGCTCGCCACGGTGAGCAGCATGACGCTAGTTTCCCGCATCCTGGGCTTCGTGCGCGACGCGGTGATCGCGCGCCTGTTCGGCGCCGGCCTGGGCACGGACGCTTTTTTCGTCGCTTTCCGCATCCCCAATCTGCTGCGGCGCCTGTTCGCCGAGGGCGCGTTTTCCCAGGCTTTCGTGCCCATTCTGGCGGAGTACAGGACCCGAAACGGAGTGGGGGAAACCAGGTTGCTGGTCGATCGCGTCGCCTCGGCGCTGTCGCTCGCAGTGCTGGCGGTCAGCGTTCTCGGCATTTTCGCCGCGCCGTGGATCATCTATGCCAGCGCGCCCGGATTCTCCGCCACGCCGGAGAAATTCCAGCTCACGGTGGCAATGCTGCGCATCACCTTTCCCTACCTCGTGTTCATCTCGCTGGTGTCTCTCGCCGGCGGCATCCTCAATACCTGGAGCCGCTTCGCCGTGCCCGCAATTACGCCGACGCTGCTCAATGTGAGTTTCATCTTCTGCGCGCTGGTGCTCGCGCCCTATTTCCATCCACCGGTGATGGTGCTGCCCTGGGCGGTGCTCGGCGGCGGCGTGCTGCAGCTTTCCTTGCAACTGCCTTACCTCGCGAGAATCGGCATGCTGCCGCGCCTGCGCCTGGATTTTTCCGATCCGGGACTGCGGCGCATTTTGCGGCTCATGGGGCCGGCGGTGTTCGGCGTTTCCATCGCCCAGCTGTCGCTGCTGATCAATACGATTTTCGCCTCCTTCCTCGCCAATGGCAGCGTGTCCTGGCTGTATTACGCCGACCGGATGATGGAGTTCCCCACCGGCATGCTGGGGGTGGCGCTGAGCACGGTTCTGCTGCCCAGCCTGTCCAAGTATTATTCGGGCGATGCTACCGACTCCTACAGCCGTTTGCTCGACTGGGGCCTGCGCCTCACCTTACTGCTGGCGTTGCCGGCGGCCGTGGGGCTGGCACTGCTGGCGGTGCCGCTGATCAGCACGCTGTTCCACTACGGCCATTTCAGCGTCGAGGACGTGTGGATGACGCGCCGCGCGCTGGTCGCCTACAGCATCGGCCTGGTCGGCCTGATTCTGGTGAAAGTGCTGGCACCGGGTTTCTACGCGCGCCAGAATATCCGCACGCCGGTGAAAATCGCGGTCATCACGCTGGTCTCGACGCAACTGATGAATCTCGTTCTGATCGGGCCGCTCAAGCATGCGGGTCTGGCGCTGGCAATCGGCCTGGGTGCTTGCCTCAACGCCGGCCTGCTCTACTACAAGCTGCGCCAGCATCGCATCTACCGACCGCAACCCGGGTGGGCGCAGTTCAGCTACAAGCTGGGACTGGCGCTGCTGGTGATGGCTGCTGTATTGTGGGGAGCAATGGGCAGGGAGAACTGGTGGCTGGTCGCGGCCTGGCAGCAACGCGCCGCGGGCCTGCTTGGTATAGTGTGCCTGGGCGCCGCCACGTACTTTGCCACGCTGTGGCTGCTCGGCTTTCGCGTCAGGGATTTTTCGCGGCACGCTGCCGAATAGAGCGGAGGGGGAGATATCCCTTCGTTTGGTCAGACTGTCTAAGCTGTTCGATGCAAGGTATGGAAACGCAACACCGACTGGAACAATTCTCGGCGCTGCTGTGCCGGGAGAATTTCGACCTCGCCGAGGCCTGCCTGCTGATTGCGCAGGACGCCTACCCGGAACTCGACATCGCGCAATACCTGGCGCGCATCGATGCGCTTGCGGCGACGGTGAGGCGCCGCGTCGCCGGCGATGCCTTCGCCGAGCAGAAAGTGGTGGCGCTGAACCGGCACTTGTTCAAGGAACTGGGCTTTCACGGAAACACCGACGACTATTACGATCCGCGCAACAGCTACCTCAACCAGGTGCTGGAGCGGCGCACCGGGATCCCGATCACGCTGTCGATTCTGTACATGGAAATCGGACGGCGCCTGGGCCTGCGATTGCAGGGTGTGTCTTTTCCCGGCCATTTTCTGGTCAAGCTGCGCGTGAGCGGAGGCCAGTTGGTGCTCGATCCCTACTGCGCCGGAGAGGCGCAATCGGAATCGGACCTGCGCGAGCGCCTGGCGCGGCTGCTGCCGCAGCGCGAAGCCGACACGCTGCCGCTGCCGCAGTTTCTGCAGGCGGCGACGCCACGGCAGATCCTGGCGCGCCTGCTGCGCAACCTCAAAGGCATTTACCTGAAGTCGGAGGAAGCGCAGAATGCGCTCGAGGTGACGCAGCGCATGGTGATGGTGGCTCCGCATGCGGCCGAGGAGGTGCGCGACCGGGGTCTCGCCTATTACAAGCTGGATTGTTTCCGCGCGGCGCTCGCTGACTTGCAGGACTACCTGGAGCGGCGCCCGGACGCGCCGGACGCGGAGGAGATCAGGGGCAAGGCCGCCGCGTTGCGGCTGGTGTGCGCGCGCCTGAACTAAAGCGGAAGTCCTGCATCCAACCGCAGCGGAGAAATCCTGGATCGCCTGCGTTGACGCAGGCTCAAGGCAATTGCATTCAAATCGTTTCTGGTCAGGAGGTGGAACATGAAGCTCAGCAGTTCAAGTTTCGGCGACAATCAGCGCATTCCCGGCGCCTATGCATTCGCGGTGCCGCATGCGACCGAGCATGTCATGCTCTCCTCCAACCGCAATCCGCAGCTCGGCTGGAGCGATGCGCCGCCCGGGACCCGATCGTTTGTCCTGATTTGCCACGACGGCGACGTGCCCAGCAAAGGCGACGACGTAAACAAGGAGGGACGCGCCGTTCCGGCCAGCCTGCCGCGCGTCGATTTCTATCACTGGGTTCTGGTGGACATTCCCGCGACCATGAATGCGATCGCGGAAGCGGAGTTCTCCGACGGCGTCAGCGCGCGCGGCAAGCCCGGACCGGAGGCGAAGCACGGTGCGCGCCAGGGACTCAACGACTACACCGCCTGGTTTGCGGGCGACAAGGATATGGGCGGCAACTACTTCGGCTATGACGGACCCTGTCCGCCGTGGAACGACGAGATCCTGCATCACTACGTGTTCACGCTGTATGCGCTCGACTGCGTACGCTGTCCGGTGAGCGGCGCGTTCAAGGGCGCCGAGGTGTTGCACGCGATCGAGGGGCACGTGCTCGCCAAGGCCAGCCTCACCGGCATCTACACGCTCAATCCCAAACTCGGTAAGTAAAACATGGAAATATTTGCGCGATGACATTCGAATTGAGGCCGAGGCCGGTGTTTGCGGTGTTTGCGCTGATTTCCCTCGCGCTGCTTGCGGCAGCGCTGGCGGTGCAGTACTTCAGAGGCGAGGCGCCGTGCCCGCTGTGCGTGCTGCAGCGCGCAGGGTTCATGCTGTTCGGCCTGATCGCGCTGGTGGCGGCAATCCACGGGCCGCGTCATCGCGGCGCCGCCGCCTACAGTGCAGCCCTGGCGCTGGCCGCCCTGGCCGGCCTGGGCGTCGCCCTGCGCCATGTGTGGGTGCTGTTTCACCCGAAATTCGGCTGCGGCATCGATGCGCTGGAGCAGATCGTCAACGACCTGCCCACGGCCAAGCTGTTGCCCTGGTTGTTCCATGCGAGCGGCGATTGCGCGGCGTCGCATGAACCGATCCTGGGCTTGCAGGTGCCCGAGTGGTCGCTCGTCTGGTTTGGTTTGCTGCTCGTTGCTGCGATATTTTTCGCGTTCAAGTGGTTGTCTGCGGCGCGTGCCGGCGCCGCGGATTGACTTCCGCCACCGACGGCACGGCTCGGATTCACATTCCGGAGGTGGTGGAAAGCCGCTATAATTCAGGATTTTAGCTTTCACGAAGCCGATCCTGAACATGCGCGTTTGCCGCACCCTTTCCGCCGCTAACCCATCGCCGACGGCGTTGACCATCGGTAACTTCGACGGCGTGCACCGGGGCCACCAGGCAATGCTTGCGCGGCTCAAGGAACGGGCGCGCGCCTTGGGCCTGCGCGCCTGCGTGCTCACCTTCGAACCGCATCCGCTCGAGTTGTTCGCGCCGCAGACGGCGCCGACGCGGCTCACCTCGCTCAGAGAAAAGCTGGAATTGCTCGCGGCCCACGGCGTCGAGTGCGTGCAGGTCAGTCGTTTCGATCGTGCCTATGCCAACCGCTCGCCGCAGGACTTCATCGAGCAGGTGTTGCTGGCGGGCTTGGGGATGCGCTGGCTGCTGATCGGCGACGACTTCCGTTTCGGCGCGCGCCGCGCCGGCGATTTCGCGCTGCTGCAGGAGGCTTCCGGCAAGCATGGTTTCGGCCTGGAGGCGATGCCGACGGTGGCGCAGGAAGGCGTGCGCGTATCGAGCTCGGCGGTGCGCGCAGCGCTCGCCAAGGGCAGGCTGGCCGAAGCCGAAGCGCTGCTCGGCCGGCCCTACAGCATCAGCGGCCGCGTGGTGCATGGCGACAAGCTCGGCCGCAGAATCGGCTATCCCACAGCGAACGTGCAACTGCGGCACAACCGGCCGCCCTTGTCCGGAATCTTCGCCGTACGCACGCTCGACGCGCAGGGGCGCAGGCGCGACGGCGCGGCGAGTCTGGGGCTGCGCCCGACAGTCGATACCAGCGGACTGGCTAAGCTGGAGGTGCATCTGTTCGACTTTGCCGGCAATCTCTACGGCCAGCATCTGCGCATCGATTTCCTGCACAAGATACGCGACGAGGAAAAATTCGCCGACCTCGACGCGCTCAAGGCCCGCATCGCCCGGGATTGCGACATAGCCAGAGAGTTCTTGGCTGCGAGCGCGCGCGCATGAACACGGCATTTCCGGCGCGTTTATCCGCCGAACAGCGCCTGAATCCTATCCGACCAACTGCAACCTTAGAAATTCACCATGGCTGATTACAAGAACACGCTGAATCTTCCCGATACGCCTTTCCCCATGCGCGGCGATCTCGCCAAGCGCGAGCCGCGCTGGGTGCAGGAATGGCAGCAGAACAAGATCTACGCGGCGATACGCGCCGCGTCCAAGGGCAGGCCGAAGTTCATCCTGCACGACGGTCCGCCGTATGCGAACGGCGATATTCATCTTGGCCATGCGATCAACAAGATCCTCAAGGACATCATCGTCAAATCGCGCAACTTGGCCGGCTACGACGCAGTCTATGTCCCCGGCTGGGACTGCCACGGCATGCCGATCGAGCGCGAGATCGAAAAGCACCACGGCAAGCACCTGCCGGTGGAGAAGACGCAGAGCCTGTGCCGCGCCTATGCGGCCGAGCAGATCGAGCGGCAGAAGCAGGATTTCCGGCGCCTGGGCGTGCTCGGCGACTGGGACCATCCCTACCAGACCATGGCCTACGGCAACGAGGCCGACGAAATCCGCACGCTGGGGAAGATACTGGAGAAGGGTTACGTCTATCGCGGGCTGAAGCCGGTGAACTGGTGCTTCGACTGCGGATCCGCTTTGGCCGAAGCCGAAGTCGAGTACGCGGACAGGAAGGACTTCGCCATCGACGTCGGCTTTGCGTTCGCCGAGCCGGAAAAAATCGCCAAGGCCTTCGGCCTGGCCAAACTTCCGGCGGACCGGGGCTGGATCGTCATCTGGACCACCACGCCCTGGACCATTCCGGGCAATCAGGCGCTGAACGCGCACCCGGCGTATGTCTACAATCTGGTCTCAACCGAGCGCGGGCTGCTGATCCTCGCGGCGGAGTTGCAGGATGCCTGCCTCGCGCGCTACGGACTCACGGGCACGGTGCTCGCCTCGTGCAAGGGCAAGGCGCTCGAACTGATCGCGTTTCACCACCCGTTCTACGAGCGGCTGGCGCCGGTGTATCTGGGCGAATACGTGACGCTCGATACCGGCACCGGCATCGTGCACAGCGCGCCCGCCTACGGCGTCGAAGACTTCGATTCCTGCCGCCGCTACGGCATGAAGGACGAGCAGATCCTGACGCCGGTGATGCCGGACGGGAAATTCGCGCCCTCGCTGCCGTTTTTCGGCGGCATGATGATCTGGAAGGCCAACCCCGAGGTGGTGAAGAAAATCGAGGAAGCGGGCGCCCTGTTCCACTGTGAAGATTACGCGCACAGCTACATGCACTGCTGGCGCCACAAGACGCCGATCATCTACCGCGCCAGCACCCAGTGGTTCGCCGCCATGGACGAGCCGCCGGGCTACAAGGGCGTGAAGCCCGCCGAGTCCTTGCGCACGACCGCCTTGCGCGGCATCGACAACACGCGCTTTTATCCGGACTGGGGCCAGGCGCGCCTGCGCGGCATGATCGCCAATCGTCCCGACTGGACCTTGTCGCGCCAGCGCCAATGGGGCGTGCCCATGCCGTTCTTCATCCACAGGGAAACGGCCGAGCTGCATCCGCGTACTCCGGATCTGCTGGAACAGGTGGCCAAGCGCGTGGAGCAGGGCGGCATTGAGGCGTGGCAGACGCTGGATCCGAAGGAACTATTGGGTGCGGAAGCCGAGCACTACGTCAAGATCAAGGACACGCTCGATGTCTGGTTCGATTCGGGCTCCACGCATCAGACCGTCATGGGCGGACCGGCGGGCAGCGCAAGCGGCGCGGGATCGCATGGCGCCGATCTGCAATTCCCGGCCGACTTGTACCTGGAAGGTTCCGACCAGCATCGCGGCTGGTTCCACTCGTCGCTGTTAGTCTCCTGCATGTTGAACGGCGTGCCGCCCTACAAGGGATTGCTCACGCATGGCTTCTTCGTCGACGGTCAGGGACGCAAGATGTCGAAGTCCCTGGGCAACACGCTCGAGCCGCAGAAGATCGCAGGCAGCCTGGGCGCCGAAATCCTGCGCCTGTGGGTGGCGGCGACCGACTATTCGGGGGAACTGTCGATTTCCGACGAAATCCTGAAGCGCGTGGTCGAGAGCTATCGCCGCATCCGCAACACGCTGCGTTTCCTGCTCGCCAACACCGCCGACTTCGATCCCGGGGCGCACGCGCTGCCGGTCGAGGACTGGCTCGAGATCGACCGCTATGCGCTCGCGCTGGCGCAGTCGCTGCAGCAGGAGATGACGCACGACTACGGCAACTACGACTTCCACTTCGTGGTGCAGAAGTTGCAGGCTTTCTGCTCCGAGGACATGGGCGGGTTCTACCTCGACATTCTCAAGGACCGGCTGTACACGGCGGGCAGGGATTCGAAGGCGCGGCGCTCGGCGCAAAACGCGCTGTACCAGATCCTGCAGCGCCTGGTGCGGCTGATGGCGCCGATACTTTCCTTCACTGCGGAAGAAATCTGGGCGCTGGCGGCGCGCGGCAGGGACAATGACGGGAACGTCAGCGTGTTCACCCATACCTGGGACGAGTTTCCGGCGGCGGGTTATTCGCAGGCATTGCTGGATCGCTGGGCAAGCATTCGCAGTGTGCGCGCCGAGGTGCAGAAACAGCTGGAGGAAGCGCGCGTCGCCGGAAAAATCGGCTCCTCGCTGCAGGCCGAAGTCGAGATCCGCGCGAGCGGGAGTAAGCTGGAACTGCTGCAATCGCTGGAAGACGACCTGCGCTTCGTGCTGATCACATCGAGCGCCGCGCTCACGCCGGTCGCCGCGGCCGCCGACGAGGCGGTGATCGTGCGCGCCAGCGCGCACGCCAAATGCGAGCGCTGCTGGCATTACCGGGCCGACGTTGGTAAAGATAGCGTCGGCGCCGCTGCCGCCCACCCCGGTCTCTGCGGCCGCTGCGTGTCCAACCTGTACGGCACCGGCGAAGCGAGAGCGCATGCGTAAGCTCGTGCTCTGGTACGCTCTGGCGCTGCTGGTGGTGCTGCTGGACCAGCTCACCAAGTATTGGATCAGCGCGAGTTTCGTTTATGGCGAGACGCGCGCCTACACCGGGTTTTTCAATCTGGTGCTGACTTACAACAAAGGTGCCGCGTTCAGTTTTCTCGCGGCCGCGGCCGGCTGGCAGCGCGGCTTTTTTATCGGCATCGCCCTGATCGCAGTTGTCGTGATCAGCGTGCTGCTGGCGCGCCATGCGGGCGATAAGCTGTTCTGCCTCGCGCTCGCGCTGATCCTGGGCGGGGCGCTGGGCAATGTGCTCGACCGCATGGTGCTGGGCTATGTCGTCGACTTTCTCGATTTTCACGTCGTCGGCTGGCACTGGCCGGCATTCAATCTGGCCGATTCGGCGATCACCGTCGGCGCAATACTGCTGGTCGCTGACAGTTTTCGTCCGCGCAGCAGGCGCGCGGGAGCGGCGCGATGAGCGCACGCATCAGTCCTGGGCGGCCGCTGGCCCACTCATTCACCGGGGTTGAAATATGGAAGTTCTGCTAGCCAATCCGCGCGGCTTTTGCGCCGGCGTCGAGCGCGCCATCGCCATTGTCGAGCGTGCGCTGGAGCTTTATGGCGCGCCCATTTACGTCCGCCACGAAGTGGTGCACAACAAATTCGTGGTCGAGGACCTGCGTGCGAAAGGCGCGGTGTTTGTCGACGAACTGGACCAGGTGCCCGCAGGCAGCACGGTGATATTCAGTGCTCATGGCGTGTCGCCGGCGATCCGGCGCGAAGCCGAGGAGCGCGGGCTCAAGGTGTTCGATGCGACCTGCCCGCTGGTGACCAAGGTGCATATCGAAGTCGCCAAGATGCGCGAACAGGGCCGCGGCATCGTCATGATCGGCCATCGCGGGCATCCCGAGGTGGAGGGCACCATGGGGCAGGCGACGAGCGGTATGTACCTGGTCGAGACAGTCGCCGACGTCGCGCTGCTCGAGGTCGAGACGCCCGGCCAGCTTGCCTATGTCACCCAGACCACGCTGTCGGTGGACGATGCCGCGGCCATCGTCGACGCCCTCAGGCGGCGTTTTCCGGGCATCGTCGGGCCGAAGAAGGACGACATCTGCTATGCCACGCAAAACCGTCAGGATGCGGTCAAGTTCATGGCGCCGCAATGCGATGTGGTGATCGTGGTCGGTTCGCCCAACAGCTCGAACTCCAACCGCCTGCGCGAAGTGGCCGAGACCCTGGGTGTGGAGGCGCATATGATCGACGATGCGTCGGAGCTGCGCGCCGAATGGCTGCAGGGACGCAACCGCGTCGGCGTCAGCGCCGGCGCCTCCGCGCCGGAAGTGCTGGTGATGGAAGTCATCGCCCGGCTGCAGGCGCTGGGCGCGAAGCGGGTGAACCAGTTGCAGGGTACGGAGGAGGGCGTGACTTTCCCCCTGCCCAAGGGCCTTGGCGCTTCAGCGGAGCGCTGAGCCCGCAATACCTGGTTTGGCGCGGGCAGGGTGCGCTGGGGGTGCGGCGGATTCCCGCCGCACCCGCGCCCTCACTGATCCTGGATCAGCTCGCGCCACGAGATGCGGCGGGTCGGACCGGCGCCGCTGCCGATGGGCACATTGGTGGTCATGGTGGTGCCGTCGGACAGCCGGGTCAGCTGCACCACCGTGTTGTTCGGCAGGCGCACGAACACGCCGCGCGTCGCCAGCGCATTGCCCAGTTTTATCGCGCTTACCCCGGTAGTCGAAGTGGATACGGGCGCGCCGGTGCGGTAATCGAGGACGTAGCGATAACTATATCCGCCTGAGGTGCAGGCGTCGGAATTGGGGACGTTGGTGGTGAATCCCAGGGTGCCCAAGGCCAGCGTCGGGTCGGTGTTGTCGCGCTCGCTGCCTGTCCCGCTGGTGGCGCCCACGCCGTCAGGCAGGTTCACATACCAGCCGTTGTTGGCGGCGAAGTTCACCGCGTTTGCGGTGCTGGTGCGCACCGTCTGCCCGAGGGAGCAGATGGTCGGTGGCGAACCGGTGGGGCAGGTGGTGGTGGTCACGATCTGCTGAATGAAATTCGATCCCGACGCCTGGGGATTGGTGTAAGTCGTCGTGCCCAGCGTGTCCTTGACCGCATAGAACGTCTGCTGCGTCGTGTCCGCCAGGTCGGTGGCGCCGAGAAAGCGGCCGGTGCCGACGAATACGACCGCCGTGCTGCCGATGAGACCGAGTTCGGGTTTCGTCGTAATCGGCTGCGTCACGGTGCCGGCGGTGTCGGCATAGAAGGTCACCAACAGTTGCGCGTCGTAACCGGGCGCGCCGATGTTGCCGTTGATGTCGAAGCGCCACAGGTTGCCGAGCATGTCTCCGCCGTAGGCGCGCAATGCGGTATTGTCGGCGTTGGTATTGTCCACCCAGGCGCTGATGCGTCCGAGGCCGCTCGGCGTGGTGATACTGCCCACGCCGGTGCTGATGGTGCGGACGAGCGCGCCGGTACTGGCGTCGAGCACATACAGGCGGCCGACGCCGTCGCCCGGCGACACGTTGTTGTAGCCGGAGGTCACCAGCACCACCCATTCGCCGCTCTGCAGCTTGGTGATCACCGGATTGCCGTAGGTGTAGCCCATGTTCGCGTCGGTGAATTCCCACAGGAGCGTGGGCTGCGTGGGATTGGTGACGTCGAGCGCGTAGTAGCCGCGGCCGCCGCCGTTCAGCCCGGCGACCAGCATGGTTTTCCATACGGGGCTGCTGCAGGGCGTCGCCGGAGCGGTCGAACAATAAGCGATATCGCCCGTCACCGGCGTGCCGTCGACGAAATACTGGTGCTGGTTCGCGTAGTTCTTGTCGGCGAGCTTGTACAGATTCGGCATCACCATCGACGGAACGTAAGCCCAGTCCTCGTCGCCGTTGCTCGCGTTGAACGCGTGCAGCATGCCGTCGTTGGAGGCGACATAGACCTCGCCCTGGCGCGGAATCGCGGCTTGGGCCGCGACAAAGGCCGAATATCCGGAGTCGGCATAGCCGTACAAGGGCAGCCTCACGTATGCCGCCTCCGCATTCACGATGTCGCCCAGCACGTTGGTGCGCAGGCGGAAATACTGGCTGGTGTCGGTCGATTCGTTGCTTTGGTCGCCGGCGATGAAATTCACCAGCGGGGTTCCGTCCGTGGCAAAGGGAAGCTGCTGGGCGGCGGAGAGGCAGGTCGCGCCCGTGATGCAGAACTGCGACAGCGGATCAATGGACGGCGGAGCAATGTACGGCGTCATGAAATACGCCCGCTGCACCGGGCTCAGGTCCGCCCAGTTGAACAGCGGCAGCGGGTAGGTCGCGGTCGGGCCGGCCATGTAAACT
>VFSW01001763.1_pt1 | contig 33006 bp, 30 predicted proteins | sample 5358111 | NCBI WGS metagenome assembly VFSW01 (sample SAMN11554181, study PRJNA540505) | mine drainage metagenome | isolation source: sediment from site ElyBrook_90M | place: USA: Ely Copper Mine, Vershire, VT | collected 2017
TAGGGCGAAAACGCTCAGCGAAGAACGCTCTGGCACGCTCGCGCACGGCCGTCATCGCATCGGGCAAGGTCACCGGGATCCCCAAGATGCCAATCGGCGCAACGACGAAATCGGTCCCCCGCGATGGCGACGGACGAAGTCACCACTGATGTGTGGGCACCTCCGCGTCATCAAGACTCCGTTTCTGTGTAGTTCTCATAAACTAGGTGGACCGAGACGTCATGTCAATCGGTGTCGATGTCGAGTGGACCAGCGCACGGGTCCACGGTTCACTCCGTTTGCTTGACTCCCAACGCGGCGGACCATACGAGATCGAGCGTGCGCACGATTTCGTCTTGGTCGGGCTTTGGTGACTTGGGATCGAAAATGATTGCGTCGTAGAGATAGTTCTCGATGCCAATGGCGACCGCACGCGCTACCTCGTCAACGTCCGCGTCAGTTTGGATGACACCAGATCGCTTCCCGCGCCGAATCGCGGACGCGATTCTCTTCTTGTAGCTGCCGAAGAACTCTCGACGCAGCGCCGCGATTGACGCATCCGATGCCGTGGCTTCCTCCCAGATCTTGAAAAAAGCGGCGTCGGCCAAGTACAGGGACACGTACCTCTCAATGAAAAGTCGAAATCCTGCGGGACCAGCGTCTGGATCCCAATCACGGACACCGCTGGCGATCATGGCGATTGCGTGTTCACCCGCGACCGCCATAAACACTCCGGATCGACCACTGAAGTATTGATAGAACGTTGGTTCGGCGACGCCCACCGCTTGAGCGATGTCACCCGCGGACACGGCGTTGTACCCGTTCGCACAGAAGAGTTCGTCCGCTTTGGCGATGAGGCGCTCCCGCGTTCTCTGTGCTCGCGGGCCAATTGGACTCTCGCGTCCGTTTTGGCGACGGACGGCGCTGCGAACTGCTTCAATCGATCGCACCAGATCTTCGTCGTGCCGTTCGACTGACGTCGATCGCCGCGCGCCGCTCGTCGCACCGCGCTTAGGCGACTTTCGTGCTGCGTCGTTCGTCAACTGCCCTCCATTGTGTGCTTCGAGTTTTGCAGGGTCTTCTTGACTCTAGAACGAGCCGGCAATAAGTTGAGTCTTTCTCATAAACCGAGAACTCTTGCGAGGATGGTTCCACTCTTCTTGCACCTGTCTCCCAAGCGATTGGAATGACGTGTCAACTCTCTCTGGACGCCGCGCTCTCGTGACCGGCGGCAGCCGCGGCATCGGTTTCGCCATCGCCGATGCGTTGCTGTCCCAGGGCGCCACGTGCACCATCATGAGCCGTACGGTCCTCATCGATGCACGCGTACGAGAGCAGTTCGCACTGCACGATGAGCGGGTTCATTTTGTGAACGGCGACGTCACAAAGCAGGATGAGTGTCAAGAAACCGTCGATCGCGCGGCATCACTCATGGGCGGGATCGAGATTCTGGTCAACAGTGCTGGTCGCCTTGCCGGCACGATGCCCGATCGTGCGATGACCGCCGCCGAGTCCGACATCCTCGCCGACTTCGACGAGAAGTTCCTCGGCACCCTGCGGATGGTTCGAGCCGCCCGTTCGGCGCTAGCCAAGTCTGGCTCGGGACGAGTGATCAACATCGGGGGTGCTGGTGCGCGACAGGCGGGCAACATCAGCTCCGGCGCTCGCAACGCTGCACTCGTCCATCTATCGCGCTCGCTCGCCCTCGAACTCGGTGTCGACGGCATCACGGTGAACACGATCCATCCGGGATTGACGCTCACCGACACGGTGCTCGACCGATTCGCACAGTCGAGCGGCGACCGACCGGTCGACGAGCTCATCGACCGACTCGCCGCGAAGAACGCGATTCGCCGAATGATCACGCCCGAGGACGTCGCGGCCGTGGCGGCCTTTCTCGCCTCGGCTTCCTCTGGTGGTCTCACCGGCGAAGTGCTCGCCGTGACTGGGGGCAGCACTGATGCGGTCCATTATTAGAACATCTTGGCCGTACACCGGTTCAACGTGACGTCGACGACGCGGCAACCGGAGTCGGAATCGCCAGGTCGAGCAGGAGCACGAACAGTTGCGCACCGTCGGTGTCGTGATCATCAGGACCGCCCGCGGTCTGTCGTCGCGGAAGCGTCAGTTTCACCGCCGACGCGGGAGGGAACCATATGACCTCGAGGGCGGACGACTCGAGGGCGAAGATCGCGGACAACGCTTCAGATGTGAGCAGTCCCGATTCGCGCCACGCGTCATACAGATCCGGTGACCGAAAGACGGCGTCAATCGTGACGAAGAAGGACCCGGCGTTGCGACTACGCAATGTCGACGTGCACGCGCGGAGGTCAAGTCGATCCCTCGACTCGCTCACTGGACCACTCCATCACGCATCGTGATCATGTCAATGGGAAATGGTGAGAGAGGGTCGTCGAGCTCGAGAGCATGCCAGACCGACCAGTCAAAGACCGCACCGGTGTCGATGACCGCGGGCGCGTACGCCAAGGCAGCGCTTGCCGAATTGGCCGTGCCCGGCACGCGCACGCCGTGGACGATGTAGGGCAGTGCGCCGGAGAGAAGTTCGTGGGCGGCGTCTTGTGTCGGCGCCATCGCTTCGGCGACGAGGCCGATCTCATAGGACGCGGGTGACTCGAAACGTCGCATTGGCTCGAGGTCCCCAAGCACCGCGTCGTAGCCGTAACGTCGGAAACCGAACGTGTACTCGTCGGGCGCGAGCGTGTAACGCTGTTGCGCGGTTTTGTGCACCAGATCGGCGACCTCTGACGTGTAGCGCTCGATCTCGCGAATGACCGCTGGGTCGCGGACGCCGAAGAGACAGATGCTCCGGTAACCGAGGAGTGAGACCCCCTCCAACTTCACGGTGTAGGGCTGACGTTCGAACCGTGCTCCCTCGACGATGACCGAGTAGTCATCGACCTGGCGATAGGTCGCAGCTGACGTATCGAGCGTTCCGGGCGGCTCGCGCAATGTGAACGGTGACGCGTTCTCGTAGAGCATTTGCGCCGAGACCGACGCCACCGTGCATCGAGAACGCCCCCCGATCGGCCGCACCGCGAAACCTTGCTCGCCGACGGTTCCGATGATCGACTCCCCCGCGCTGATCGGATCGGCAATCGCACTTCCGCACTCAACGATCTTGCCCATGTGCCACGACGATGCGTCGGGGACGCCCCTCCAGAGGGGGTACGCAGCGTAGAGCGCGGCGTCCGAGGAACGCCCCGCGATCACGATGTCCGCTCCCATATCCAGTGCACGGGCGTAGGGTTCGGGGCCCATCATTGCGACGATCCGAGCTGCTGACGCGACCGCCGCCTCGGTCAGTTCTGGACGTCCGTCCAGTGGATGCACACGTCCGGCCACCACTTCATCACGAATGAATTCCAACGTCTGCTCGCTGTGGATGACCGCCACGTTGACATTGAGTTGGTTGTCGCGCACGATGTCGTTGACCAAGATCACGAATTGCTTCAGAGCCTCTTCGCTGCCACTGAAGCCCGCAGTCCCGATGAGTAACCTCGCGCCGACTCGAACCGCACCGAGGATCATCGGTTCAAGGTCGCGCCTGGATTGGTGGTAACCGGCCCACGGCGTACCACTGCCGAGGTAGTACGGCCCCCAGTCCGCACTCCCGGCATCACAGGCGATGAACTCCGGATCTGTCTCGAGTGCGGCGCTGAACGACCGGCGCGAGAAACCTCCGCCGAGGACCGCCGCGGGGGCAACGAACTTGACGCCCGTCAAGACGTCCGCGAGGTCGGTTACTGAGTCGGTCATTTCACGTCGTCCGGGGCTTCGACGTCGTCGGTGACTATGCCCGCCACGTTGAGCGCCAACTGCTTGGCCCGGTCCATATTGAAGTGCTTCTCCACCACGAGGCGTTGCGCGTAGAGACCGCCGCCGCCTTGCAGCACGGTGACGCTCTGCCAACCGCCGTAAGTGTCAGCCGTGAAGTCTCGGATCGCGTGGAAGATCCTCATTCGGTATTCGGCATCGACACCGGCCATCGTGCGCATGTACTTGCGAACGTGCTCGCCGGTCTCGGGATTCTCCAGGTCACGCAAAGAGGGTGAGGTCAACACGCTGCCGCCGGCGATGTCGTGGAGGTGACGTACCATCGTGCTCCACTGCTCAGCCGCGAAGAACTTGGCTGCGTTCGTGGTCAACTCATCGGGGCACGCCCAACCCTCCGGCGTGAAGGTGGCGTTGGCGATGGCAGCCTCCAGTCCCGCTCGTATCATCGTCGCGTAGTTGATGAGGTCGGCGATCTTCTCTCGGATGTGCGGGACTCGATGCAAGCCGTTTGCCTCGGCGATGAGCTGCGCGAGACCCACGAGTGTCTCGCCGAGGCGTGCGTAGTGACCGACGCTACCGACCCGTTCCCAAAGTCCCAACGAATGGGCAAATGTCGCGGAGTGCTCCGGCTCACCGGCCAAGAAGAGCCGCTCGTTCGGCACGAAGACGTCATCGAAGATAATGAATCCTTCGGACATGTTGTGTGTGGAACTGTAAGGGAAATACTCCGCACCGAACTCCGCGCGCGGCGCGAACGTCGTCGCCAGGATCTTTATCCCTGGGTCGTTGACGGGCACCGCGCAAGCGACCGACCAGTCCTGCTCGTCGGCCTTCATCCTCTTGGTGGGCATCACGATGAGGTCGTGGTCGATCGGCGCACCTGTGATGTGGAGCTTGGCGCCGCGTATGACGACGCCATCGGACTCGCGACTGACGATTCGTAGATAGAGGTCGGGGTCGTCCTGTTTACTCGGCGAGAGGCTCCGATTGCCTTTGGCGTCCGTGATGGTCTGGATGCAGCGGATGTCGGCGTTCTTGGCCTTCTCGAAGTAGGCCATGATTCGATCCGCGTAGACAGGATGATCGGCGCGCATCCGACTCGCGGCCGTGAGCAGCATCAACAGACTCGTCGACGTCGTCCTCGTTGGCGACGCCCAGTCGAGCTGACGGTGCTGTTGGCTCTTGAGATCATCGATCGATCGAGGGATGAAGAAGTACGGACCGCACGCGTCCGGTCCCGGCTCGTAGTACGTGTCGTAGTTCTCGGCGGTCCAGTCGATGCTTCGCTTGAGCAACGGTTCCTGAGTCACGTCCTCGAGCAGGCGACCCGCGAGGAAGACCCGTCGACCGTCTCGCAATGACGCCTTGTAATCCTCGCCGGTCATCATGATGTTGTCCCCTCTTCTTCCTTCGTCACTTCATACGCCGTGGTGCGTGTGTAAATGGACTTGAGTTTCGGCTTATCCGCTTTGCCCGATGATGTGCGCGGAAGCTCGTCGACGAAGATCACGGTGTCGGGGACCTTGTAGCTCGCCAATCGCGTACGGGCATAGTCGCGGAGACCGTCGTGGGTAAGGTCCTGATCGTCGCCCTTCACGACCGCAGCGGCGACGACTTCACCCCAGTAGGGGTCCGGAAGTCCGAAGACCGCCGCGTCGACCACGCCAGGGTGCGACTGCAGAACGTCTTCAATCTCGAACGGATAGATGTTCTCGCCGCCTCGAAGGACCATGTCGTCACGTCGTCCCGCGAGGTACAGATAGCCCTCCGCGTCCTTGCGCGCCATGTCACCACCGCGGAACCATCCTTTGACGATCGGTTCGCGGTCGCCGATGAAGGGCGGGAGAAATCCGTTCCTGAGGGTGGCGGCGCGGATCCACATTTCCCCACTGGCGTTGGTAGGGACCTCGAGACCGCGTTCGTCACACAGCTTCAGGTCGACGCCGTACTGCGCTTTTCCTATCGAACCGAGCAGGTGCGGGGAGTCCCTCAACGCCTTTTCATGGTCCTCCGGTCGAAAGATCGACTGTCCGCCGGCTTCGGTACCGGCGCCGAAGCCGTTGTACAAATCACAATCGAAGACCTCGATCATTTCACGCAGTGTCGACGGATGGATGGGAGCACCGCCGTACATAATTGATCGCAATGCCGGGAAGGGTGACTGGCGAGCTTCTGGAAGATCCAACATCGCAATGATCATGCTGGGCACGAACATGCACCGTGAGACTCCACCGTGCTGGAGCCATCGAAGCACGTCCTTCGCATCGAACTGTGGAAGTAGGAGCACGCTTGCGCCGCGAGCAAGTCCGTAGAACGCGTAGCCGAGACCGGCGACGTGGAAGAGGGGCGTGCCGCTGTAAAACAGATCGTCGGGCAGGAATGCCTGTTCGATGATCCCTTTATTGGTGACGGCTTTGATCATTCGCTGGGATTGCAGAACGCCTTTCGGCGTTCCCGTGGTGCCACTGGTCAAGAGCACCGTCAAGATGTCGTCGTCCGTCGTAATGGGAGGCAGTTCTTCATCACTGCCCTCGGCGACGACCTTCCAGAAGTTATTGTCACTCTCGCAATCGAGCGCGACGGTGAGCACGCCGTCACCAAGCACGTTGATCATCGGCGCCAGTGTGTCCCAATAGCGCGCCGAGTAGAAGATGGCGGTCGGTCGAGTCACTGTGAGCAGGTTGGTGATCTCGACCTCCGAGAGTCGAAAGTTCAGGGGTGCGACGACGGCGCCGATACGCATCGCCGCGAGGACGGTGATCATGTACTCTGGCGAGTCCATTGCGAGGACGGCAATTTTGTCGCCCTTGCGCACCCCCTTTTCGGTGATGGAGGAAGCGAGTCGGTGGATAGCGTCTCGGACCTCGCCGTAGGTAACCACCGAGGCGTCGGAACGGATGAAACATCGCCGTTCCGGCTCCCTTCGGGCCACCATGTTGACCCAATCCGGCGGCGATATTCGCTCGCTGAGGGCCTCTGTCATCAGCCGATTCGCTGCGCGAATCGCGGTCCAGCTACGCCGACATGACTGGTCACGGGCTGCCCGACCAGTTCACAGGCCAGTCGTGACGCCTCCAGCAACCTCCCGAGGTCGACGCCGGTGTCCTTGCCCATTGCGTGAAGCGCATGAATGAGGTCCTCGAGGGGCAGGTTCCCCGACGCACCTGGAGCGAAAGGACAACCTCCCAATCCCCCCACCGTTCCGTCAATTCGATCGACCCCCGCGTCGAGAGCCGCCAGCGCGTTGGCGATGCCCAGTCCTCGTGTGTCGTGGAGGTGGACGCCCAAGGGAATGTCGGATGCGACGTCGTGCACTCTCGACACGAGTGTCGACACCTCGGTGGGAACTGCGACGCCGATCGTGTCGGCGAGGCTGACGGAGTTGACTCCCTTGTCCAAAACGTCTCCGAGCACGCCGAGGACGTCTCCGACCACCACCGGTCCGCTGAAGGGGCATCCGAACGCGGTGGCCAGTGTCGCTTCAACCGACACTGGTCCCGGCATCGTGGCAGCTATCTTCATGATCTCGCCAAGCGCCGCTAAGGATTGAGCAACGCTTCGTCCGGCATTTTCGAGCTGATGCGCCTCAGAAACCGACACCACGAACTGAAGATGTGTCAAGCCTGATGCGAGGGCGCGCTCGGCCCCCTTCGCGTTGAGCACGAGACCCCATCGACGCACGCCATCGGACATCGTCGCCTTGACAAGCACTTCAGCGTCGGCCAACGCCGGTATTCGGTCCGCGCGAACGAACGAGGTCAGTTCGAGGTCAGTGATGCCCGCGGCGATGAGAGCGCCGAACAGCGCGACCTTGTCATCGGTGGGCACGAATCTCTCATCTTGCAAGCCATCTCTCAAAGTGACGTCGCGCACGCGCACAAAGTTGGATCCCCGAAGCGTGTTGTTCATAGGCGCTTCTCGATGTCCGCAATCGAGAGCACCGGGCAGTCCGTCGCGTCACCACCTTGTGGTCGAGTCAATTGGGGGCGATCCATGTGGTCCTCCAACCTGTTGTCGCGTCCCTCCAAAAGAGTTACCAACAACGCGTTGCGACCAAATCGTATGCAGTGTGGCCGATTCTGTCAATTACTCAGATTCGACGCGAGCCCCACGGATTCATTCGAATCGCTAACCAACGACGCCGGCTCGCTCCATCCCGGAGGTGACGCGAAATCCAGATTGTGCAGCAACACGTCGCGACCTTGATCTATATGCTCCGCCATGAGCCGACCGGCACGACCGGCGTCTCCCGCTCGCAGAGCATTGAAGATCAACCGGTGGAATTGGTCGGATCGCACGTAATCGTCGTGGCTGAATCGTTGGAACGACCGAAACACGAGTGGGGCGTCGACGGTCAGGCGAAGGAGCTCTTCGAGTCGTTTGTGTCGTGCCGACGTGACAATCTGTTCGTGGAACCTCTTGTTCCAACTGGCGACTTCACGTACGGAGTCCTGGTCCGAAGGCTTAGCGAGAGCAACCGCGAGTCCGAATCCGTCGACGGCCTCTTCCATCAGGGATAATTCATCCTCGGACGCCCTCACAGCGGCACGTTCCGTCGCGAGCGCCTCGAGTCGACTCCGTAGTTCATAGAGGTCGACTACCTCTTGACGAGTGACGGCTCGAACCACCGCTCCCCTGTTGCGTTCCGCGACGATCAGCCCCGCCGTTTCCAGTCGTCGAAATGCCTCACGGACGGGCGTACGCGAAACCTTCAACTCTTCTGCGATCCGCTGTTCGATCAGACGTTGGCCCGGGAGGTACAGACCTTCCACAATGCGTTGATATATCTTCTCGTATGGCCCATCGACCGGCTCGTTGTTCACGTGTCAAACCCTTTTTTCGGTGTGCCCGCGGAAACGTTCGTGAACGAAACCGACACTAAGACCGCGCATCGGCTGCTCGAGTCACCTTCATACCCAAGATTACGACGCGCGGTCACGATCGCAGTGTAACTCTTGACTTGTATACAATCGAGTTGTTAACGTCGAATTCGGTCTGTCACGGCGCGAGAGGTTGGCAGCCGCACTTCTTTAATCTGTCGTTTTAGCGAGGGGGTTCAGCATGGATCAGGCAACGGGTATAGGACCGAGCGATTGGGTGACGATTGACGCACACCGCAACCCCGATGCTCAGTGCTTGGTGCGCGCCGACGGCGAGCAGCTGAGTTTCGCCCGCGTCTCCTCGGACGTCAGCCGCCTGGCGCAGTCACTTCGTGATCAAGGCCTCAAGAAGGGCGACCGCCTGGCGGTCATGGCGATCGACTCCGTGGAGTACCTCGAACTCATCCTCGCGTCGATGCGCATCGGCACGGTCGTCATCCCCCTCAACTTCCGGCTCACGGTCGATGAGGTGACGAATCTGCTTGCCGCAACCGAACCCAAGGCTTTCTTCGCCAGTGCTCGTTACGCGCAGGCGTTGGCGAGTGCCAAGAGTGAACTCGGCGCGCTCAAGGTCGTGGGCGGTGTCGAGTCGAAGGTCGAAGGCGCCGACGCCAGCGTGCAGGATCTCATCAACTCCATCTCCGGTGAAGGTGTCGTCGAAGGCTGCACGCAAGATGAGGACATCTTGGCGCTACCCCTGACCAGTGGCACGACCGGTACCCCAAAGGGCGTGCTGCAGTCCCAGCGCATGATCAAAGCCGTCACGACACAAGGCGTGGTGGAGCTTCGCTTGAAGCCCGACGACTTCGCCTACTCCGGAGCGCCGATGTTCCATATCTCGGGCATGGGTCACATGTTCTACTTGCTCGCTCGCGGGGGCTCCTCGCTGATACTCCCCCAATTCGACACCGATACGGTCTTGTCCTGGATGCAAAACGGTGGTTTGACGCGTTGCATGCTCATTCCCAGCATGGTCATTTCATTGCTCGAACACCCCGACGTGCGAAAGTCCTCCTACGAGAACATTCGCGCGATCATGTACGGCGGCGCACCGATCGCCCCGTCGGTGATCCGCGACATGATCGATATCTTCGGGTGTGACCTGTACAACGGCTTCGGCGCCGGCACCGAAGCGGGCGGCCAGGCAATGTTCAACCCCGAGGACCACAAGCGAGCCCTCGCGGGCGAGGAGTCACTCCTCGGTTCGATCGGCAAGGCGATCTACGGTGTCGACCTGAAACTCATGGACGCCGACGGCAATGAGGTCGAGCGAGGCACGGTGGGTGAGATCCACACGCGCGGCGACACCGTGATGAGTGGCTACCTCAACCAACCAGAGCTCACCGCCGCGAGCTTCAACAACGGGTGGTTCCACGCGGGCGACATGGCCTACGTCGATGAGGCCGGGTACCTGCACCTGGAAGGTCGCCGCGACGACATGATCATCCGTGGTGGGGAGAACGTGTACCCAGTGGAGATCGAGGACACGCTTTCGGACCATCCGTCGGTACTCGAAGTCGCCGTCATCGGCGTCGCCGACCCACGCTGGGGTGAGGTGGTGGCGGCCGTCGTGGTCCTGCGTCCTGGCACCACCGTCGACCTCGAGACGCTGCGGGCCCACTGCGTGGGACGAATCGCCTCGTACAAGATTCCCACCCAACTCCAGATTGTGGAAGCAATGCCCAAGAATCCCACCGGAAAGATCCTCAAGCGGCAGCTTCGACAGTCGCTCTCCCTACCAGCCGTCGAGAGTTGAACTCGTCGACCTCTCTCGACGAGTTCGACTCTCGATATCCGAATCGACTGCGCAGCGAAGGAGCCCCGTGGATTTTCCGACTCCGATAGAGGTGAAGGGGCCGCTGCGAGCCCCTCGCCAGATGCTTGATGACCAGGTCGTCCGGGGCGATAAGAGTCTTCACGACACGTCCGTGGCCGCTTCGCTCGGACTCGGCGGTACCCCGATCGAGGCGCCGACACACTTCAGCCAGTTCGATCCACTGGCCTTTCGACTCTGGGGCCCAACGTGGTTCGCACGCGGGTGCATCAGCGCCCACTTTCGCACCATGGTGGTGGAAGGTGAATTGGTGCAGGCAACGTTGTCCACGACGAGCCCCACCAACGCCGTCATCCAAATGGTGAAATCCGAGGGAACGGTCGTCCTTAACGGCACCGCGTCGATCGGACCGGACTACTCGCCGACCGAGCTCGAGGTCCGCCGCGCGTCGTTGTCACGGCCCGAGCGTCTCTTCATCATCGACCAGTTGGAAGTGGGAACGAAGATCCATCTAAGCGACGATTCGTCCATCACCTTCGACGAGCGAAACGGCCCTCTCTACCCCTTTTCCCTCAACGAGAAATTGGCGACGATCACGGAACCGCATCCCTGGTACACCCGAGATGGCGCCGCAACGTCACCCTGGAGACGTCCGATCGTCCCGATGGAGATGCTCAGCGTGCTCGCGAACAAGGTCGAGCCGCACTGGGCCGTGCGGACGCCATCGGTCGGTCTCTTCCTGGACTTGGAAGTTCGGGTCCTCGCCGGACCAGTGTTCGTCGGCGAGTCCTATGCGGTAGACGCAGAGATCGTGGCACTGAGCGAGAGCAGGCGGACCGAGTCCTATTGGACACTCACCACGCTGCGCGGTCGCGACGACCGCGTCGTCGCGACGGTCCTTCTGCACGCCGGCGTCTTCAAGAAGTCGTATGCCGACTACCCCCGCCAACTCCTTTAGGTGGGTGGCGTCGCGGTCCGTACACTTGTGGCGGGTTGATTCGGCGTGACCGGTGACCGATAGGAATCTCGAAGTACCTCACGACTCGCCGGTCAAGAGTCGTGAGACCAGCCATAGGAAAGAAGGAGACAGCATGACTCAGCAATCACGGACCGCGATCGTCACCGGTTCCGCACGAGGAATCGGCGCCGCCATCGCCAAACGCCTTAGCAGCGACGGATTTTCGGTGGCGGTGCTCGACCTCGACGAAGGGGCCTGCCAGCCAGTTCGCGACGAGATCATCAGTGCGGGGGGCCGGGCCATCGCGGTTGGGGTGGACGTCGCTGACGAAGAGGCCGTGGAGCGTGCGGTGTCGCGCGTCGCCGAGGAGCTGGGCCACCCCGCAGTACTCGTGAACAACGCGGGTATCACCCGCGACAACCTCCTCTTCAAACTCACGACCAGTGACTGGGACTCGGTCATGAACGTGCACCTTCGCGGCGCGTTCCTCATGAGCCGAGCGTCGCAGCGTTATATGACCGAGGCCGGCTGGGGCCGCATCGTCAATCTCTCCAGCACGTCCGCGCTCGGGAATCGTGGTCAAGCCAACTACTCCGCGGCAAAGGCGGGACTGCAGGGCTTCACCAAGACGTTGGCCATTGAATTGGGAAAATTTGGTGTCACCGTGAACGCCATCGCGCCAGGCTTTATCGAAACCCAGATGACGGCCGACACGGCGGAGCGGATGGGCATCAGTTTCGAGGACTTCAAGAAGGGTGCCGCGAAGCAGATTCCTGTTGCCCGCGTTGGACAGCCCGAGGACATCGCCGCTGTCGTCTCCTTCTTCGCGCGTGACGACTCATCCTTCGTCTCGGGCCAAGTCATCTACGTCGCCGGAGGACCCTGCGACTGATCGCATCGGAGCGTCGAAGTCATTGGAGGTGGGAACATGGATATGCCGGTCAATCGTGTCACCTTCAAGGGATTCGAAGGTCTCGAACTTGTCGCGGACGAACGCGGAGATCCGGGTGACTGGCCGGTACTTTTCCTGCACGGTGGCGGACAGACGCGCCACGCATGGGGGCGCACGGCCGAAGAGGTAGCCCGTAAAGGGTGGCGAAGCATTTCGCTCGACCTGCGTGGTCACGGTGAGAGCCAGTGGGAACCGCACGGCGACTATTCGTTCACCGCGTACTGTGCTGACTGCATCGCCGTGGCCGACCAGCTCGGGCGCCCTCCCGTGCTCGTGGGAGCGTCACTCGGCGGGATGTCCGCGATGCTCGCCGAGGGGACGAGCGACCGCGAAGTGTCGAGTGGTCTCGTGCTCGTTGACATCGCGCCGAAGACGAATCGCGAAGGTGTGGAGCGGATTGGCGCCTTCATGCGGTCGGGCATCGACGGTTTCGACACGTTGGAGGATGCCGCCGCCGCGATCGCCGCGTACACCCCTCAACGCGTACGCACTTTCAATCCTGACGGACTGCGAAAGGTCCTGCGCGAACGAGAGGGGAAATGGTACTGGCACTGGGACCCGGCGATCATCTCGCAAGAACGAACCGAGGTCGTGGCGAAACGATTCGCCGGACTGCTCGATGTCGCGATGAACAACATTGCGGTGCCCACCATGCTCGTGCGAGGGATGCTGAGCGATGTCATCACGCAAGAGGGAGTCGATGACATCATTGCCCACCTCCCTGATATCACCGTCGTCGAGGTACCCGGCGCCGGCCACATGATCGCGGGAGACCAGAATGGCGCCTTCACGGACGCAGTGACATGGTTCCTCGAGCAGCGTGTACGGCCCCTCCTACCAAGTGGCTAAGGTCGCGAACGACTCGAACGTACTCGTCGATCGAGGGCGGAAGAAGGATGCCCAGTGAAGTTGCGTGCCATGCGATTCCGTCGACGATCGAAAGTGGATCTATGGACGCTCATCAAGCTCGCGGTGCTGTGCTTGATCGTCATCCTGATCCTCAAGTTGCTGCACGTCATTTGACGCGAGGTCGATAGCGGCAGCCGGATCGCACACTCGCCCGCCCGAGGAACCTCTGAAGGCTTTTGCCTCGGGACGGTTTGGCGCGACTTACTTTGTGCTGAGTACAGTCGCGTAGGCAATCGTGTCGTTGGCTGACGGCGCTTTCTCGGTGACGTGCTCGCCCCACAGTGAGAAGACGGTCGACCCCCCGCCGCTCTTGCTCGTGATCTTTTCGCTCAACGGCAGCGTCTTGCTTCCCGATGAGATGGTGAGCACGCTCTTGGTCGCTGCGGCCGTGCTCGTCGCCGCGGTCTTCCACGTCAACAGGTAGTTCTTCTTGGACGTCGAGTCGGTCGAGAACTTCGTCCCCTTCACGGACGGCAAGATGTGACCGAGGACCGTGGTGGTCAGATTCGAGGAGAAGCTCTCGTAGGGAGTGGTCGCGGCCTTCATTGATACCCACAACGTGCCGACCTTCTTCTGTTGGGCCGCGCTGAGGCCCATGATCGAGGTCAGCCCCGTCTTGGATCCGCTGAGGTACGCCCACGTCGGAGTCACGATGATCGTGACCGTGTTCTTGCCTGAGGTGATCTTCTCCGAGCCGTAGCCTTTGCCAATGTCCACGCTGACCGAGCTCTTCACCCCACTCGAAATCGAGTTGACCGCGACGTGCACACCGCTCTGCTTGAGTAGGGCCTTATTCGCCGCTTTGATCACCGATGCGACGGTCGGGTTCTTCACCGAGGCTTGCGCAGCGCCTGGCAGCGCGGCAACGATGATGCTCGAACCTAGGGCTAGAGAGAGGAGGGAGATGAGGGGGCGGCGTGCAATAGGCATGAGTAAGAGCCTACGTGGCGCGCAAGGCGCGCAACCAGGCACCAGTCGTCACTTCATCAGGAGCTGGCACATCCGACTGTTGGTCCTCGCGTCTTCAGGATTGAAAAACGTCACTTTGACCCAACACGGACGCTACGACGCCTCGTCCCGCTTCTTGACACCTTCGCGAACGAGGGGAATCAGTTCTTCGCCGTACGCTCGAGCGTCGTCCAGTGGATCGAAACCCTTCAACAAGAGCGTCGATATCCCGATGTCGTAGTAGGCGAGCATGGCGTCGGCGACCTGGCGAGGCGTACCAACCAGCGCCGTTGAATTGCCCGCGGCGCCCGTCAGATTCGCAACCTTCATCCAGAGCCGCTCGTCGTACACGTCCTTGTCCGCCGACATCTCGATCAGCCGCTTGCGACCGACCGACGTCGTGTCCTCGACCTTTCGATCGACGGAGTACGTCGCGTTCTTCTCGCCCCCTAGTCCCTCGTAGGAGTCCTTGTGTCCGGCCATGCGCTGTTTGGCCATCTCGATTCGCTCGGCAGTCTTCTCGGCGATCCATTCCGCCTTGTCCCACGCTTCGCTCTCCGTCGCGGCGATGATCGGACGAAGCGACAGGCTGTAGCGAAGTGTCCGGCCCTTCCTCGCCGCGACCTCGTTGATGGACTTCATCCGAGCCGCGACGGCGTCGCGTGGTTCGCCCCAGAAGGCGTAGACGTCGGCCTGCGCCGCCCCGATCTCTATGGCGGGCGGCGAGGCACCGGCGAAGTAGAGCGGAATCCCGCCCGGGTTCATGGGCTTGACCGAACTGAACGCTGCTTCGTAACGAAAGAACTCCCCTTCAAAGTCAAAGGGTCGATCTTCGTGCCAGATACGTCGAAGGATCGACATGACCTCTCCGGTGCGCCGATACCTCGCGTCGTGGGCGACGAAGTCACCCTCGCGCCGCTGATCGGCCTCGTCGCCACCGGTGATGAAGTGGATGGCGATTCGACCTCCGCCGGTGAGATTGTCAAGTGTGGCGGCCATGCGGGCGAGGAGGGCCGGTTGAATGAATCCGGGCCGATGGGCCACGAGGACTTTCAAGCGCTCCGTCGAATGAAGTACCGTCGAGGCGATCGCCCATCCTTCCGGTGAGACCGCGCCGTAGCCAATCAGGACTCGATCGAAGCCCGCGTCCTCGTGGGCGTGCGCGATGTCTTCGAGGTAACCGGGCTCGATCACCGAACCCTCAGTCCAATCGACGACCGGACCATCGACCAAAGGGCCTTTGATCTCGGAGGCTTCGCGCGTTCCCACCATTCCGATGAATTCGACTGGCATTCTCTTGAACTCTCTCCTCAGCGTTCGCGACAAACCTCGGTGCGCGTCAGTTGACGGTCGATCGACGTGACGATCAAGACTCGGTTCAACGGTAACATCCGCTAGGTGGTCAGGGACATGATGGAAGCTGGATCCAGGACGAAGCGCCCGCTCGTCGCCGTTGGCTACGGGCCACGCTGCGTACCCGTGATGCAGCTCACCGCGGCGGCGGCAGAGCTGTGCGATCTCCTCTGGTTGATTGACGGCTCGATACCCGAAATGCGCTCGATGACTGAACTCTTGAATCGATTTGGGCCGGTGGTCGACATCGCCGGCCTCGAAACCGACCAATTGTTGAAAGAACTCTCGGCGCCCTACGCGCCCGACGGCATCGTCACCTACCTGGACGCCAACATGTCGCGGTTCGCCGAGGTCGCCACCGCCCTCGGCCTGCCGTTTCACTCCGTCGCGTCCGCCACCGCCCTCACTGACAAGTTCGAACAGCGAAGGGTGCTTCGCCGGTACGGACTCGACACCCCACGTTGTCTCGTGATCGAGCCGGGCCAGCGCGTGAGTGATCTGGCGCTCGACGACACCGTCGACCAGTGGCCTGCGGTCTTGAAGCCGCGTTCGGCCCAGGGAAGCCGCTACACCTTCAAGGTGAACGACGCCAACCATCTCGAACGCCTCCTGTCCGCGCTCGGACCGGCGCGACCGGCCATGGTGCTCGAGGGCTATATTGCCGACGACCCTGCCCGAGCGAACGATGTCTACGCCGCCTACGTCTCGGTCGAGTCCATCGTCGCCGAAGGCGTCATAAGCCATCTCGCTCTCACCGGGCGTTTTCCGCCGGCGGAAAACTTTCGAGAGACCGGGTTCTTCATTCCCGCCATGCTCTCCGAGGTCGACCGCGACGACGCGTTGGGTGCTGCGACCACCGCCATCGAAGCGCTCGACATCACCACGGGATGTCTCCACACGGAGATCAAATTCACTCCCGAGGGCGCGCGGATCATCGAGGTGAATGGTCGCATCGGCGGCGGGGTCGCCGACATGTTGCGTCAAGCCGCCGACGTGAAGCTCGTCGAGCTGACCCTTCGTGTGGCGCTAGGCGAAGCCGTCCGCATTGACGGACCGGTGCCGACCACTCGGAGCGGTTACCGCTTCTTCCTTCAGCCGCCCGACGTCTCGGCGACCGTGGCCACGATCGAGGGTATCGACGCCGTGAGCGAGTTTCCCGGCGTCGACTCGATCACCATCCATCAAGGACCCGGCGCCGGTCTCGACTGGAAAGACGGCTCACGCAATCACATCCTGGCCGTCATTGGCTCCGCGCCGGACTACCCCGCGCTCCTCGCCGTGGACCAATTACTCCACCACGAGGTAACCGTCACGTACGCCGACGTGAGTCATTTCTAGTGCCGGTGCGGCTGACCTCGGCCGCGCAGTCGCGTGACGCGACCGCGTCGAACAGCGACATGACGGCTCGTCTGACCTGTGCGGTCGTAAACAACATGCCCGCCGGAGCCTTTGACGCGACGGAACGCCAGTTCCTCGGCCTCGTCGCTACGAGGGCCGACGTGATCGACGTTCGGCGCTTCACCTTCAACGGCGTCCCCCGCGGCGACGTCGTGGCCGCACGCATCGCCCAGGACTATGAACTGGTCAGCGAGATCCCCCACATGGCCCCTGACGTGCTCATCGTCACCGGTTCGAATCCAGTGGAACTGCTCATCGATGACGAGCCGTATTGGGACGACTTGGCTACACTACTCACGTGGGCGAGCGCTGAAGTGCCCGCCATACTCCTGTCGTGCCTCTCCGCGCACGCCGCACTGAAGATCTTTGACGGTATCGAGCGTCACCGTCTCCCCGAGAAGTGCACGGGTGTCTTCGTCCAACACGTCAATCCCGACCATCCACTCACCGTTGGTATGGAGCCGGACATCGTACTGGCGCACTCGCGTACCAACGCGATTGCAACCAAGCACCTCGAGCACGCGGGCTACTCGATCGCCTTGGGATCGCGCGAGGTCGGGTGGGGCGTGGCGACGGGGCGGTTGGGCGACGCCGACGTGGTGCTGGTCCAGGGCCACCCGGAATACGATCCGTCGAGCTTGTTGCGCGAGTACCACCGCGACGCTCGACGCTACGTGCTCCACGAACGCGACGAACTCCCGGTGTTGCCCTTGCACTGTGTCGGACCCGAAGCCTGGGACGAGCTCGTGGCACTGCACGAGGAGATCACGACGGACGCACGCGAACTCGAAGTCCTCGACCTGTTCCCCTTCGAAGAGGCCGGCGCACGAGCACCGTGGCCGTGGCGCGACGACGCTACGCGTCTCTACGCAAACTGGTTGAGTAGCATCACCCCGAGGGGTGACTAGGTAATGCACGACGAGACCATCGCGATACACGGCGGCTACGAGGCCGACGGAACGAGAGCGGTCGCCGTGCCGATCTATCAAACCATCGCACACGACTTCATCGACGCCGAACACGCGAACGCGATCATGGACCTGGCAATTCCCGGATTCCATTACAACCGGATCAGCAACCCCACGAACGACGTCCTGGAAAAGCGCGTCGCCGCGCTTGAGGGCGGCACGGCCGCTCTCGTCGTGGCATCGGGCATGGCCGCGATCAGCTACGCGATCCTCACGCTGTGCGACGCCGGTTCGAACTTCGTCGTCGCTCCTCAGCTCTATGGTGCCACGTTCACGTACTTCGCACACGTCCTCAAGACTTTGGGCATCGACGCTCGGTTCTCGCCCGACGACCAGGCGTCATCCATGGAGCCGTTGATCGACGACAAGACCCGAGCGATCTTCTGTGAGTCGATCGGCAATCCCGCCGGCAACGTAATCGACCTCGAGGCCGTCGCCGAGGTCGCCCACCGTGCTGGCGTGCCCCTCATTGTTGACAACACGGTCGCGACCCCGCTCATGCTCAAGCCGTTCGAGCACGGCGCCGACATCGTCGTGCACTCGTTGACCAAGTTCATCGGCGGTCACGGCACCACGCTGGGTGGCGCAATCATCGATAGCGGCCGTTTCGACTGGTCGGCGTATCCGGCGAGGTTCCCGATGTTCAACGAACCCGAAGTGGCGTTCCACAATGTCGTGTTCGCACGCGACTTCCCCGCACGGGCCTTCGTCGTGCGAGCCCGTTCGATCCAACTTCGCAATACGGGCGCGACCCTCTCGCCCTTCGCTTCGTTCCAGATCCTTCAGGGTCTCGAGACACTCGCAGTACGACTCGAACGCCACGAGTCCAACGCGCGAGCGATTGCCGCCTACCTGGCAGCCGACCCTCGTGTCGACTGGGTCAGTTTCGTCGGGTTCCCCGACAATCCCTATCACGACCTTCTCCAGCGCTATCTCGGCGGAAGGGCACCGTCGATCATCACCTGCGGTGTCGCCGGAGGCTACGACGCTGGACTGGCCTTCTTCGACGCGCTCGACCTCTTCAAGCGCCTCCTCAATCTCGGCGACGCCAAGTCGCTCGCAATTCATCCCGCGTCGACGACGCACCGCCAGCTCAGCGAGGTGGAGCTCCTCGCGGCAGGGATTCGGCCCGAGACGATCCGCCTGTCCATCGGACTCGAACACGTCGATGACCTCATCGCCGATCTCGATCAGGCGTTGGCGATAGCTACGAACGGTTCACTCTAAAGCGATGATGTTCTCCACCGTCTGTTGAGCGTCGAGCACCGCGCGTAGACGACTTCTCGGCGACGGGAGATAGTACGTGAAGTAGCGAACCCCTTCGGTGAGCACACCAAGCAAAGAGAGATTGGGCTGGAGTCGACCTTCCGCGTCGTAGGGATGGAAGTCCTCGCTGATGGCGACGCTGCCCACCACCGTGTCGCCGTAGCTCATCTGCGTCAAACGACCTTTGGTGGCTAGACGACTCAGCAACGGCGAACTCGACCTGGCGAGCGAGGGGAGGTCGAGGTGTCCGCGCACCACGCCCTTCACCTTCACTGACACCTCCTGCTCCAGCCTGGTCGAGCGAATGTTCACTTCTCCGTTGGCGGCGGTGACCTCAGGATTAGGTCCAAAGGGCGTCTTGACGACCCCGATGTCGAGGAGCGCGAGGAGCTGTTGTGAGCGCATCGGCGGAGGACCGGCTTCGAAGCGATTGATTCTCCCGCGGACGTTTGATTGGAAGTCAATGTAGGACTCCAGCGACAGGCCGCCGAACTCGATGACCTCTCGCAGCTGGTCGCGAAGGATGCGCGTGACCTCGAGCGCCGCCTTGACCGGACTTCCGCCCGCGGCCAACGCTTCGTCGAGGTCGGTGTCGATCATCTCGTATACGTGCGCCTGGTACTGCTCACTCGTCGCGTAGGTCGCGCCAGCGTCGGCGAAGACGTGACTCGCCGGGTCAAATGAGCCGTACGTCGGCTCCAGTTCCGCGACCGCGTGCTCGAACGTCCCGTCAGCCCAGGCATTATGCAGCTGGTCGCGGACCGTGTTTGCGATCTCGACGCCACCTTTCAGATATGCGGCCTGCCAGTAGTAGCGCACCTTCATCTCCGCGAATAGCATCGGCAAGAGTTCATGTCGGAAGTCGACGCGACGCCGTAGTGGCGACCCGCTGGGCTTGATGAGTTCCGCGATCGCCTCGGGCGTGCACACCACCGGGTGATAGTCACCATAAGGATCGACACCGAGCGCTGACTTCGCGCAGTACGGCACACCCGATCGAGAGTAGAGATAGATCTCTGGTTCACGACCACTCGGGATATAGCGCTTCCGATCCCCGACATCCTCGTAGCGTCCGCCACGTCCAATCGTCAGTGCCGTGATCAGATCGAAGCCGACCAGTCCCATGCCCGCGATGGCGATTGGTGCTCCGGGCGGCATCGAGACGTCCAGGTACTCGACGGGGTAGGGCCGAAGATAGCGGACATCGTCGGGACCGGTCTTGTTCTCCACATTGAAGGTGTGGCCGGAAGTCAACACGACGTGCTGCACGCTGATGGCCACGCCGTTGTCCAGCAGCACCTTCTCCCGGCCCCCGATTTCGGGCGTGATGTCGATCGCGGCCGCGTAGTGGCGCACCACCTCGAGATTCGTAGGGGCGTCATCTAACAGTTCCTCGTAGAACCACGCGAGATACTCACCCATGAGACGCCGCGGAAGATAGTCGGTCGGACTGATCTCCACGCCTCCGCTTTCGCGTCGGCATTCATAGCCAAACCAGCGATAGCCCTGGCTGACCGTCCATTCGAAGAGTCCCATGGCATAGGGAGGAGGCTCATCGCCGTCGGGGGACGCGTACCGCGAGAGTTGCCCGCCGGCGACGTTGAGGACGAGGTAGTCCGGCTGAGCGGCGGCGTACACCCCCCCACCAAGTTGACCAGGCTCAATCACGTGCAGCCGTATCGGCGTGGACGTCTGTCGAGCTCGAGCGACGACGCGTTCGGTGACACATAGCCCCCAGGAGCCAAGACCGATAAGGGCGAACTCTGTCACGTGATCTCTTGTCACCATTCGAGACCTTGCGACGACCATGCCTCCACGAGGGTGAGCGTCACCTGACCCGACATCCGCATGCAACGACCTCTCTGTCTTCTGCTGTCAACGCTCAACGCTAGGCCGTAGACGACACGCGGACAAACACCGTGCGAAGTTCGAAATGGCAGTCGGTAGAATCGACCTAGGACGGCGGTGCGCTTACGCGGGGGTTCGCCACGAAGTCCTTGGTTTTTGGCGATGGGACGGCGGTGTACGACGTGATGACGATCACCTTGAGACAAGGTCGACCTTGCCGATTCTCTCGAGATTCCGACACCGCGTGAGCGCGCTCGACGTACTCGAGAGCATTATCGATCAGGCAGATCTCGATCCGGGACGCCCGGCCGTCGCCGACCTCGATCAATCCGTCAAATATGGCGAGTTGGTACACGAGGTGGCTCGTGTCGCCGCCGGTCTGCGGGATGCCGGCGTGGCCGAAGGTGACCGCGTCGCGTTGCTCCTTCCCAACTCGGTCAACTTCGTTGTGGCCGCTCTCGCCTCTATGTGGCTTGGCGCATCATTCGTGCCCTTCGCTGTGTCAGACCCTGATTCGCGCCTACGAACGATTACTGACGATTGCGTCCCCACGCTCATTGTCACGTGTCGTGAGAGTGACGGTACGTTTCCTCACCAGTCCTTTCTCGATGATGTCGCCTTTCGGGACATCGCCGAACTGGCGGCGATCGACGAAGCACACCGTGCGCCGAACGACGAGTCCCGCATCGCCTACGCCATCTATACGTCGGGGACCACCGGCGCGCCCAAAGGCGTTCTCATCAATCGGGCGTCCTTCGCGCACGCAGTGTCCTCTGCCTCGGTTGCGCTCGGACTCGGTCGTGCGACGCGTGCACTGTGCGTCTCCCCTTTCCATTTCGATGGCTCGTACGGCACGCTCTTCCCAACCCTCTTCGTTGGAGGTGCGGTCATCATCAGGCCCCGCGACGCGTTGCTCTTCCCACGAGCGTTCTTCAATGCGGTGACGAGCGAACACATTTCCTACACGGGCTTCTCGCCAAGCTATCTGCGACTCCTACTTGCCAGTCCTCAGATGTCGACACTCGGCGAGTCTGACCTCGAAGTGATCGCGCTAGGCGGTGAAGCCAGTTCCGTGGCCGACGTGCGCGCCCTACACGCCATCGCTCCTTCGATTCAAGTCTTTAACCGCTACGGACCCACTGAGACCACGATTGCGGTCACACACCTACACCTCACTCCTGAGTTGGTCCGCGCGGACGACGTTCCCATCGGCGTGCCGCATCCGGACGTTTGCTTTTATCTCGTGAATGAAGAGGGTCAACTCAGCGAAGCTCGGAACGTGATTGGTGAACTCTACATCGGTGGTGCACAATTGATGACCGGATACTGGCGCGCACCAGAGCTCACGAAGCACGTCCTTCGTTCGGACATAGTTCCGGGAAGCACGGTCTATCGAACAGGCGATCTCATGTGGCGCGATGACGACGGCATCTATCACTACGCTGGTCGCGTCGACGACGTCCTTAAGCGAAGCGGTGTCAGAATCTCTCTCATCGAAATGAGCGAGTCGGTGCGCACTATTGAACACGTCACCGCGGCCGTCTGCCTTCGATTCAACAACCATGACAGCGTGGGAGTGTGCGCATTCGTTGTCACCGACGCGCCTGTCGGCGAGTTCGAACTCCAATTGGCGACGAGGCAGCACTTGCCCGAATCGATGCTGCCCGACCGGTTTGTCGTGGTAACCGAGATGCCGCTCACCAGATCTGGAAAACTTGATGAACGCGCTCTATTGACCGGCGCTGGACTCGAGAGCCTCCGACCCGACGCGTAAATGCGCTCATCGCCCGCGGAGTCGGACTGGAGAGAGTCTGCGGACCCATCTCTCTCTCCACATGGCGCCACTCTCTTCAGGCCATACATCAAATTGTCGAGCACTCAAGTCGCACCCAGTGCGTTCGGTCGTGCGAACTTGCTCCCTTATAACTCCTCGTAGGAATCGACACCACCAATGCGCTCCAAGATGAATTTGTCAAGCAGCGCGACCGTTCGCTTGCGTCCTTCGACCGAATGCATGGAATGGTCAAGTTCCGGCACAAACTCGGCACGATAGTTTCGAGGGCTCTGTATTCTTCGTTTGTCAATCGTGCGAAGGATTGGAATGTGTGAAACCGGCGAAACGTCGGCTGGGCTGGCCAAAACCAGCGAGTCCGTGGTTCGCTCCACCGCGGAAGCCAACAAGTCGCGCGACAGCCGACGCGGCAGAACTACGCGCCCTACTTGCCAGACACCCGCGACAACCCAGGGTCGGTGCAGTATCGCCTCGAGGAGGCTATTGCCGAGGGAACGAACGAAGCGGTTCGCCGACATTCGCAGACGAACCACAAGTTGGATCGAATCCATTGCAATCGGCGGATTAATGACACAAAGACCGCGCGCTCCCAAGTTGATCGCGGCCTCGGCGGCAAGAAAGACTCCTGAGCTCAGGCCAACGTAGACTGCGTTGGAAGGATCGTCGGCGCTGAAGAATGGTGCCACGCTCGTGACGTCATCAATCCATTCGTTCTCGTACACGTACGGCTTGTCAGCGTACGACCAAGGACTTTCGCCGATTCCGCGCAGGTCGAAACGAACGCAGCGTAATCCGTAACTCGACCACCGGCGAGAGAGCTCGACCCACTGTCATGACGGTCCAGTGTGATCTTCGTTCACGACGTTCAGCAATACAACCAGCGGGCCGTGGCTCGGACCCACCGGTTCACTCACCAGACCGAATAGGTGATTCTCGCCGATTTCAACCGTTTGTTCGACAACCTCGTACGGTCCGGGCCCATCGTGGAAGGTCTGGGTGCTTCGAGTTGGGAGTGACACCATTGGAGACCAATGCGCAGGAGCATCGGTGAGCCAGTCAGTTATGCGTAGGAGTGAGCGACTGGCGATAATGGACCTTTCACCGTCCGGAGCACCTAACATCGCCTCCTGTTCGTCAGTTGTCGCCCACTCCACTTTCCCTTCGCTCAATCGACTCTTCAGCTCCTTGGATACCTCTCTATTGACTCGAGTTATGACGAGTACGCGATTCGCAAACGACCCCGGTCCGCACGTCGCGAGGTTCAATCTCTCTAACTCTTCGGCGCGATCGTGAGTAAGCGCGAACTCCGACGTTTCGTATGGCTCGCCGTGATTCACTCTTGGGTCGCGACGATGCAACGCTTCGAGCGCGGCCGACTCGCGCAAAAATCGTCGGCCCGACTCGCAGGGGTCCCAGAGCACGAGTGAGGAGAGTCGCAGATCGTTCTCAATCGCGGCGACACCAGCGATTGTTGCGCCAATTCGCAGCCCAATCACTGCAACATCGGTCACGCCGTAGCGTCGAAGTAGACCGACTGCGCTTGCCACGTTCTCGCGCCATAGAACATCTAAATCAACTTCGTCCATCGAGCCTCCGGCGTCACCGGTTCCGTTGAAGTCCATGCGAAGTGTCAGAAATCCCCTCGCACTGAGTAACTTCGAAAGTGTTCGTTGGGCATATCGGGACATGTGCACTTCGCGTCCAATAGTTGGGACTAGAAGAACGCCACCACGGCTGCGCGAATCAGTCGACTTCATCAAACGTCCGTAGATCGGCCTTTCAGGCGGACCAAACCAGACGGACTCTTCAGTCGTAGTTTCTATCTCCGACATAGGACCTAAATCGAACCTAACTCAAACTTCTTGGCAACACGGGTGTGCAACGGGTCAAATTGAACTGTGCAAACCCCGCATCGACGCACGAGAGCGTTTGACATCGAAAGGTACCTGATGCGCCACGACCCATTGTGATACCTAGTCGCTGAGATCACGCGGCATGCCGAGGGACTGCATCGCGCGCTTGATCGAGGAGACTGACTTGAAGGTTTCACGAGTGAGCAGCGAATCGGGAAACTCGAACGTAAAGGCTGCTTCCAAGGCAAGCATCACGTTGACACTGGCATGGGAGGTCAAACCTCTTTGATATAGGTCGTCGTCTTCTTCGAGAGTCCTTGAGGGCTTGGCCAACCTACCGTGTGTGTCGAGAATGTCTCTGATCGTCGAGTCGACATCGGCCATCAGCGTCCGCCTTCCCCACGCTCGTCTAAATGGAATTCCGCGACGACGACCGCCGAAGCAAGTCGATCAGTGTGGCTGAGACTAACCGACAACCTTCTTAGTCCCTGGCGCTTCGCACGTTCTGCGGCGCCACCACGTAACGCCACAGTGTCACGGCCTGCCCCATCAACTCCAATCTCAATCAACTTCCAAGGTGACGGCACCTCCGAAAAGTCGAGAACCTTCATCACCGCTTCCTTGGCTGCGAATCTGTCTGCCAACATCGTGGCCGTCGCGTGCTCGTCGTCGACGCAATCGCGCACCTCGTGAATCGTGAACACGCGATTGACATAGAGATCGCCGAACTCCTGAATTGACTCCTCGACCTCGTCAATCGATTGAATGTCCATCCCAATGAGAATCGTCACTGAGTCCTTTCATGACCTTCGTCGGTCAAAGTTTAACTTCTGCACATTCCCCATCTGTCCATCGAGCACCGCCAATGGCCACCTCGCATCACCGTGGACTATGGCCAAATGGCTCCGATCTAACTCGATGCGATGCCAAATCGGGAATGCACGCGTGCGATCATAAAATCTCGAAAGCAAGGATAGAATTACGGCTGTGTTCGAGCACTTTCGATTCGACACCGAATCTGATGAAGGGCCCGCTGTCGATGATCGTCACGAAGGTTACCCTCATCCTCGAGTGTGCAGACATTGCGCACGCCAACAATTCCACACGGAATTGAACGGCGATGGCTAGTCACCTTCTCGCAGTTTCCGGCGCACTGGCTGGGCCCAAAACGGTGTTCGTCGTGATGATTGCAGTTCTCATCCTGCTCGCAGTCCGAGTCATCGTGGGTATCTTCGGATTGGCAATCACGCGACGTGTCGCCAACTATGTCGACGCCGCAATCGGAATATTTTTCTTACTATTCATCTTCGTCGTCGTGAGTCGGTTCAGATATCTTGCTTAGCGCTCCGATTGCGGTGGCCCGAGCGCCACGTCCGTTAACGCGGCACGGGATCAGGAGCCGAACCCCGACAACGCTCGGACTCTTGGCATTCGTCCTCTGGCTGGTGGCTGTGAAACAGGCCAACCTCAGCGCGATTACCTCCGACGGATTGGCGAGCATTCTCGGTTGGTCGTATTTCCTTGGACTCGCGCTCCTTGTGACGGCACTCGCATTGGAGATCATGCGTCGAGGATCACGACCGAGAACCTTGATACTTCTCATCGTCGTCTTCGTCCTCTATATCTACGGCACCGCATGCGCTATCGAGCCCATCGCTGGACTTCAGGCCGGATTCGTCCACGCAGGATTTGTCCTCTACATCTTGCATCACGGTCACACACTCAATGACTACGACGGTCGATTCTCCTGGCCCGGAGCATTCTCACTCAGCGCTGTGTTGGTGAGCTTTGCCGGCCTTCATAACGCCTTGGCATTCTTGCGCTGGTTTCCTCTGCTCATAGAGCTGGCCTACATGGCGCCACTCATCGTCATTGCGCGATGTAGTGGCATCGGCAAACGAGCCGCGTGGCTCGGAGTGGTGCTCTACTACGCGAGTAACTGGATTTATCAGGACTACTTCAGTCCTCAAGCCCTCAATATCCTCTTCTATCTCGTGTTCATAGCCACGGTTTATGCGTGCTGGAAGCCCGCAACACTTCGCTTCCCCATTGTTCGCAACGTGTTCGCGCGTGCTCTCAATTCGACTCGTTCACTCTTCAGTGTTGCCCGCTGGAAAGGGCTCGACGCGACGTCTGACTGGCAACACTTTCAACTTTTCGGGATCATAATCATGCTCTCCCTTGTCGGTCTCGCTTCGTCCATGAGCCATCAACTTACGCCCTACGCGCTTCTCCTCGCACTTGTCGCCATGCTCTTGACCCGCCAGCTCGGTCGACCGGAGATCATCGCGGTGGTCTTTGTCTTCGCAGTTGGATGGTTGAGTCTCGGAGCGAGTAATTACTGGATTGGACATCTAAGCGTCATCTTTGGTGGTGTCGGCCAGCTCTCGGGAACCGTCGGATCGAACGTAACCTCACGAGTCGTTGGCAGCGCTACTCATAAGTTCATCGTTGACGCACGGATTCTGGAGGTGTTGGCCCTCTACGCACTCGGCGCACTCGGCGCTCTGCGTCGTCGACCGAACTCACGAACAATCGAGGCACTCGCGGGGGCTCCACTGATTCTTCCCGTCGTACAGAGTTACGGCGGGGAGGGACTCCTTCGAGCGGTTCTTTTCGGACTCCCCTTCATTTCGTTGCTGGCGGCATCGGCACTTCTGCCGAATCGGACCGGACCTATTCGCGCCCTGGTGCCGTGGTTTCCATTTCGCCGCGCTGGTCGCAGAACCGTTGCGCTGCTCGTTGGATCGGCCGTCCTCATCCTCTCTCTAGCTACCGTGCTGGTGCGCGGAGGAAATGACTCGTACGAGTCATTTACCACTGGGGAGTTTGCGGCGATTCAATATACGTACAATCACATCACGCCGGGACAGACACTTGGACTCGCCGATGCATACATTCCATGGGGATACCGCGACGTGGATCTGATCCACGTCTTCATTCCCGGCGGCAACAATCCCTCCAAGTGGCCAAGGTCGTTCGCTCAAAACGAGGCGACGTGGATCGTCCTCAGTACTTCAGAGGCTTCGTACGGCGTCAACGTCGCTGGCTTTCGCGCGAATTGGCAGTCGACACTTGAGCGCTCTTTGCTGGGAGAAGGTTATCGAATTGTCAAGGCTTGGCCGACCGCGACAGTACTGAAGGCACAGAATCTGGTCCTCATCGGGCACTGACGAACGATGGACGAGATCGAGGTTTGTTATAACGCCGCCCAAATGTGAGGTGCAACGCACAATCGATGTTGTCAACCGATTCTGTGGGACCATGCGGGATTAAGCAACGCTGGCAATCAGACGTGGACGAATCGTGAGATGTCACCGAATGGCGGTCTCGACCTCGAACAATCGCTCTCTACTTTCGCTGATATTCGGCAACCCAGTTGACCAACATCGACACCGGGACCGAAGGGCACGCTTCGCTTCTAAAACACCACGTCTGCTGCTGAAGTGCGAGATGCATCGGAACATTTGGTATTTCCGCGGAAATCCTCGACACGGACGCCCAAATCTGACCATCCACGGTGTAGCTGATCGACTTCGGCGTCCAAATCACACCCCACGTGTGCCCCTGCATCATGTCAACGCGCACAGCGCTTTGAAATTCTCGGTTGAGTGGACCGTAGTGCAACGTCGCTGTCGTAGAATCGATTTGGCCAGCCGATTCGTTGAAATCAACCTCCGGCGGCCACACGTTTTCCGATGGGTACAGGAGTTGCACCGCACTGGGACCACCTCCGGTGACTCGCGAACGGACGAAGTATGCCCCGTAGCGCATCGACAATCCACACTGACACAGGCCACCGGTAACCCAACGATTGCCGTACTGCGGATCGCGCCAAGTATTTAGGTGAAGGACACCATTGTTCACGACGACGTGGCGACTCCCAAACTGTGCTCCTGGATCGTTCGCGGGTTGACCGTGATACACGTTCCAACCCGATGGCAAGACGTCACCCGCAAAGATCGTGGAATACGTCATTCGATATCCGGCCAATGCCGACAGTGAGGGCGGTCCCAAACCAGAAGCCTCGGCGTTGTTCGGAGTACCGATTGGATAGGGAGCGGGCTGCGTTCCGCTGGTCGTTGGCGAAGGAAATTGTGACGGTGGGGCAATACTCGTGCCACTCGTCGCAATCGCGACTATGACCACGACAAAGAGCACAAACGTCGCAGTAGTAATCGCGGCGATACGACGATTCCACGGATTGCTACCACTTCTCGACGCGCCGGACCGATTGACTGAACTCTGCGGTGGCTGATAGCTCGCGGGACCACTCAAGAGCGTCGACAGCGAGTCCGATGTCTCTCGTAGGTCAGTCATCGTCGGTTACCGGTCGTTGGCAGTGCGCGGATGAAGAATCCCAGTTCATCACGAAAGATGCCTTCCACGTACTGTCCACCGGCCATGTGCCCCTGCGTCCCATAAAGATTGAATATAAATTCGCAAGATAATGCTATTCACAACTCGCGCCCAAAAACCTCACACCAATCAACAAATGGCTGAATCTTCACAACTGTGTCGAGAAGAGTGACCGCCAAGCCTCCTAGAGGCCGTTGGCAATCCGAAGTGCCTTCATACTCTGAATCGGTAGGAACGTGGAGCGACGCCTCTTTCTTGCGAATGGGTAACGCTCAGCGCCTCGCTGATTGATCGAGATTGAGGGTCCACGCTCAAATGTTCCTCGACCAAAGCTGTCATCTGAATCAACACTAAGTCACCAACGCGATGAAGCAAGGTCGGCAGATGTGCGAGGGCAACACCTGACCCGTCGCGCGAGAGATCTCTGCCACCACTCCAAGGTAGTTTGCGTAGTCCGAGCGGTATCCTCTTCCTATCGTGAGTCCAACCGCATATTTCGTATGTCCTGATGACAACCTCCCCTACGGCGGGATCCGAGTGACGTATCGATTCGTCGATACGTTGAATGCAGCAGGGATCAGTGCAGCGCTCGTGCATCGCTCCTCTCGTTTTCGTTGTACGTGGTTTGACAACGACACTCGCATCGTCGGAGCGAGGAACGTACGTTTCTCGAAGGGAGATCTGCTCGTTCTTCCCGAATGGTATCGGTCGTCAATCGGGCGAATTGCTCCCGGTGTTCCGATCCTGGTGTTCAATCAGAATACCTACGAGACATTCACAAACGTCAAATGGCTCGATAATCCAATCGAAAGTGTTCTAAGCCCCGACATCGTGGGCGTTGTCGTCGTGTCCACGGACAATTTGGAGTACGCCAAACTCTGTTATCCGGGAATGAAGATCGACCGGGTCAAGCTGGGCATCGACGCCAAGGTCTTTCATGCGTCGCCGGAAGGAAAAACGAAGAGCATCGCCTTCATGCCGAGAAAGCGACTGAAGGAACTTAACCAAGTTCTTCACATTCTTCAAACTCGTGGATCGCTCACTGGTTGGACTCTTCGCCCAATACAGGGCCTCTCTGAATCGCAGACTGCGGAAGTGCTCTCCACGTCTGCCATATTTCTCGCACTGAACGAACGTGAAGGTTTCGGCCTTCCTCCACTGGAGGCCATGGCGTCGGGATGCATCGTCATCGGATTTTCTGGTGGCGTTGGATTGGAATACATGCGTGAGGACCTCGCGTTCCCAATTGCCGATGGCGACATCGCAAAATTCGTGTCAACAATCGAGTCGGTGCTCCCGCGATGGGATCACGACGAGTCACTGGGCTTGATTACGTCGCGCGCACTTGAATCGGTGAGGCGCGACTTCAGTCGAAGCGATGAACAACGTGATGTGGTGTCGGTGTTTGGCGCAGCCATGGATCGAGTAAGGGATGTTGAACCTCGAAGTCGCGGCATGCACGTACGATTCCTTAAACCGCCGGGTTAGCGAATCATGCGAATCGCATCAAGATTTGCACCCAAGAGGTAACGTCGAAAGCGACCAGATCAATTGTCGCCAAGTCCCCTCGTAACTTTGACCAGGCCATAGTGCAGAAACGCCTCGGATGCTCGCGGACGCGACGTGGTCCTCTGAACGACGAGTTCACCTAAGAACCTTGCTCGCCGACGATGGGCCAAGCCGGTATGATTCACACTCGTGAACACGCCGCACATGCGCACTTCAATAGTCTCGTAGACGTGACTCTCCCCAAGCGCTCCTCGCCCAGGATTCTTCTCTCCGAGGCATTTCGCATGGGGCTCATCGTTCTGTCGATGGTCGTCGATCCACTGCGAAAGAGGTTGCGCGACCGGCTTCTTAGAGACGCGTCATTCAAGTCGCAATCGGATCCTTTGGATTTGGAGAAAGACCCGCCGGTGCTCTTGTTGGTGGTTTATCGCGCCAGGAACTCACACCTGGTCGAGGAGTTACTGCGCCAGGTCAATGCGCACGCCGACGTGCGACTGTGGGCATTGGACGAGGTCACGCCGGAACTCGCGACTCAGACGATTGGCTGCGGACCGGGAACTCGATTTTCCAACTTGAACAAGTTGTACAACGCCAAACCGATTAGGGAAGGAACATGGGTCGTGCTCGCCGATGACGACGTCTTCATCGTGAGAGGAAGTTTGAGTCGGATTTTTGCCATCATGAAGCGAGCGGGACTTTCGCTTGCGCAACCGAGTCAGAGCGTTCTTGGCTGGTGGACCACCCCGTTTAACGTCTCTCGACCCTTCTTGATCGCTAGGGAATCCAATTATGTGGAACAAGGGCCCCTGCTGGTCGTTGACCCAACATTCGCAAAGCTAATTCTTCCCTTTCCAGATGAGAATGACATGGGTTGGGGTATCGAGGCGGAATGGTACCGAGCGAAAGAAGGAAGATTCCGAATCGGCATCATTGACGACTGTCGAATCGTGCATTGCGCGAGAGCTGGTGCAACCTACCCGTCAGGCCCGGAGATGCGAAACATGAATGAGCGCCTACGAAAGGCGGGCATTGACAGCCTCTACCAATTGCAGAGTGTCAACGGCTACTGGTGGAAGTGGCAGCCGAAGCCATCGTGGAGAGAGATTTAGCCGGCCTCTTTGGCGTCATTCCGACGAGCCGCAATGACGCCTCTCACGTATGCCGAAGGCCCTTTGAGAAAACCAATCCACTCTTGACGGGTAATCTCGCGCGGAAAGGACTCCGACTTCTTTCTATTTCGCACTGATCGGGCTGCAAAACCATAGCGGAGACCTCCCGGAATGCGCTTCACCAGGTCCCAACTTCGCCGTGGCTGCTTGAACAGGCATCGCGTGAGATAGGCACCCAAACCTGTCGAGTGCCACAACGTTTGAGCGCGTAATTCTTCCATCGTCCGTCGATGCTGATGCCACACAATCGCGCCAGGGCTATATACGATCTCGTAACCCTTACAGAGTGCGTCAAAGAACACGGCTAGGTCTTCAGCTCCGCACATATCAAGTGCGATGTCGAAGTATCCGAGTTCGGAGAGCACGTCGTTTCGCCAAGCCATATTTACGCCTGCGCCAATACGCCCGGTAGCGAAGGGTAGCAGCGACCCCGGCTCACGACTCTCCACACTGATCCGACGGGGTCGAATTCCTTCGACAAAGGCGCCCGTCTCTTCAAACAAACCTTGCGCTCGTGTTTCCAGCTCCAGGGGCAGGACGAGTCCGGTGGCGCAGGCGACCTTCGGCGAGGTTTCAAGCGCAAGGACCAGTTCTGCAATCCAGTACCGATCCACTTCAGCGTCATCATCCGTAAAGGCAACGTATTGACCCGCGGCCTCTCGTGCGCCTCGAGACTTTGCGACGCACACGCGTCCGGAATGGTTTCGGACATACCGCACGTCTCCGAAGTTGGCTTCGATCAAGGCTTGCGTTTCGTTTCCGTCCGACGAGTCAACCACCACCACCTCGAAATTTGAATACTCTTGTTGAACGATTGACTCGAGGCATCGTTTCGCCAGGGCCGGGCGATTCTTGGTCGCCAAGACGACGCTGACTCGAGGGGCGCTCGTTGCCAGCGCGTTCCTCTCATGGAGACACGGCGAGTTACCCGCGCTTTTAATCGACTCCGCCAGCACGTCGTCATTGCTGAGGTGCTCGGAAATCTCAACTGCGAGCTGCCTCGACGTTTCGTCGAACAGTTGATCAAATCCCTCGCGCGACAATGGCACGTCCACCACCCCGAGTGGATTCGAATGCATTCGCACCAGAACGAGTGCTCGTTCCCGCTGTAGCGTTGACTCTTCGCCCTTCCAACGAACTGATCGATCGTCGAGTTCAATCTCAAGGATTGCGCGGGGCGCAAATGAATGATCCTCCGACTTCATGCAGCACCCCGCACGGTGGCGACGTCCACGTGCCGCGAAGACAGACAACCCACTCGCAAAGTTGGCGTTCGCGTCCACGTTAAGTCGGGGG